>Ga0265593_1001518_pt1 | contig 10737 bp, 5 predicted proteins | sample saktaG_8_FD_190136 | JGI IMG/M metagenome (GOLD analysis project Ga0265593, IMG submission 190136) | Saline water microbial communities from Sakinaw Lake, British Columbia, Canada - sak_2011_5_24_36m | ecosystem: Environmental > Aquatic > Non-marine Saline and Alkaline > Saline ...
GGGGATGCTCGCCCTCGATTGGGTAATCAGCGGGGTTTTCATTGTCGATGCGGCGCGGCCTGACATGCCGATCATTTATGTCAACGCGGCCTTCGAGCGACTCACAGGTTACCAGGGCGAGGAGGCGCTCGGCAGGGACTGCCGTTTCATTTTTGACGAAAATGATGACCAGGCAGCCTTGACGGAGGTGCTCCAGGCGTTGTCGGACCGGCGGGAGACGAAAGTCGAATTGCGCAGCCGCCGCAAGGACGGCTCGCAGTTTTGGAATGAGCTGACGCTCTCGCCGGTATTCGACGAATCCTCGCGGTTGACCCATTATTTGGGAATCCAAACCGACATCACCGACCGTAAAGAAGCCGAGGTGCGGCTGCATGAGTTGAGTGCCGAGTTGAGGATGAGCCGGGATAACGTGATGTCAATCCTGAACGAATTCCCGTCCGGCACACTGATCGTGGAAGCGGACGGGGCGCTCTCGTTCGCCAGCACGACATGCCGGGCTGTCTTAGGGATAGACCCGGACAGTGTCATCGGACAGGATTGGCGGCGTGTCTTTCCCGTGGACGGGGCAGCGGCCCGGCAGATCCAGCGCACCCTCGAAACCCCGGTCAAAGACAGGGGGCCGTTGACCATCCGTTGGCAGGATACCGGCCTTGAAGCCCATTGGGCGGAATGTTCGGTCAAAGACGACCCCCGCGATTCCGCAAGGCGCTTGGTCTTTTTGGACGATGTCACGGAACTGCACAGGCTCCGGGACAAGCTCGAAGCGAGGCGGTATGGGGGACTGGTCGGGGAGAGCGAGGCGATGGTCGAGTTGAACCGTTTGCTGGCGCAAATCGCCCGTGGCGATTGGACCGTGCTGATTGAAGGCGAGACCGGTGTCGGTAAGGAACTGGTGGCGCGGGGCATTCATGAAGCCAGCCCCCGCCAAGCGGGGCCGTTCATTGCGGTCAACTCGGCCAGCCTCAGCGAATCGCTGCTGGGAAGCCAATTGTTCGGCCATCGCAAGGGCGCATTCACGGGAGCCACAGCCGACCAGAAAGGTTTCTTCGAGGCAGCCGCCGGTGGCACGATATTCCTTGACGAAATCGGCGACCTGCCATTGCACATGCAGGCGGCGCTGTTGCGGGTGCTACAGGAGCATGAGATTACCCGCCTAGGCGAGACCCAAGCCAGGAAAGCCAATGTGCGGGTGCTCGCCGCGACGCACAAGGATCTTTTTGCCGAGGTCGCCGCCGGCCGGTTTCGGGAGGATTTGTTTTTCCGCCTGCGGGTGGCGCGGATCCAGATGCCGCCCTTGCGGGAACGTAAAACCGACATTCCGCTACTCGTCGGACATTTTCTCGGTTCGGCCAACCGGCAGGCCGGCAAGACGGTCGATTCGCTCCATGCCGATGCCTTGCGTTGCCTGCTGGCCTACGCTTGGCCGGGAAACGTCCGCGAATTGCGCTCCTGTGTCGACTTTGCGCTGATTCATTGCCAGGGCAATCAAATCCGGGTGGACGACCTGCCGCCTGAAATCCGTGGCCTGCGGCCCGTTGCCCCGCCGGCAGTCGAAGCGGTTCCCGAATTTACCGGCGACGAACGGCAGCGCATCCTGCAAGCTTTGGAAAAAGCCGGTGGCAAGCGTCTACAGGCCGCCAAGCTCCTCGGCATCAGCCGCGCGACGTTTTACCGGCGCATCCAAGAACTGGGCCTGGGCTAAACTGCCCTTGATGAACCGTCGCAGACCGCCCCGGCCTTAGGTTACTGGCAACCGCACGACAGGACAACCCGCCGAAAAAGCAGCCAATCGATCCCGATTACTGGGGCCGGACGGCGACCGTCATTACGCCTAAGCCAAAGGGGGGCAGGCGGCATTTTCCCTGACCGGCTGTGCCGCCTATTCTGAGCTAGAACACCAGAAACTGGTTTGATGAAAATGCCCCGTGTTGGCCGGCCCTTTTGCCGATGTCCATCTTGGGCAAAAACGCCTCTTCATCATTGGTGACTTTAATGGTCTGGTGGGTAAAGATGTCATCGACAACTTCCCTGCCTTCGGTCATGGCATCCAGCGCCGCGACGAGTTGTTCGATGGACGAACTGCTGTCCCCCAGCGAGACATGGGAACCGTCTACCAGTACCCGCGTAATTGTTACGATATCAATGTCAGTATTCATCACGATTTCCTCGAATTGGGTGAGTCTCAATGAATGGTTATAAGCAGATAACGTGCCATTATCGGAGCATCAGCAAAGCCCAAGGGGAAGCTTGGAGAGTCGGCCGCATTCGTGGTTCGACGGGCTTGAAAAAAACACAACCAATTGAAAATAAAAGACCATTCATACAGCGCTTGTCGAAGTGCGGGGCATTTCGAGTTTCCCCAAGGGTTTCGGCTTGGCCGGACTAAAAAGCAAAGCCCCTTCCGCTGTCGGGTGAAAACGACAACGGCGGGCTTAATGCCGGATATCCGCCCTTGTGTTCACCCGTAGCCAGCTTCCAGCCCCGCCCCTTTGGTTGCCAACTAATTGCATCCCCATGTTTATAAAAGTATTTATCAGGACGGGTACACAGGCCCAATGAATCTGTACGGCCTCTTTTATTGGCAACATGCCGTCATTCCACTGCATGGTTTAGGTGACGGCAGTGCCAGACGGATTGGGTTGGGTTGGGAGACGCACATACTTTGCCAGTAAAAGCCCCGCACGCCCGGTCTTGACATTAAATGCCAATGTCGATTGCAATGTGAATATTCACCTATGTACGCCATTGCATTTAAGGTAGCATTAGAAAACCATACTGAGGAACTCGGTTTCATGCGCCATTTGCGTTATGTGGCCCGCGGCCAACGCGGCAGTGGCACGGCATTTTGCGGAAGGCTTGGGTGGTCAAAACGATCTTAATTTGTGTTGTCGAAAATCCAGTTTCAAACGGGGTCATGCAAATGAACAATAAATACAAAACTTTTTTTAAGTCAGCCGTGGCGGTGGCGCTGTGTTCCGCTTTCTCTGGCCCGGCATCCGCCGACACCCTCGTCACCGATTGGGATGCCGTGACTTTGCAAGCGATCCGCGACACCCACCCCGGCCCGCCAATAGTCGCACGGGCGTTGGCGATCACCCATACCGCCATTTTTGACGCCTGGGCGGCCTATGATGCCAAGGCGGTCGGCACCCGCCTCGGGGCGACTTTACGGCGGCCTGCCAGCGAACGCACTGAAGCCAACAAGAAGACGGCCATCAGCTTCGCGGCCTATCGCGCACTGGTGGATCTGTTTCCATCGGAAAAAGCCAAGTTCGATGTGAAGATGTCCGCACTCGGCTACGATCCTACGAACACCAGCACCGATACCGCCACGGCGGTCGGCATCGGCAACGTCGCGGCGGCGGCGCTGCTAGAGTATCGCCATCATGACGGTTCCAACCAACTGGGCGATTTAAGTGCCAGCCACACGCCTTATTCCGATTACACCGGCTATGCGCCAGTCAACACGCCCGACGCGATCATCGACCCGGTGCGCTGGCAACCGCTGCGGGTGCCGGACGGCCACGGCGGCGCTGTGGTCCAGACCTTCATCGCGCCGCACTGGGGCAAAGTCACGCCGTTCGCCTTGACATCGGCCGACCAGTTCCGGCCTGGGCCGCCGGCCGCCACCCGTTCGGCGGCATTTCGCACCCAAGCGGATCAAGTGGTGCAATACACCCGATTTTTAGACGACCGCCAGAAGACCATTGCGGAATACTGGGCCGACGGTCCCGCGTCCGAATTGCCGCCGGGCCATTGGGCCTTGTTCGCGACCTTCGTTTCCAATCGCGACCAGCATACCTTGGACGACGACGCGAAGATGTTCTTTGCCATGACCAATGCCGTGTTCGATGCCAGCATCGTGTCATGGGAGGCCAAACGCTTCTATGACTATGTGCATCCGGTGACGGCGATCCATTATTTGTACGCCGGCCAGACCCTCCCTTACTACGATGGCCAAGTGGTGGCCGCCGAGGATTGGAGGCCCTACCAAGCCGCCACGGTGGTGACGCCGCCGTTTGCCGAATACATCTCCGGCCACAGCATTTTCTCGCGTGCGGCGGCGGAGGTGTTGCGGAATTTCACCGGCTCGGACACGTTTGGCAACCAAGTGACCGTCCCGGCGGGCAGTTCGCGGGTGCAACCGGGGACGGTTCCCGCACATGACTTGACCCTGTATTGGGCGACGTTCACCGAGGCCGCCGACGAGGCGGGCATTTCGCGGCGCTACGGCGGCATTCATTTCGTCCAAGGCGACATGGTATCGCGTGAGACGGGTGCCAAAGTGGGTAATTACGCATGGCAGAAGGCCCTGAATTACATCCGCGATCCGAAATTGAACAGCGGGTACAACGCCACTGAATGCCTGTTCAATTGGGCGGAAGAAAACTATGCCGGCTTGTTTGCCCCGGTTGGCCAATTCACCCAAGTTTCCTCGCCCTTCAGTTACCGCTACTATCCAGACACTAAATCTTATGTCGGCGTTTCTTCGTCCGACGGTCATGTCTATTACCAAGGACAGGATGGCAACCGTTCTGACCAAGGGCCGCTGTCCCCTTGGCTGGCAAAGGCTAATTGTCCGTAAGGCTTTCAGGGCAAGGCCGAGACGCCACGATGCCAAACGTTTCGGACGGGACGGCATGCCCCGTCCGGCGTTGGTTTAACAACATGCCCCCGGTGCGGCATCTTCCCCGTCCGCTTGCAACGCGCCGTCCGGCCCACAACAGCATCAACGCCTTTCGCAAGCGTTTCTTGGGGGAACTGGGGGATTTGTTTACCCAGATTTTGCTGCGGGCGTATGGCCTGGGGGTGTTGCGGCTGGGGGATGTGAGCTTGGACGGCACCAAGATTCACGCCAATGCCAGCAAACACAAGGCGTTGAGCTGGGGGTATGCGAACCGGTTGGAAGAGCAGTTGCGGGAGGAAGTGGATGAGTTGCTGAAGAAGGCCGGGGCGCCCGCCGCCACGGCCAGTGCGGTGATACGGATGCGCCACCGGCTGAAGACGGCGGAGGGCAAGGCGGTCTACGCACGGCGCAAATCCACGGTGGAACCGGTGTTTGGCATCATCAAACAGGTGATGGGCTTCCGCCAGTTCCTGTTGCGTGGATTGAAGGCCGTGACGGGGGAATGGACGCTGGTCTGCATCGCCTACAATTTGAAGCGGCTCCATGTGCTGGCGGGGTAACTTTGCCCAAAGGGAAGGAAAAGCCGCATTAATGTCGAAAAACGCCCTATACAGGGGCGAATTAAGGCGTGGCAATCGTTTTTCAGCCTTTTTGAGGAAGGGAAACTGTCGTACAACTCTAAGTCGGACAGGCTCCTAGCAATCGCCGCGCTTCTCGGCGGCTCAATTGTCCTTTCCAACGCCGCCTCGGCAGCGTCGATCCTGTTTGACGAGGCGAAAACCCTGCCCTTGGCTGCCCAAGCCCAAGAGGAATCCAACGACCCCAAAGTCACAGCCTCCGGCTTTCTCGGTGCCAATTTACTTCCGCCTGTCCTCGCCCCCGCAAGCTTTGCCATTAAAGAGACAGCGGGCAATACACTGCTAAACTTGGGTTCCATGGGCTTCAGCGGAACCTACTTGACCACTGCGGCCGATGCCGATGCGGTGGGTACCACCGTGGGCGCAACCAAAATATTTGGTTTCAATATCTATGAAACCGCAGCTAAAACCCAACTGAGCGATAAGCCACCCGTCATATTCCCTAAAATCCAAGCCACTGGATCGACGAAAAGGCTCCCATACGAGTTCAATCGGGTATGTATTGCGGCAGCACAGGCACTACCGCCGCCACAAATTCCATCAGTCTTTGGTCAGCGGCATCCTCGGTTTCGCCGGCAACGATAGGGGTGACCAGCCTCACCAGCGCCCCGTCCGAGCGGTTCATCAGTAAGGCGTCACTGAACAGATACCCCTTTGCCGAATACTCGCTGGCAATCCGTTTCCCGCGTTCCTGATACCAGTAATAAACCAATTCGGTGGCATCGCCGTTGCGGATGACAGCGCGATTATAGGAGAAGTCGCCCCCTGGAATCGCTGTGCTTGGAAGGCTGCGCTGAGTCAACTCGGTCATTTGCCACCCGCCCCCCGGCATGCACACGGCCGGCGAATGCGGGGCACTGCCTTTGCGTTGGGATTCGTAGTAAGCCGCGTAGAAATTGATCGGTGCCCCGGTTCCGCGGTTATAGACGGCGAGGATGTAATCGCTTAAACGCAGGATCTTTAGGCTGTCTTCCTCCATCAGGCTGGTTTTGCCGTGCCACTGGCCTATGTCCATGGGGAAGGCGGAAAATGAGGCGCGCACGGGCTTGATTTCCGGCCGTTCGCTGACGAAGCCTGAAAGGGCCGCCGTTGTGACGGCGACCAGCACGGCGGCGAGGAACGGCTTGGACATGGGCCGCACCTGGCGGGTTCCGTCCTTCCGCCCGGCGCTGGGCGGGTGCAATCCGAAAACTTCCTTGAACGGTCGCCTGTCCGCCCCGACAAAGGTCAACAGCCAGACTTCGCCCAGCAGAATGGCCACGCAGACCATGAACACTGCCCACCCCTCAAAGGCGTGCAGAAAACCCTCAGCCATCGAGTTGCCGAATTTGTTGACCAATACGCCGATGGCGCCGATGCGGATGCTGTTGAGGAAGACCGCGACCGGGATCGTCGAAAAAACGACCAAAACCCTTTTCCACGCCGTGGTTCGATACATATAGGCAAAAATACAGCCAAACCATAGCAAGGGGTAAAGGTACGTCAGACCGCTACAGGCTTCAACGACCTCAAGCTTATAGGAGCCCAAATCAATCAGATTGCCCTCGCGAAACACCGGTATGTTGAACAGCCGGATGAATCCAACGCCCAGCGTGGAGGAAATAAGTTGCAGCTTGGCGGTCAGCGTCGCCTCCAGAAAGCCTGGGATTGGAATGGCGAACACCAGAAGGCCGATAGGGACGAAGGTTAGTTTGGCCCCCTGCCGACCCAGCAGCGCAAGCGAAAACCCAAACAAACCGACAATAAACGAAATCTGTCCCAGGGAATAGAGTGCCGTCAATTCCCCCATGACGAACAGCAGCAGCGCAATCAATAGGACGATGGGCCCCCACCATGATGGTTGGAATTTGTTTTCCTGGAATCTTGCCTTTTGCTCCCAAATGAAAAACAGCGAGACCAGCGGAATGAGATAGCCATGGCTGTATTCCTCCTCCGCATCCCAGCGGGAGATTAAATTCGCCAAGCTGGATGAATACCCCCAGATCGAAAGAGCTAGGGCGATAGCGCCTAAAACCCACACGGCTGTGTTAAAACGCCAAACTATTCTTTGGTTATCCATCAACATGATCCCCGAGCCAGTAATTGGATTGACATAATAATTATTTACTGATGCTACGCACTGAGTGCTTTTGCCGGAAACGCCCGTGAACGGGCTTATTCCGGCCTACGATGCGTAACGTCAATTACTTAATAGTTGGTAATAAATCACCCCCCAACGGGCCTGTCGGTAAAGACCAGATACCGGAAAGTCAATGTGGTGCGACGTGAATGCCCCGAACGGGGAATGGATGCGGGCCGGATGCCAAGTGGGCGCGGACACTGCCTATTGACGAGGCCGGTGGAATTATAACATAGCATTGGGTGATGGAATCAGGGCGGGGCTATCCGTGGGATGGATGTTAGCCGCACACAGAGATGCCCTGCCCCCAAGCTCCAACCCCTGTGTGCGCCGTAACCCGGTAACGGGGCAGCTTGGGCGGGTTATGTTGCGCGCCCAAGGCCAAAGCAAGCGGTAAGTTTTGCAGGATGCGCACCTAACCCGCCCCACAACATGCGCTTTTTCGCCATAATGAGGACTGCTGTCATCAATCAGTTAAACACTTGTGGTAAGATTTTACATGCGAAAATCATCCGGTTTTTTTTTAAATAATTCCCTTAATATCAAATGTGGCTGGTGAGAAATGTTCCGTCATAAAAAAACCGCTCTAATTGGACTATTGGCCCTATTGCCTGCGTTGCAAATTGCCTGCACGTCGAAAGAAGAGGCTGCGCAGCGTTATCTACAGGAGGGCAAGGCTCTTTTGGAGCAAGGCAAACCCGAACAGGCCCGGGTGCAACTCAAGAGTGCCGTGCAGAGCAATCCGAAGCTCGCAGATGCTTATTACAACCTCGCCCTGATTGATGAGAAAAACCAAGACTGGAAGGCCATGTACGGCAACTTGCTCGAAGCCGTCAGTTTGGATAAAAACCACGTCGATGCGCATTTTAAACTGGGGCTGGCGTATCTGGCCGGGCGTCAATTGGACAAGGCATCGGAGGAGGCGGCCCTGATTGAAAAGCTGAAGCCGGGGCAGGCCATCGCCCAGTTGTTGCGCGGCGACATCCTTTTTTTCCAAGGCAACAAGGCCGAGGGAATTAAAGAAATCAAACAGGCGCTGGGGAAGGAACCTGCGAATTACGACGCTGCCGTCATCTTGTCCTCGCTGTATTTGAAGGAAGGCAACCCTGCCGAAGCGCTGGCGACCTTGAACCAAGGCATCGGGGCCCACCCGAACGACATCGGCTTGCGACTGCTGAAAATCCAAGCCGAAGTGGACGGCAAGAATGTCGATGCCGCCATCGCGGATTACCAAGCCCTGATCGGACAGAATCCGGACAAAAAGGAATTCAACTACGCCCTCGTCCAACTATTGGTAAAGGCGGGCCGACAGGCGCAAGCCGAAGCGATCCTGCGCGGGATTGTTGACAAATACCCCACAGACACTGACGCCAAGCTCGCGCTGGTCGGTTTTATCGGACAGCGGAACGCGGCGGAGGGTGAAAAGGCCTTGGCTAAATTCGCCGGGGAAAACCCCAAAGACATCTCCCTGCAGTCCAAACTGGCCAGTCTTTATGCCAGCCGGCAACGCTATGCCGACGCGCAGGCCGTGCTGAACCACATCATCGACGTTGACAAGAACGGCCGTGGCGGATTGGCCGCCAAGCTGGAATTGGCCAAAATAGCAGTGCTGCAGAAAGACGACAAGAAGGCCGCGTCACTCATTGGGGAAGTCATTGCCGCCGATTCCGCCAATCCGGACGCGCTGCTGCTGCGGGCGGCCCTGCGCCTGGACAAGAACGAGGCGGACGCGGCCATTGCCGATTTGCGCGGCGTCATCGCCGCCAACCCCAGGCGGGACCAGGCCCTGGTCATGCTGGCAAAGGCTTACCAGATGAACGGCAACGCCGAGATTGCGGAAAGCAATTTGCGCCAAGCGCTCGAAATCAACCCCGGCAATTTGGAAGCGGCCTTGCCGGTGGCCGCCAAATTGATCATGGGGCGGGACTTGGACCGGGCGGAAGCCGTCCTCAACGCCGCGCTGAAGGCCCATCCGGACAACCCCACCGCGCTGCAATTGCTGGCCCAGGTGCGGGTGCTGAAAAAAGACTGGGCGGGTGCCCAGTCACTGGCCACCCAACTGGGGCAGCAAACCAAGGACTCGGCGGGCGGCCATTTCCTCAGCGGGGAGATTTTTGCCAGCCAAAAGAGCTACGACCTGGCCATCAAGGAATTCCAAGCGGCGCTGCAGGAGCGGCCTGACTTTCCCGAGGCCATCAACGGCTTGGCCCAGGTTTACAACGCCAAGGGCGAACGCGCCCAACCCAGGTCGTACTTTGCGGCATTCGTAGAAAAAAACCCAAAAGTCATCGCGGCCCACATTGCGCTGGCCTTTTCCCATGCGGCAGACAAGGAATGGAATGACGCGGCCAAGGTTTTGCAGAACGCCCTGCGCATCGACCCGAAATCGCCGCCGGCCTACCAGGCGCTGGCCAACGTCTACTACGCCCAAGGCAAATCGGCGGAGGAAATCGAGGTTTATAGCAAGGGCCTGGCCGAGTTGCCGGATAACGGGCCGCTGATGGTCGGTTTGGGGCAGGCTTACGAGCGGGCGAAGGACAGCGCGGCGGCCATCGCCTTATACCAGAAGATACTGCAAAAAGACCCCAAAAACGGCGTGGCCGTCAACAATCTCGCAACGCTTTTCGCCGACTACCGCACCGACAAGGCAAGCCTGCAACAAGCCGCCCGGCTGGTCGAGCCCTTTGCCGCAGCGTCCGATCCCAACCTTTTGGACACCTACGCCTGGGTGGTGCTGCGGACGGGGGACATCAACAAAGCCCTCCCGGTGTTGAAGCGGGTGGTCACCGCCGCCCCCGAGGTGGCCATTTACCGTTACCATCTCGGCACCGCCTATTTCCAGTCGTCCGACAAGGCGCGGGCCAAGGTGGAATTGGAGCGCGCCCTCGAACTCGCCAAGAAGCAGGGCGATTTTGTCGGCATTGAGCAAGCGCGGAACCTGCTCAAGGAGATCGCGCAAGCGCCCGCCAAGGTGCCCAAAACCCCCTGACAAAAGCCAAACAACGTAGGGGCGGGTTCCACAAACCCGCCCATTCAACGCCGGCTGGGGTTGCAAACCCAATGCTGTTGAATTGAAGCGTAGGTCGGCATTCCCATGCCGACAACGGACCTGTCTCATCCCTTGGCGGCAAAGGGTTGCCGCCCTACGGGTTTTGTTGTTATCGCTTAATTCAACGGCATTGGGCCTTCATGCCGCTTCCAAGGATTGGCAAGTAGCCCGGATGGAGGCTCTTCAGGACTTCATGGAGTGTATAATATCATTTAAAACAATTGGTTGAGCAATAGAAAGCAATCAAAACCCTATCTGATACAAGAGTATTGCCACATGATAAGCTAAAGAGCAGCTAATAATA
>Ga0265593_1001520_pt1 | contig 10735 bp, 9 predicted proteins | sample saktaG_8_FD_190136 | JGI IMG/M metagenome (GOLD analysis project Ga0265593, IMG submission 190136) | Saline water microbial communities from Sakinaw Lake, British Columbia, Canada - sak_2011_5_24_36m | ecosystem: Environmental > Aquatic > Non-marine Saline and Alkaline > Saline ...
GCCTTCGTTCTTATCTTTCTTCCAGAGCACAAAATCCAGCGGCGATTTCTTCTTTTCAGAAACTTCTATTCTGGCGCCGGACTGCAGCTCTTCAATATTTTTGTGAGAAAGCTTGCCATAATCCTTAACCGCGGAAACATTCATATAAACATCACCCTCACTTTCGTAAGCGGCGCCTTTCTCAATAAGCAGGGCTATAATAGCAAGCATTTCCTTTATATGTTCTGTTGCCTTGGGATTAATTTCGGGAGCTTTTACCCCGAGTGCTTCTAAATCTTCAAAATAGGCCTTGGTAAAGGTTTCCGCTACGGCTTTCGGCGTGAGATTTTCGGCTTTAGCTTTATTTATTATTTTATCGTCCACATCTGTAACATTTTGCACCAGCGTAACGGCAAAACCCCTGAAAGTAAGATACCTTCTGATGACATCCACCACAATGAAATTTCTCGCATTTCCTATATGAAAATAGCCGTAAACCGTAGGACCGCAGTTGTAAATCTTCACTTTACCCTGCGTTAACGGCGTAAATTCCTCTTTTTTCTGCGTAAGTGTGTTGTAGATTTTAAGCATGGAATAGATTATATCATATTCAAGGGAGGATTATCGCCAAAAATACTAAAGATACCGGGGGCGGAGAAAATAACAGAAATGGAGCGGGTTTTATTTATTTGCTTACCTTTTCTATGTTAAATATCGGATAAACATGAATATTGTAACCATAGGTGGTTATAGAAGTCGAATTCAAAGAATAATAAACGTCCAGAACCGTACCCGCATTAAGGGTGTAATAGGTTTGAGGAATATACATATTGCCGGCTTTAAAACCCGGGTCCGAGATCCACTTCATCCAAACATCGCTGTTGGTACTAAAATAAGTAGAACCTATGTTATAAGGGAAATAGCCGCTCGCCGTTTCTGTAGTTATATTGTTTTTATCCGGTATTTTAACGGCGAAAAGTATCGTCGGGTCAGTAACGGAATTAAAGATATACCACCATTCCCCCAGACCGCTCGCAAAAACGGAGGGTGAAACACAACCTACATATTTTGCGTCCGCATGCCACGCCAGAGCCAGGGGCTTTGCCAGCTCCAACCCCCAGAGCATTGTCTGCTCCGCATAAACCGCCGTGCCGCCGGAATCCGGAGCAACTTCATTCATCATGGAGAATAAGGGATTTTTCCCGCAGCCGGAGCTCATTATAGAAAGCAAGATAAATACAGAAAGGACAAAGTATCTCATTTCTTCTTTCCTCCCCGGCTCTCTGTTTCAAGATTGTAATTTACGCCGGCATGAATTTTTATGAAAGAGCCGTCCCGGGCTGCGCCGGAAACATATTTTTGGGGCATGAGGCTGTAGCTCACCATGCCCTGAAAGGTGAATACCTCAGATACATTAAACTCGTAACCGGCGCCGAAAGAATAAAGCGGATCAATGTTATCCCCCGCAAAACCGGAAACTGAAATATTTTCAAAAGCGACGCCGCCGCCGGCTTCCAGAAAAAACACGCCCGGTATCTCCGGGATAAGAAAATCATAGCGGCCGGCAAGTTTAGCTTCTATTATGCCGAGGTATTCTCTGGAGTTAAATTTTCCGTAATATTGATTAAAACTTCCTCTGAGCAGCAGGTGGAAATCCTTTATTAAGATATTCCTTTTAATAACCGCAAGCTCAATCCCGGCCGCCGAATTTAAAACATTCACGAGGTCCCCGGAAGGAAGGCCGTAGTTTAAATAAACACCAAAGGTCGTTTCCCCTGTTTTAATACCCGTTTCTTGAACTTTTTTCTGGACATTAGAAAATATAGCGTTTTCCCGGGACGCAAAGATACTACCTGTAAAAACGAGGATTAATAGAGACGCAGTTAAATACTTTTGCAATTTACCCCCTTGAATGCCGGCAAGCTTACTCGTCGCCAAAAACTATAATGCCGTCTTTAGAGATATTAAAATTATACTTTAAGGCTACTTCTTTGAGCTTTTCGAGTTTTTCCGGAGAAAGTTCCCCTGACCAAGCTTTATTTTGACCGTCCCAGCGCAGCCCGAGGGCCTTCAGCTCTTCTTTGGCAAAATAAGTTTTTCCGGAACACACATAAGGGCTCATATTTTTTCTTTTTTCCTAAACGTGAACTCATTCGTTCCATAAAATAACAGAGGCAGAGAAAGAAGTATAAAGACAATATCACGGGCTATCGAAAAGCCGCCTATCGGCTCATTTAAACCGAAAATAGTAAAGCAGCCGCACTCGTGAACCAAGCCCCAGACAAGGTTTATGACAATACCTGCTATGTAAACAAGATTCAGACCTATCATGATGAGAGCTGAGGACTGCGTAAAAATATCGGCCAGCACAAAGACCCCTGTGAAAAATTCTATCCAGGGAAGGGTCACGGCCACCAGGGGAACCAAAATATCAGGAATTAATTTATATTCTTTCAGAATCATGGCAAACATCGAAGGATTTATTATTTTATCAACACTTGCGAGAATAAAAACACCGCCCATCACCATGCGAAGAGCCAGCAGTACTCGATTATTTGACAGGAGATTAATCTTCACCAGACACCGTACCTTTTTCCTTCAGACCGGCAACAGGATAACCTGCTTCCCGCCATTCGTCCCAGCCCCCGGTAAATATTTTAATATTTTTAAAATCGTTCTCCGCCAGGTCTTCCGCCACCAGATCGCTCAGATGGCAGGTAGGACTGCTGCAGTAGATAATATAAAGAGCCTTTTTGTCCAACTTATCTTTTACCGCCTCAAACTGCAAATTGAACCTGCTGGCAGAAAGAGAGATAGCACCTTTAATATGAAGTTCAACGTATGCATACTCCGGACGGGCATCAACAAATACTACTTTTCCTGTGTCATAATACTTTTTCACTTGTTCCAGATTCAGCTTTTTCCCTTCCACGGGAGCAGTTTCCGCCGTTACGGGTTTCACAACCTCTTTCGTTACAGCAACAGGCGCTTTTTTTGGCAAAGGTGCGGCGACAGGTTTAGGGGGAACTTTCACTGCCGGCTGCTTTTTTTCAACAAGTGCGGGTTTTGCCTGTTTAACTATTTTTATTTCCTTTTTGGGAAGCAGGGAAAGGTTATTGGGAAGGATGATATTAAAAAAAAGGCCGATAAAAGCGGAGAAAACTGAAATGACTATGGCCATGAAAATTATGCTGAGGATTTTTTCGAATTTCATAATGTTATTTTAACTGCTAAAACGCCTAATTACAAGCCCAAAATCGGGCTGATGGCACAGATGGGTAGGGAGATGTCACAGATAAGAACGTAAGTACGAAAACAGATTAAGTGTGGGGAATATTTATTCGGATTTTAGGGATTCTAGTAGGTTTCCTTTTAGGGAGTAATAGGCGGCTAGGGAACAGGATATTAGGCCTAAGAGGAACATGGAGAGAAGGGTTAGTAGTGGGAGGGTAAAGTCCAGGCGGTTGTGCATCTTCAGTATATATGGAAGCGAGATGGCCAGGGAAGCTAGAAAGCCTGTAAAAAGACCGATGGTCAGCAATAGAACGTTTTCGAAGACGATCTGGGCTATGAGACGGCGCCGGGTAAAACCCAGAGCGGTCTGGAGGGCAAACTCCGGTTTTCTTTCATAAACATTTTGCAAAAGCACTGCCATTATTCCAAGAGCGCCAAGAAGGAAACCCAAGCCTCCCAGTATCTGAAAGGTAAAAAGGTAGGTGTTTTGGACATTAGCAAAAGCTGAAAGCAGTTCGGCGGTTTTTGTAACGGTATAACCCGCGCCGCCCAGCTCTTTTTGGAGCTGTATCTTCACTGCGTCTTCCTGTCCTTCCTGCGTGCTTATGAGAAAATAATTATACCCGCCGTTACTGCCGAATATTTTAATAAAATTTTGCTCCGAGATAAGCAGAGTTTCAGCAAAAATACTTCCGGAGAGGGTGCCGCTCACTATCACCGTATCCTTGCCGTTCAAAACCAGTTCGTCTCCCCGCTTTTTATGCAAAATCCATTCCAGGCTGTTTGCATCCGCATAGACCGGGAGGGCGCCGTTTTTATATTTTTGTTTCAGACCCGCCCAGGGAGTTTCTGTGCCTGCAGTTTTCTCATAGTAGGAAAAAATAAAACCTTTTTCATTTATAATCTGCTCCGGCAGTCCGAGTACCCCCGGTTGTGCGGGAAGATTGACGTTAAGACAGCTAATGTCATCCCCTTCCCGGCTTTGCCGGCAGCCCGCAAATACGACCTCTTTCCATAAAGGAGAGTCAAAAGAAGTGAAGCCGTTCTTTTTCCTGCCTTCCGGCGTGTTAAGATCGCCAAAGACAGAAACAGCGGATTTAGCCACCAGATTGTACCCGCCGGAGCCCGATGCTTTATCCAGGGTATTAAAAGAAAACGACTCCGGTCTGTTAACGGCCGTCATAATTATTATGAAAGCTGCTGCTGCGAAAAGACCGACGGTCAGGTAACTTCTTTTGCCGGAGTAAAAGACCGCCCGGAGACCAAGAGATGTAAAGCTTTTGACTTCAGGCTTTGAAGCGCTCTGTCCGGAGACAAGAAGCCGTTTAGAAAGCAGAGCCCTGACACTCACCTTTCTAATGATAAGGACTCCCCACACTATTGAACTCAAGGCAAGTAGACTTCCGGCTATAAGCCCTGCAATAATATCGGCTTTTTCAAGGTAGAGTTTAAAACCGGTGTTTTCCCCGAGCAGCGGCTTAAGAAAACCCAGGACAAAGCCGGCGTAATAAACGGAGAGCGGAAGAGAAAGGAGACAGCCCAGAAAAACTATTAAGCTTCCTTCTATTATATACAACCTGAAAAGCGCGCTAATTTTAATACCTGACGTCAGAAGTATACCCGCTTCCGGACCTCTCGCTTCAAGAAAGAGCCGGAACAAGAAAGCGGTGAGTCCCAGAGCAGAAAGAACTATAATAAAACTGAGCGCTACAAATAACTGCGAATAATCAGTAGAACCCGAGGCAGCTTTTAGCGCTTCTTCCCGCAGTTGGAGAACTTTTATACCCGCCTCAGCATAATTATAGTTTTTAACGACTTCTTTTTTGAAAAGTTCTACATTCTCTTCCTTAATATTTGTCACTTTTATCGACGTAACGCCGGTATACTGCGGGGGCCAAAAAGCTCTGGCGGTCTCCAGCGAGACCAGCGCTTTGGGCATTGTTTTATATTTATTCCAGTAAGCTTCATCCTTATTTCTGATTTGCTTCATATCCACGGGGAAAGGCGCTTTCCAACCGGCTATACTTTTTGCGCTTGTTACCCCTTCCAAAAAGGGCGCCTCTGCAATTTCCGCAAGCGCTTCTGTTTTCAAAATCTCTTTAACTCTGAAGATCTTCTCTTTTGTGAGATACTCCCCGCCCGGAGCCGATTCAAAGTACTCAGCTTTTAGCGTGTCGCCTTTTTTTGAATCCGTATCTTCCGCCATCCACTCGCTTAGAATGATTTCGTTATTTTTTAAACCCTGAAAACCGCCCACCACAGAGTAAGGGGAACGGTCGTTAACTTTATTAAACATATAAACGGAGGCAAAAGCACATTCAGCTTGCACAGCTTTAGAAGAAAGCCGGGCGGCGTCAAGCACTCCGGTTCCAAGGGTAAAGCCGCTGCCCTCCAGAATAATATCCCCGCTTTTGTTTTTTATTTTAAGACCCAGATCCGCAAGGGTCAAGGTTTCTTTTAGCCTGTCCTCCCAGTAGGAAGGAGAACCGGACTTGAGCAGCAGAATATTGTTTATCATCCCTTCTTTTTGAAGCTCTTTTTGAAGAAATTTCAGGGAAAGATAAATATTTCCCGGTTTTCTGGTTTCGTTTTTTATGTTAAATACTCCGGCCTTGCTGTCCGGAAGAGGTCCCAGTACTTTCACCGAAAAAGACCGAAGATTATCAGAAAGTTCTTTTTGCCCGAAAAGAGTTTCCACAGGGGCAAGACCGGTTTTTCCCGTCTTGATAACCAGAAAATCGCCTGTTTTAACCTTGAGTTCCGTAAATAATGTCTCACTCAGGTAAACTTCACGTCCGTTTGGTGGTACCACAGTTGAACCCAGCGCATTTTTATAGCCGGAGTCGGCAAGACCAAGCAGGGTGACTTCAGGAAGAACCAGCCCGCTTACAGGCTCGGACACAGAAGCGGAAAGGATCAGAGCCGGCTGGGTGAGATTTTCACTTCCCTTGTTTTTCCTGAGATAGAACGCAAGTTTTTCCGTGAAAAAACCGTTTGTCTGCACAACAGCTTCAACATTTGCCAGACGGGCAAGCGCAATATCCCTGAGATTGTTCTTTACGGACCTGCCTACCAGCAGCGAGCCCGAAAGAGCCGCAATAGCGACCGCTGCCCCGAGAGCAATAGCCAGAGCCGTCTTCCAATAATGCCTTAAACTCTTAAGCGCGAGTTTGAAAATATTCAATTTACATCCTTTTTCAACAAACCCTTATCCAGCCGGTAAATACTGCCGAATTTTTTTGCCAGTTCCTGATTATGGGTCGCCATAATAACTATAACTTTTTCGGAAGCCGCCAGTTTTAGAAATGTGTTTACCACTTTTTTTCCGTTTTCGGCGTCAAGATTTCCGGTGGGTTCGTCACAGAGAAGAAGTTTAGGAGAGTTCAGCAGAGCCCGGGCTATGGCAACTCTTTGTTTTTCCCCGCCGGAAAGTCTCGCAGGAAAGAAATCCGACCTGTCGGCTAAACCAAGCGCAGCTAAAAGCTGCAGGCCTCTGGCTTTAAGCTCCCGTCCCCGGCCGCCGGGGAGAGCAGGCAATAATACATTTTCCAGCGCAGTACATTGTGGGAGGAGAAAATGTTCCTGAAAAACAAAACCCACAGCACTATTCCTGTAATTATAAAGTCCCGGACCTTTCAAGGCGGCAACATTTACCCCGTCAAGAAAGATCTCTCCGCTTTCAAGATCCTCAAGGCGCCCGAGCAGGCTCAGAAGCGTGCTCTTCCCCGAACCGGAAGGACCGGTTATGGCAAGCGTTTCTTTCGGCAGAGCGCTAAAGGAGATCTTTTTCAGAACTGCGACTTCCCCCGCCCCATTTTTGTAAGTTTTGCTTAAGCCCCTGACTTGCAAACCGCTTAATATTTCCGGCATGTTTAACCTCCGAGCAACTTTTATATATCATTATACAATAATAATTTCTTTATTTATATACAGCCGGAAGACGGACCGCAGACGGATTGAAAAACCCGTCTTAATAATGGTATTATTATAGCGTTGTATTTTAAAATTATGGAGGATACATGAGAACTATCTTAAAAATATCGCTGCTTTTTACGGCACTCGCGCTCTTTTCAGCTTTTCCCGCAGAAATAACTTCCTGGCCGGCTTTTAACGGCACAAATCATGACAATATCTCGACAGATAAAGGACTTTTAAAGAGCTGGCCGGAAGGCGGCCCGAAGCTTCTCTGGAAATTTAGCAAATGCGGCAAGGGCTATGCGACCGTTTCAGTAGCGGATAATAAGATCTTTACGGCCGGAGATGCGAAGAGCAAAACTCTAGTAACGGCTCTTGATATGAACGGTAAACTGCTCTGGCAAGCGGAAAATGGGAAGGCCTGGACCGGCGCTTATCCCGGAGCAAGAAGCACCCCTGTTTTTAGTGAAGGCATCGTTTATCACATCAGCGGCGGCGGGCGGCTCGCAGCTTTTGACGCCAACACCGGCGCGGAAAAATGGAATTATATTTTCAAGGATCAGGGCGGCACTCACGGTAACTGGGGGTACGCTGAATCCGTGACCCTGGACGGAAATAATCTGATATGCATGCCCGGCGGTTCTAAAGTTCTGTGCGTAGCGCTGGACAAGAAAACCGGCAAGCAGGTCTGGGCGGGAGACGGTATCGGAGATAACGCTTCCTATTGCTCCGGCACACTCGTCACGCACAAGGGTAAAAAAATGCTTTTGACCTTGAGCGCAAAATATGCGCTGGGCATAGACCCGAAAGACGGTAAGCTCCTCTGGAAATTCCCCTACCCCACTTCTTATGATGTGCACGCTACCACGCCGGTCTACAAAGACGGACTGGTATATATTACGAGCGGTTACGGCACAGAGGATAAAATATTAAAGCTCAGCGATTCGGGGGATTCCGTAAAAGAGTTCTGGTCCGGGAAAAATATTGACAACCATCACGGCGGCGTAGTAATGCTGGACGGTTTTATTTATGGGGCCGGAGACAAATACAAGGGCTGGCATTGCATGGAACTGGCGACAGGAAAGGAAATCTGGAAAGCCAACGGCGTCGGTAAGGGTTCTGTAACTTATGCGGACGGCATGCTTTACTGCTACAGCGAAAGAGGACAGGTTGCCCTGGTGGAAGCTTCCAATAATGGCTACAAAGAAAAAGGCAATTTCAAAGTGGAAAGTGAAGGCAGTGACCCCTACTGGAACCACCCGGTGGTAACCGGAGGAAAGCTGTATCTAAGGCATGAGAATGATCTTTTTGTTTACGATGTAAAAGGCAGGTAATTAAAAAGTTTAAGGGCTCCCCATCGAAAGAGGAGCCCTTTTCTATTTGAGAAGCTCTTCTTCGAAAAACCTGACATTCTCTTCAATCATTTTTTCCAGGGAGTAGGAAGTCAACGCGGAGTTTCTGGCGTTTTTGCCGAAAACGTCAGCAGCTTTGGGTTCTTCCATTATTTTTAGGAGACCTTCCGCAAGGGCTTCGGCGTTGTTTTGTTTTACCAAAATACCGACATTGCCTTTGTTGACAAATTCACGGTAAATTCCCGCATCGGGAAGAACCACAGGAATTCCGGATGCCATTGCTTCCAGGACGGCAAAACCACGTGATTCCTCAAAACGGCTGGGGACAGAAAAGACACTTAAATCCTTTAGAAATGCTGCTTTTTCTTTCAGGTTAGGAACTCCGGCATATTTATAATCCTCAAAAAGACCTTCTGCCTTAAGGCGGCTTACAAATCCGTCATAATAGGACTGCTTTTTACTGCCAAGTATCGCTCCGGCAACTGTAAGTGTTGCGTTCTTCTTGTATTTCTTTCTCAGCAGTATGAACGCTTCTACCAGAAGATCCAGCCCCTTGGCATACATTACTCTTGAAAGATAACCAATCTTGAAAGGTTCTTTTGTTCTTTCCGGCAGCGGCTCATAATAGGAGGAATTTATGCCGAAAACAAGCGGGACTACTTTTTTCTTTTCTATGGCAAGGAAATAGGCCATCTCTGCGGCATAAACCGGGGAAGGCGCAAGAAATTTTTCAATAGAAGCCGCATGTTTTCTGAGCAGGGCCTTTGCCTCGGTAGAGTACGGCTCAGGGAGATTCTCCATAAAATCTTCCTCTCCCATGAGCTGGCAGTAAACAGGCACGCCCAGTCTTTCTTTTATAACCGGGGCTATAGACCCCAGCATGGAATTAGTTATCACAACCAGGTCAGGTTTGCCTTTTTTTTCCATTTCCGAAACCAGCCGTAGAACTTCCCTTTTTTGATTTCCTTCCACACCTTTCAAAACTGAGACGGTGAGCGCCCCGAGCTTTTCCGGCTCAACATCCATAGCAAAAGACATCATAAATTTAAGGAAAGAAGGCGACTCCAGTATGTTGTCCAGCAGTCCGGGATTCAGCGTCCTGAATATTTTGAAATTTTGCTCCAGATAGGCCGTTATCCCCGAGAAATAAATCTTTTTTTCCTTCACCGGTAAATCAAAGTCCAGCGTCACCGGTGTATATAGCGTAAACATCTCCACCTCGTGACCCCTTTTAAGCAACCCTTCCGCAAGAAGCGCATCATGCATGCACGCCCCGCAAAACATCTCCCCCGCGCCGGCGGTAATGATATCTATTTTCATTGGAACCTTCCAATGAAAATAGAAGTACGAGGTACGAAGTACAAAGTACAAAGTGAGAGCACTAAAACAAGACCTGTTTTGTCACCCTCGATATTTAGAGTAAACATCCCTTTACCTTTTTTAACTCCCATAAAAATACCCCCTCGCTTTCGCACTTGCACTGCTCTAACTTCGTACTTTTTACCTCGTACTTCGTACCTGCATTTCCTTAACTTCGTACTTTGTACCTCGTACTTCGTACTTGCACTTCTTAACTTCGTACTTATCTTGCAATCGCTCCTGTCGGGCAATTGCTCATACACTCTTCTGCGGTTTTTTCTGACAGCATATTTATTTTTTGACCGAAGGGGACGTCTATGCGGACATTAAAGCCCCTGTTTAAATAAGCAAAACCTTGCGGTTCTTTATTTTTTTGGCTGATCTTTACGCAGATGCCACACATGATACACTTTCCTGATTCATAAACAATGCCTGAGCTTTTAACATCCCGGGCAAAACCGCGTTTCTCGCCTATAAAGGCATCCGTTTTAGCGCTATATTCAATTGAATATTTCTTAAGGAGGCAGGTTTCTGCTTTTCTGCAATCACATTTTAGACAGCGCCGGGTTTCTTCAAGAGCCTCTGCTGAAGAAAAAGGAGCTCTTGCTTCACCGGGGTTTTCTTTTACGGCTTTCATATCAACCGCACTGTTTAACTGCCTTTTTGCTCCGGAAAAACCGGCGGCTAATATTTCCAGCTCTTCCTTTGAAACCTTACCCATTTTCACGGTAAAAGGTCTTTTCTCGAGGACCAAAGGCAGGCCCCGGAGAAACAGATTTATAGCCTCCGCCGTAAAACGCCCTATAGCAGAAGCTCGGACGGCCAAGCCTGTTTTCTCTCCTGCAAAAACGCCTTTCATATTCGTCTCATGCGTAAGACGGTTAATTTCCAGGCCC
>Ga0265593_1001521_pt1 | contig 10730 bp, 9 predicted proteins | sample saktaG_8_FD_190136 | JGI IMG/M metagenome (GOLD analysis project Ga0265593, IMG submission 190136) | Saline water microbial communities from Sakinaw Lake, British Columbia, Canada - sak_2011_5_24_36m | ecosystem: Environmental > Aquatic > Non-marine Saline and Alkaline > Saline ...
TGCAAAGTAACATCCGTATAGCCCGGGATATATTCTTTCAACGGAGTAAACGCAATGATATAGGTGGTAATGAAAACAAGAATAATTGACATTAAACCAATGGCTACGAATACATTCAACCTTGAAAGCTTGAATGAAATCCGCTCTTCGAGAGTTTCTTCGTTCAAAAGTACAAGCCGGTATTTATCGCGGATACGCCTCAATAAATACTTCCAGATTTTTGTCCTTTCTGATTTTATATCCATACCTTTTTACCGCACTTCACATATTAATTTGCAAACCTACCTAAAATAAGAAAATTCAACACGAAAACATGAAATATAATTTCATAAAAGTACTTAAAATTTAAGACTAATACCTGTAGTACTGTACTTTAAGTAAATTCCAGAAAATGATCGTAAGATTCAACAAATTCCGGAACTGATTAAAATTAGCAATGAACCTGATATTCTTACCTTTTGACCTTATAAATAGTAAAGTATATATATGAAATGACCAGGCTCTGCCAGACCAAAACGATGATTTGTGAATTAAATGCTGTAAATGAAACCTTTTAGCGTGAAATTGGGAAAAATGAAATATTTTTGCACTCTTTGAGTTAGTATAGTAGTATTCCAATCGCGACCAGGTAACTAAACACATATCACCCCTTTGAAATTAAAATCATATTTCAGATTTATCTTTACACCGTTACTTATCGCAGGTATCGCATTATTATATTCATGTTCCACTAAGAAAAACACGTTCACGCGCAGGACTTACCATAATCTTACAACCCATTACAATATTTACTGGAATGGAAATGAGAGCTTTAAAAGCGGGAAAGCTGATTTAACAGAAAGTGTAGTTGATAACTACAATCTTATATTGCCGGTTTATAATTTCGGCACTCCGACTGAAGCCAAAAAGATTTCCTCCAGTATGGACCGGGCGATAGATAAAGCCGGGACAGCTATTCCAAGGCATTCCCTGTATTTTAAAAATGTTGAATACAACAAATGGATTGATGACTGTTATATGCTGATCGGGAAAGCGCAGTTTTTCAAACAAGATTATTCCAATTCGCGACGAACGATGGAATACCTGATGAAACAGTATGCCGGCACTCCCACTGAACTGGAGGCATCAATATGGTTTATGCGAACTTTTCTTCAGCAAAAGAAGTTTGAAGATGCTGTGGCGCAGGCTGAACAGTTCGAAACAAGGCAATCAAAACAAAAAGCACCTTATAAAATAAGACGCGAAATCCCTTTGTTATATGCTGATTATTACCTTGCAACCGGTAATATGGCAGCTGCAAAAACAAATCTCAAACAAGGCCTGACTCTGGCTTCAGATTCAAAACTGAAAGCCAGGATCAACTTTATTCTGGGGCAGATTGCACAAAAAGAGAAGAATTTTGCTGAAGCTACCGAATATTATACCAAAGTAATAAAAAGCTCTGCCCATTTCGAAATGGTTTTCAATGCGCGTATTAACCTGGCTAAATCATTTGATATTAACACAGGCGATAAATCCGGGCTCGAAAAGCAACTTGGCAAAATGCTGAAAGACTCGAAAAACACGGAGTATTTCGACCAGGTTTATTATGCACTGGCCGAACTGGCAACTCTTGATAACAATGATACTCTTGTGATGCATTACCTGAAACTCTCAGTTGCCACAAGTACCAAAAATAATTACCAGAAGTCAACTTCATCGCTGCAGCTTGCCGATATGTTTTTCACCAGGCAAAACTATGAAATGGCTGCTGCCTATTATGATACGACATTACAAACTTTACCACTGGAGCATCCTGATTACATTGCGATAAATACTAAAACACTTACGCTTACTGAATTGATAAAGAACTTAAGCGTGGTTCAATACCAGGATAGTTTGCAGAAACTGGCTCATATGCCCGAAGCTGAACTGGCAGCTATTATTCAAAAAATTATTGCTAAAGTTGAAAAAGAAGAGGCGGACCAAAAAGAACTTGAAGCGCAACAGCAGAATGAAACAAATATTCTGAGTAATGTCCCTAATATGCGGAATGAAAACATGGCAACCGTTGGAGGTGGTGGCTGGTATTTCTACAATCCTTCGGCTATAAGTTTCGGATATTCAGAGTTTCTTAGAAAATGGGGAAGGCGAAAGCTGGAGGATAACTGGAGGCTTTCCAATAAACGTGCTGTTGCTCAATTTGATGAGGTAAGTGTTGACCCGACCAAGCCAGGTGATACATTAAAACAAGGGCCTGCAACTGACACAAAAGCTGCATCAACTGATCCTAAAAAACCGCAGACATACATTGCCCAGTTACCTAAAACTCCGGAAGCACTTGCAGCCTCCAACAAAGAAATTGCAATAGCCTTACTCAACCTTGGATACATATATAAGGACGGGCTTAATGATCTTCCAAATTCGATTAAATCGTTTGAAGATCTCACCACCCGTTTCCCTGACAATAAAGAAATAATCCGTATTTATTACCAGTTATACCTGATTGGAAAGCAGATTCCGGATGATGCTATGGCAAAAAAATACAGTGATATTATACTCAATCAATTTGGCGAAACCGATTATGCCCAATTAATCAGGGATCCTGAATACAACAAAGAAGTGCTTGCCCGTAAAAACCGGGTATCAACACTGTATGAAGAAACTTACCAGGCTTTTAAACGCGGACAATATCGTATGGTTTTACTTTACAGCAACCAGGCAATTACCGAATATAAAGACAAAGACCTCATTCCACGGTTCGAATACCTGCGGGCACTTTCGCTAGGAAAAACGGTAAGCGTTGACACCATGGTTGTTGCTCTGAAAAAACTGGTACTGGCTGAGCCGAATCATCCTATTGTACCCTTAGCAAAGGAAATTCTTCAAAAATACGATAAGAGTACACCTCAAATTTCACAAACTATTGCCAATGAAAATATTGCTGATAGTTCACGTAAAGCAGCTTTTGCGGGCGTTACAGGGCCAAGTCCTTTTATACAAGGCAGCGATACCGTCGTGCCTGATATTTACAAGCTAAACCTCAGCCAAACCCATTTCTATATTATGATGGTCGATGGCAACAAGGTTAATGTAAATGCCACCAAAACAAGAATTTCCGATTTTGTTTCGAAGAATTTTGCTACTTCTAATCTGTCGGTTAATGCAATCGTACTGGATGGTGGCTGGCAGATGATTTCAATCAGCAGCTTCCGTAACAGCCAGGCCGCCATGGACTTCTATACTGCCATTGGCCAGAATGAGTATGTTATCTCATCACTAAGCAAAGGCGACTACAAACAGATGGTAATTTCTATTGATAACTACCCGATATTTTACAGAGAGAAGAAATACAACGGTTATTTAAATTTTTTCAGGAAATATTACCTGAAATAGAGAAGTCCGAAGTTCTTCGGCAAATAACAATTTTCAGGCAAATTCTTTAAAGCAAGACACACATTCCTGATGCAAAGCAATTACGAATTCATTAGAATTTGTTATTCTAGCCTGTCTGTACTTTTGATACTTATTTCCAGGATTGTTTCAGGACAGAATACTCGTACTGAATTTACCGGCGATTCAGTCGATCTGCAGAAAATAGTAACCGGGGTTATCGAAACATACCCAACCGTAATGAAAGCCAAAGAAGCTATTAACGCTGCGGTAGCTGGCATCGGCCTGGCCAACTCAGGCTACTATCCCGACATTGACTTTGGTGTCGGTTATACCCGCATTGGTCCTGTTCCATCTATCAGCGTTCCCAATATGGGAACTTTTGACATGGCTCCTGCCAATAATTACAATACAGCGGTAAATATTAGACAAACGGTTTATGATTTTTCAAAAACTAAAACGAATTTTCAGGTTGCCGAGTCGGGCAAGGCTATTGCTGAGAAAAATATAAACCTGGTAAAGCAAAGGCTTACATCAATCACGATTACAAGTTACTATATGCTTGTATATTTACAGGAAGCTGTTAAAATTAAAGATATACAATTAGCCATCCTGGAACAACATCTTGATTTCGTTACACGGAAGAAGGAATCAGGTTCGGCAACGGAATACGAAATCCTGTCAACAAAAATGAGGATATCAACGGCTAAGAACCAGAAACTTGACATAGAAACCGCCTTGAATAATCAGTTGGCTATGTTAAATTCGCTGTTGGGATTGCCCGAGAGTACCAGGATCAAGGTTAAGAACAGGTTATTCCTGCATCCCGTAAATATTGAGTACAATTCACTTATCGATTACGCTATATTACACCGGAATGAATTTATTCTTACATATCTGCGTAAAAAACAGGCAGAATTACATCTTCAATCCGTAAAAATCGAAAATAATCCTGTAATCAGTGCCTTTGCTTCGGGTGGTATTAAGGATGGTTATTTCCCCGAAATGAGCCGGCCCAAAGCAAATTATACAGCCGGCTTAGGATTCAGGGTGCCGATATTTACTGCCAACAGGCATAAAAATTATATGCAGATTGCCAATTCCGATATCAATTCCATCAACCAGGACATTGAGCAAGGAAAGCGTGAAATCTCTTCGGAAGTTTTCAGAAATGCAAATGAGATTAAAACTTCACTTCAAAAGATTGATCAATCGGAGTTGCAACTTGAACAGGCTGAAGAAGCCCGAAAACTGGCTGATCTGAGCTATAAATCAGGAACGCTGACTAACCTCGATTTACTGGATTCCGAATCACTTGAAGCCGAAAGCCGGTTGAACCTGCTAAGGGTCAAGACCGAGTATATGATCAATTCAGCCAGGCTTGAAATATCAATCGGGAAACTGGGATATTGAGAATTGCGTCCCATTCGGTGAAATTGCTGTTTAATAAATCAATCACATATTTTGAAAAGGGCGGTTGCTCTGCTAGGATTAAGAATATACGGATTTAATCAACTTTTTAGGTACCGGATAGTACATGATTCAATTAAAGCACTATTTTTGTTTCTGGTAATCTAAAATTGATTAAACATGTCTAAAATTATGGCAACAGAAACGCCTTCGGTAAATATTATCGGTAATGGAACCGAGATAAATGGAAATATCAAATCAAACGGTGACCTTCGTATCGATGGATTTATAAAAGGAACAATACAGGCTACAGGCAAAGTGGTGGTTGGTTCTACCGGAAGAGTTGAAGGCGAGATAAGTTGTCAGAATGCAGATATCTCCGGTGATGTAAGAGCACATATTAAGGTTACTGAACTTCTCAGCCTGAAAGCTAATGCAGTTGTAAGCGGCGACATTCTTACCAATAAACTGGCTATTGAGCCTGGTGCAGTGTTTACCGGAGCCTGTAAAATGGGAAACCATGCTACAATAAATGAAAAACCAGAACAACCAACCGAAGCCAAAGCCTGATAAGGAAAAACGGCCTCCACTCGAGAGTTATGCCCGTTATTCGAATCTTGCATTCCAGATGTTCGCGATTATTGGAATCGGGATTTTCGGTGGTGTTAAGCTCGACCAATGGCTAAAAATCGGTTTTCCTGTTTTCACTGTGTTGCTTTCAATCCTTTCCGTTGGAGCATCAATATATGTAGCGATAAAGGATCTTATAAGAAAATAGGCATGAAAACCCGAAAATAATTATTAGCAACAATCGACCCCTTTGTTTTTCGAAAATTATAAAATAACCAACCAGTCACCTGCCAAAGTATGAAGGAATTATTAAACCGGTTTATCCGGAACCTGATTTATTTTACGGTAGCAATAGCTGTTTCAGCTCTAGCAGTATCATTTTTTGCTTCCGGATTTATTACAAAGTTCTGGCCATTTCTATTGCTGCTGTTTGCGGGGATCACGCTCACTTTAGTCTCCCTTTTACTTAGTGCAAGTGAGCAGAAATTCAGCAAATTCTCCAATACATTTATGATTGCCAGCATGTTAAAGATTTTCATCCTTCTTATTATAATTGCTGGTTACGCGTTCAAATTTCAGGCTGATGCGATCCGTTTCTCCGTTACGCTATTCGTATTTTATATCCTGTATCTCGCTTTCGAAATTTTCTGGCTAATGAAACTTCAACGCTCGGATAAGAAAGGATAGCTCTAGATTCAATTGCCAGCTGGTTTCTATTCCAATAAATTGGTATAAACAAATCCCATATGGTTCCACGCATAAAAATCTGTTGCATCAGTTCTATCGAAGAAGCCCGGATAGCAATCGAAGCTGGTGCATCAGCCCTTGGACTGGTCGGACCTATGCCAAGCGGGCCGGGAGTAGTAAGCGATGACTTAATCTTCCGGATAGCAAAAACCGTTCCCCCTCCTATTGGCACATTTCTTTTAACAAGTGAAACTTCGATTAATGAAATCATCCGCCATCATCAACGCACCTTCACAAATACAATCCAACTTGTTGATACACTTACAATTGGAACCTATTCAGAACTTCGCAAAGCTATGCCAGGTATAAAACTGGTTCAGGTAATACACGTAATTGATGAACGATCTATTGATGAAGCTATAGAAATTTCCGTACTTGCAGATGCCATATTGCTGGACAGCGGTAATCCGAATTTACAGGTAAAAGAGCTTGGAGGAACTGGCCGTACTCACAATTGGAAACTCAGCCGCAAGATCCGTGAAAGCATCAAAATACCAGTATTCCTTGCCGGTGGCCTGAAATGTGAAAATATCAGGCAGGCCATCGAAGAAGTTCAGCCGTTTGGTATTGATTTATGCAGCGGGGTTAGAACCAATGGAAAACTGGACAGGGAAAAGCTAAGCAAGTTTATGAATGAGATTATGAAATAATTTTTGCAATAGGGATAATAACTTCACGGTTAAGGATTTAAAGTTTACATCCATTATTGTCCAATCAGTTTGTTTAATATATTATTCATTTGGTTAAACACTTTTAACTTTCCTGTGTTTTAACTTGTATCAATTCAATATTGTACTTTTGCAGTCTAAAATCTATTATCCATGATTTATATAACCCGTCGCGAACGGTTTAACGCAGCACACAGGCTTTTCAAAGCTGAGTACAGTGACGAACAAAACCTGAATGTGTTCGGTAAATGTTCGAATCCTAACTGGCATGGTCATAATTACACGTTGTTTGTTACAGTAAAAGGAGATGTAAATCCGGATACAGGTTTCCTGGTAAACCTAAAAGATCTTAGTGCTATAATTGATAAGTTGGTGATTGAAAAACTCGACCACAGGAATATCAACCTTGAAGTAGATTTTATGACGGGTAAACTTGCCTCTACCGAAAACCTGGCGATAGGAATCTGGAAAGAACTCTCAGAACCCATTTCAGTAATGGGAGCATCATTACACAGCATTAAACTTTATGAAACTGAAAACAACTTTGTTGAATACTTCGGCAGTTGAAATTGCAATCAACTGATTTAGTTGGACTTTGAACATTTGAACATTTGACCATTTAAAATTTTTCTTCAACATTTCTACTTTAAATTTATACACAATGAGCAGCGATATAGTAAAACCCATGATGATTGAAAATAACATGGACGATTACGAACTGAAAGACGGATACGAAAAACGCGATATCTACAATATGTCCACGATAAAGGATCTTGCATTTCACTATCGTGAGATACTAACGCTTATAGGCGAAAATCCCTTGCGCGAAGGCCTGGAAAAAACACCGGAACGTGTTGCCAAAGCCATGCAATTCCTAACTCATGGATATGACCTTGATCCGGAAGAAATACTTCGTTCGGCAATGTTCAACGAGGATTACAAACAAATGGTTATTGTAAAAGATATTGAATTGTATTCGATGTGCGAGCACCATATGATCCCGTTTTTTGGCAAAGCACATGTTGCCTATATCCCAAATGGACGAATAGTTGGCTTAAGTAAAATCCCTCGTGTCGTGGATGCTTTTGCCCGCCGTTTGCAGGTTCAGGAACGCCTTACAACACAGATAAAAGATGCGATCAACAACACAATGAAACCTCTGGGAGTTGCGGTTGTTATTGAAGCACAGCATATGTGCATGAGCATGCGTGGTATTCAGAAACAAAATTCGGTTACTACAACTTCTGATTTTACCGGTGCATTCCTTGTAGATAAAACAAGGGCTGAATTTATTCATTTGATAGGATCAAGGTTACATTGATGACTTTATAAAATTGTCTTTCAGTTACTTATCTGATTATTTAAAAGAGTATTGTAATTTTGATAAGTTAAATTGAAAGACTCAAGAAATGTTAAAACAAGCTAATTCAGGGAACATTTCTCAAAGAATGTTTAATTTTGTCCTCACAAACTAAAAATTTCTGTAAAGATGTTTAATCAAAATGAATACAACACATTAACCGACATACAGGTTCAGGATGAGAGCATTGTTCGTTCATTTATGGCAGGAGTATTTACATGGATGTTTATTGCATTGGCAATAACAGCTGGAGTTTCCTATTATGTTTCAATCACTCCCGAAATCATGCAACTTATGGTTACAGAAACAGGTCTTTCAATTTTCGGTTGGATTGTAATGCTGGCTCCTATCGGATTTGTACTGCTGATGTCGTTCCGGTTTCAGAAACTAAGTGCCATGGCCCTGACATTACTGTTTATAGTTTATTCAGTACTTGTCGGATTGAGTCTCAGTTTTATTTTCATGGTATATACCATGGGTTCCATTGCCACTACATTTGTGGTAACTTCCCTAACATTTGGAGTAATGGCTGTTGCTGGTTATACAACAAAAACCGACCTCACAAAATTTGGGAGTATACTTATGATGGCACTTGTCGGAATTATTTTCGCCTCGCTGATTAATTTCTTCCTTCAAAGTGATTCCATGCAATACCTGATCAGTTTTATTGGTGTTCTGGTTTTTACCGGACTTACAGCCTATGATGTACAGAAACTCAAAAAAATAGGCGCTGAAATGACAGCCGGAGAAGAATCGACCCGCAAATACACTATTATGGGTGCATTGTCTCTTTACTTGGACTTTATCAACCTATTTCTATTCCTGTTGCGTTTCCTTGGTCGCAGGAATTAATACGAAACTTTATACCCTTTAAGGCCGGCTAAACCGGCCTTTTTTATTTGAACGGCAGGCATGCTATGGCGTTTAGTAACAGAATCACTACTTTTGCAATTCAAAACAGAAAACAATCAACTATGAAAGCATATGTATTTCCCGGACAGGGAGCACAGTTTGTAGGAATGGGTAAGGATTTGTACGACAACCATGCCCTGGCAAAACAAATGTTTGAAAAAGCCAATGATATCCTTGGTTTCCGCATCACCGACCTGATGTTTGCCGGAACGGATGAAGACCTACGCCAGACACGTGTTACCCAGCCTGCCATTTTCCTGCATTCGGTAATCCTGGCTGCTACTTTACCCGATTTTAAACCTGATATGGTTGCCGGACACTCGCTTGGCGAATTTTCCGCTTTGGTCACCAGTAAATCTTTGTCATTCGAAGATGGCTTGCGCCTGGTTTACGCCCGTGCCATGGCAATGCAGAAAGCCTGCGAAGTTGAACCAAGCACCATGGCTGCAATTCTTGGACTGGATGATGCAAAAACAGAAGAAGTTTTAGCCGGAATTGACGAAATAGTTGTTCCTGCCAATTACAACAGTCCAGGACAGTTAGTTATCTCCGGCTCAATCAAAGGTATTGAAATTGCCTGCGAAGCATTGAAAGCTGCCGGTGCCAAACGTGCTTTGCCGCTGAAGGTTGGCGGTGCATTTCACTCACCACTTATGGAACCTGCCCGTATTGAACTGGCTGCCGCAATCGAAGCAACAACTTTCAGTACACCGGTTTGCCCTGTTTACCAAAACGTGGATGCAAAACCATATACAAATCCATCCGAAATTAAAACAAACCTGGTGGCGCAGCTAACTTCTCCTGTACGCTGGACACAAATTGTGCAAAATATGGTTGTCGATGGTGCTGTTACTTTTGTTGAACTTGGACCAGGCAGCGTTTTGCAGGGATTAGTTAAAAAAATTGCACCTGAAGTTGAAGCAATGGGAGTTTAAATAAATACATCTTTTGTAAAAAGGTCCGGATTCTGTGTAGAATCAGGACCTTTTTTTATCATCAAACAGGATCAATACTCTACAGGAAAGTATTATATCGAGTGATCATCAATAATGTTCAAGGTTTTCATAATCAATAACATCCAGAATTATTTCTGCACCAGGGCAGATTCAATTGCCTCTAATTCTTCAGTACTGAACTTTTTATTTTCTAAAGCCCCAAGGTTATTTTCAAGTTGTGCAACTGAGCTTGCACCTATCAGAACAGACGTTACTCGTTTATCTTTCAGTAGCCATGCAATTGCCATTTGCGAAAGACTTTGTCCACGGGTAACGGCTATTTCATTTAATATTTTGATTTGTGGCAACATCAGTATTACACGATCTTCATTTAAGAATACGTGTTTAGCCGCACGCGAATCCGAAGGAATTCCATTCAGGTAACGATCTGTCAGCAAGCCTTGTGCAAGTGGCGAAAAAGTAATACAACCCATTCCATCCTGCTCAAGCACATCCATTAATCCCGCTTCGGCCCAACGGTTGAACATGCTGTACGAAGGCTGGTGGATAAGGCACGGCGTACCCATTTGTTTAAGAATTTCAGCAGCCTGGTGAGTTAAATCGGCAGGATAATTCGAAATACCGGCATACAGCGCTTTCCCTTGTTTCACCATCAGATCGAGCGCAGCCATAGTTTCTTCGAGTGGTGTATCCGGATCAGGACGATGGCTGTAGAAGATATCCACATAATCCAGT
>Ga0265593_1001522_pt1 | contig 10728 bp, 12 predicted proteins | sample saktaG_8_FD_190136 | JGI IMG/M metagenome (GOLD analysis project Ga0265593, IMG submission 190136) | Saline water microbial communities from Sakinaw Lake, British Columbia, Canada - sak_2011_5_24_36m | ecosystem: Environmental > Aquatic > Non-marine Saline and Alkaline > Saline ...
ATTATAGCTGGTGGTGCTATGCGTGCTGTATTTGAGGTAGTGGGTGTCCATAATGTTCTCGCAAAATGTATTGGAACTAATAATCCAATTAATGTAGTTAGGGCAACTATTAACGGTTTAGCTAGTATGAAAAATAAAAATCAGATTGCAGCTAAACGCGGCATTCCATTAGATAAGCTTTCGGGTTAAAAATGAATCATCCAACAATAAAAATCAAATTAATTAAAAGCAAATATGGACGATTACCAGTTCATCTTGAATGCTTAAAAGGACTCGGTTTAAGGAAATTAAATCAAAGTGTTGAATTAAAAAATACCCCAGAAGTTAGGGGTATGGTTAATAAAATCTCTTATATGTTACATTTTGAGGAGTTTTAAATGTACCTGAATACAATTTGTCCAGCTGATGGAGCTAGAAAAAAATCAAAACGTGTTGGTCGAGGGATTGGTTCTACTTTAGGTAAAACATGTGGCCGAGGTCATAAAGGTCAAAAAGCGAGAAGCGGTGGATTTCATAAAGTTGGATTCGAAGGTGGTCAGATGCCTTTGCAGCGAAGATTACCTAAAATTGGTTTTATATCTGCTAAAAAGAAATTTTATGAGCAAATTACTTTAGGCCAGTTAAATGCGTTAGATTCGGAAAAAATTGATAAGGCGATTTTAATTGCAAATAAGCTAGTATCTAGAAGAACTAAATACATAAAAGTAATAAAAAGTGGATCTTTAGTTAAACAAATAGTTCTTACAGGTTTAAATGTTACCTCTGGAGCCAGATTAGAGATTGAAAGACTTGGTGGTTGTGTAGAGGCTTAAGTGAACAAATTAAATAGTAAAACTTTTGACAAAACTGATAAGTTTTCAGAATTAAAGAGCCGATTATATTTTGTTATATTAGCTTTAATAGTTTACCGTATTGGTTCTCATATTCCTGTTCCAGGTGTCGATCCAAAAGCTTTAACAGCAATGTTTGAAGAACAAGGTGGCTCTATTTTAGATATGTTCAATATGTTTTCGGGCGGAGCTTTAATGCGTCTAAGCTTATTTGCTCTCGGTATTATGCCTTATATTTCTGCATCCATTATTATGCAGTTAATGACTGTAGTTTTGCCGACAATGGAGCAGTTAAAAAAAGAGGGCGAGTCTGGAAGGAGAAAAATCTCACAGTACACTAGGTATGGAACTGTTGTTCTTGCTACATTTCAGTCAATTGGTATATCTATAGCATTACAAAGTCAGACCGCAGGCGGCATGTCAGTTGTACTTGAGCCAGGTCTCCCTTTTGTATTTATTACAACTATTTCCCTTGTAACAGGAACAGTTTTTTTGATGTGGCTAGGTGAGCAAGTTACTGAAAGAGGTATAGGTAATGGTATCTCTATGATAATTTTCGCTGGTATTGTTTCTGGTTTACCAAAAGCTGTTGGTGGTACTCTAGAACTTGCTAGAACAGGTGAAATGAATAGTGGTTTTATTATATTACTTTTCCTACTTTCAATTGCAGTGACAGCAATTGTTGTTTTTGTTGAAAGAGGTCAGAGAAAAATCCTATTAAATTATCCTAAGCGTCAAGAGGGTAGGAAGTTGTATTCTGGTCAAACAAGTTTTTTACCTTTAAAAATTAATATGGCCGGAGTTATTCCACCAATTTTCGCTTCAAGTATCATTCTATTTCCAGCTACATTAGCTGGTTGGTTTTCTAACACTCCTGGTTTTGAATGGTTACAAGATGTGTCCACTGTGTTATCGCCTGGACAGCCTATTTATGTTCTCTTTTATGCAAGTGCTATAATTTTCTTTTGTTTCTTTTATACGGCTTTGGTTTTTAACTCTAAAGAAACATCTGAAAATCTTAAAAAATCAGGTGCTTTTCTTCCTGGCATTAGGCCTGGAATACAAACAACACAATACATTGATAAGGTTATTACTAGATTAACTCTAATAGGTGCGTTTTACATTACTATAGTTTGTTTATTGCCTGAGTTTTTAATAGTCTATTGGAATGTTCCTTTTTATTTTGGCGGGACTTCTTTACTTATTATTGTAGTTGTTGTGATGGATTTTATTTCACAAATGCAAACTCATATTATGTCAAAACAGTATGAAGGGTTGCTGAAAAAGTCCAATTTAAAAAAATAGTTAAGGAATTTATAAATGAAAGTAAGAGCTTCAGTAAAAAAAATTTGTAGAAAATGTAAAGTTGTTAAAAGAAATGGTGTTGTACGCATTATTTGTGATGATGGAAGGCATAAACAAAGACAAGGTTAATTTTCTGATCATTATTTAAATTTTTAGTTTAGGTATATTAAATGGCGCGTATTGCAGGTATAAATGTTCCCGATAACAAGCATGCAGAAATTGCATTAACATCGATATATGGAATAGGAAGGAAAACAGCAAATATTATTTGTTCAGAATCAGGTATTCTTCCAACACAAAAAATTAAAGATCTTAGCGAAGATCAAATAGAAATTATTAGAAATATCATCTCTAAAATGACCGTTGAAGGTGATTTAAGAAGAGAAGTTTCTATGAATATTAAAAGATTGATGGATCTCGGGTGTTATCGTGGTATCAGGCATAGACGAGGATTACCTTTACGAGGTCAACGTACTAGAACTAACGCGAGGACAAGAAAAGGTCCTCGCAAAGCAATCAGAAAATAAGTTTGATGAGACCAATAAATGGCAAACGCTAATAATAGAACAAGAAAAAAAATTAGAAAAGAAGTTGTAGATGGTGTAGTACATGTTCACGCATCTTTCAATAATACAATAATTACTATCACTGATAGAAAAGGTAATACTATTTCATGGGCTACTTCTGGAGGTTCTGGGTTTAGAGGTTCGCGTAAAAGTACTCCTTTTGCGGCTCAAGTAGCGGCTGAGAAAGCTGGATTAGTAGCTCAAGAATTTGGTATGAAGAATCTTGATGTTATGATTAAAGGACCAGGTCCAGGCCGTGAATCTGCAGTTAGATCTTTAAATAATATTGGATTCAAAATTACTAATATTTATGATGTGACACCCATTCCACATAATGGTTGTCGTCCACCTAAAAAACGTCGCGTATAGTAAACGGAGTCTATAAATGGCAAGATATCTCGGACCAACATGTAAACTTAGCCGAAGAGAAGGCACTGATTTATTTCTTAAAAGTAGAGGTAAATCTTTAGAAACAAAATGTAAACTAGAACAAAGGCCTGGTCAGCATGGCACAAAAAGAACAAGAAATTCTGATTATGCTATGCAGTTACGTGCTAAACAACGCTTACGTAGAATTTATGGTATTTTAGAAAAGCAATTTAGAAACTATTATAAAGCTGCTGATATGAAAAAAGGTGCTACAGGTGAAAATTTATTGTCACTTTTAGAATCTAGGCTTGATAATGTTGTATATCGTATGGGATTTGCTTCAACACGTGCAGAAGCTAGGCAATTGGTTTCTCATAAATTAATTTTACTAAACAATAAATTAATTAATATTCCATCATATCAAGTTAAAGCAGAGGATATTATTGAAATTCGTGATAAAGCAAAAAAACATCAAAGAATTATAGATTCTTTAGCTGTTGTGGATCAATTTGGGTATCCTAATTGGGTAGAAGTTGATAACAAAGCATTGAAAGGTAGGTTTATTTCTGTCCCTGAACGCAGTGAACTTGGTTCTGACATAAATGAACAATTAGTAGTAGAGTTATATTCAAAGTAATTTTGATGTTAGGAATTTTAATGCAGAGTTCTATTTCTGGTTTATTGAAACCACGTTTAGTTGAGGTTGTTTGTAAAACACCCTATCATTCTCGAATTGTGATTGAGCCTCTTGAAAGAGGATTTGGTCATTCGCTTGGAAATGCACTAAGACGTGTTTTATTATCAACGATTTCCGGTTGTGCGGTTACTGATGTTGAAATTGATGGCGTTCAACATGAATTTACTACTCTTGATGGTGTTCATGAAGACGTAATTGACATACTACTGAATTTAAAGAAATTAGCAGTCATACTTCATAACAGAGACGAAGCTGATTTAGTTTTAACAAAACAAGGTATTGGGCCTGTTTTAGCAAGTGATATCAAATTAACCTCTGATATTGAGATTGTAAATCCTGATTTAGTTATTGCTAATCTTACTCAGTCAGGAAAATTAAATATGAAGATTAAGGTTCGTAGAGGTCGTGGCTATGAATCTGTTCAATCTAGAAAAATTACACATGACTACAAGCCTCTAGTTGGTTTGCTTCATATTGATGCTTCTTATTCGCCTGTTGTTAAAGTTGCTTACCATGTTGAAAGTACGCGTGTAGAGCAAAGAACTAATCTTGATAAATTAATTATTGAGTTAGAAACAAATGGTACAGTTGATCCTGAAGAAACAATAAAAGCTGCAGCTACAATTTTGCATGATCAACTTTCAGTTTTTGTAGATTTTGAAAAAGTTAAAGAAAAGCCAGAGGAAGAGTTTATTGAAGTTCATGATGCCTTTGAACCTGTTCTTTTGAGGCCAGTTGATGATCTAGAGTTAACGGTCAGATCTGCTAATTGTCTTAAAGCTGAAAATATTTTTTATATTGGTGATTTAATTCAGAGAACTGAGGTTGAGCTTTTGAAAACGCCTAATTTAGGAAAAAAATCACTTACAGAAATTAAAGACATATTGGCCTTAAAAGGTCTTTCCTTAGGTATGCGTTTGGAAAATTGGCCTCCAGAAAATTTATCAGATCAACATCACCAAATTAATTAAAAGGTTATTCATTTATGAGACATCGTAAGTCTGGAAGAAAATTTAATATTAACAGTAGTCATAGAAAGGCTCTTTTCTCTAATTTAGCCAATTCTCTTTTTAAAGAAGAGACTATAAGAACTACCTTACCAAAGGCTAAAGAATTAAGATCATTTGCTGAACCCTTAATTACACTCTCTAAACAAGATAATGTTGCTAAGAGACGTATCGCTTTTTCTCGTTTAAAAGATCGTGAAATTGTAACTAAACTTTTTAATGATCTAGGTCCACATTATTTTGATCGAAACGGAGGTTATTTACGAATTGTGAAATGTGGTTTTAGGACTGGTGATAATGCACCGATGGCTATAATTCAATTAGTAGATAGAGATATATAAAATTTTAATTTTTTTATTTAGTTAATTTTAAGGATAAATTTTTTATTGACTTTAGTTTTCACCATTTTTGTTAATTTATGTTACTTCTGTGAATACATCAGTTCTTATAAGCATAAACTAACTATATTCACAAATACTGCTATAAGTTATCTTTTTTTTATGGCATAAGCTAAATTTAAATAGTTTTTTACAAAGCATCTTACGAAATTATTTCGGTCAGTTTTAACAAGACACTCCTCAGCATTTACAATGCTCTTCATAAGTTGAAGAGCATTTAATCAAATTCAGGTCTAACCCAAAGTTGCAAAAAAATTGTTTAATCAGTAACGTATTTAGAAACCTAGTTTTTAGCTCCCAGTAGTATATGGAGTTCAGTTTTGCGACCACTGCTTATCATGATTTCTTAATCAAATTTATCGTAGCATATTTGGCTTTATATTGAGTATGCTCAAGCATTTGCTAACAGCTATCAAAGCAGATATAACGCGTTAATGCTCGACGATACTACACAATTATGTAAATCGAAAAACTTGCGTCATAAGTGTGCCCAGCAAACCAGCTCATGCAAGGGTTCGCTTCCTGATGCGTGCTTGAAAAAAAGGCTTTGTAGCCGTTGATCAGCAAGTGCTCCGCTCGGTCTGTAAGCGACTAGCGCTACCGCCTATCCTTAATTTCCATCCTGTGATTTAGAGCCTGTACCGACGCAACAGCAAACGGCAGTAACTCATCAATACGACTATTAGGGCAGGTTGGTAATTTTTCTAACGTTTCTTTCAGCCATTTGCTTGGGTTCAAACCATTTAGTTTGTAAGCGACTAGCGCTACCGCCTATCCTTAATTTCCATCCTGTGATTTAGAGCCTGTACCGACGCAACAGCAAACGGCAGTAACTCATCAATACGACTATTAGGCCAGGTTGGTAATTTTTCTAAGGTATCTTTCAGCCATTCGCTTGGATTCAAACCATTTAGTTTGTAAGCGGCGCTTACCCTGCTCATTGCCGTAGACTGTGTCGAGTATTTTTCATCGGAAAAGATTCATTAAAAACCAAAGGCTATCATTATGAATATAACGTTGGACTTGGCAAAAAGAACCAATCTGCGGTACTGGCGAGCTTGATTTTATTGGCATTCTTATTTCATACGGTACTGGAACACATTGACCAACGTTATTGACTACTTAGAGCATCCCCTCTCTATCGAAAAACATTTTTGATGATGTTCCAGCATTAACGCGTTATATCTGCTTCGATAGCTGGCAGCAAATGCTTGAGTATGCTCAGGGGGGAAATACCTATCCCTGAATCAGTTTGATGGGGGCTGTGGCCATAATGAGAACTGCTGACCATCATTTGCCCAGTAAAAGCTATTCGATGTTTTGAATTTGCTCGCGCATTTGTTCAATTAGCACTTTCAATTCAATCGAGATCTGGGTCATTTCTTTGTCGGCTGATTTTGCACCTAAGGTGTTGGCTTCTCTGTTGAGTTCTTGCATTAAAAAATCTAAGCGTCTGCCCACTGGTTCATGTTGAGTGAGCGTTCGTTGTACTTCGTTGACGTGCGTATGCAGACGATCGAGTTCTTCTGATACATCCAGTCGTTGTGCAAGGATAACCAATTCTTGTTCTAAGCGATCAAAATCAGGTTGGCTGATAAGCTCTAGTATGCGACTTTTATATCTCTTGTGAAGTGCGCTTAATACGCTAGGCATTCGTTGACTGGCTTGGTCGATATAGCTTTGACTTTTTTGACAACGCTCTATAAGGAGTTGTTGTAATTGCTTTCCCTCACGTTCGCGAACTATTAAAAAATCAGCTACCGTTTTTTTCACTAAGTCCTGTAAGCATGCAAGAATATCTGTTGCATTAAGCTCTTGTTCTTGCTGAATACCTGGATACGCAAGCACATCTAGTGCAGAAAATGCACTGCATGATGGAATGATATCAGCTATTAGTTGAGTAGCTTTTTGAAGTGCGTTAACGGCGTCTCTATTTACATGAATCGTGTTTGAACTAGCACCGTTTTTTTTGTATGTAATAATGCATTCTATTTTACCGCGACTGACTGCATCACTAACCAGAGTGCGTAACGTAGTTTCTGCAAAACGTAAGTGATCTGGAATTTTTATGTTTATGTCACAGTATCGATGATTAACTGAGCGTAGCTCACAGCTAAGCATTAAATGATTGATTTCTGTTTCATTACTGGCAAAAGCCGTCATACTTTTTGTCATTGTTTACCTTAAATGTTTGTGTAGAGTTGTGTAGCTTTAAATCTTGATGATTTATCCAAGAAAGCGCGTGTGTTGTTTATGTAACAATTTTTTACTGATTAAATCAGATTTAGCAGGTAATTACCTAGAGAAATACTTATTTTGTATTAATATTTTTTATGGGCAAATCTACACTATTAGTTTAAGCAGATTACCCGTAACTACTCATCATTATTTACCTTAACTGGAGGTTAAACCATGTCCACTAATGATATTTTCGCGCTTGATTTTGATGGTGTTATTTGCCATAGCGCAGTTGAAACTGCAATCACTGGTTGGAAAGCCGCTGGGCATTTTTGGCAGGATATGCCGGCGCTACCATCTGCTGCAATTGTTGATCAATTTGTGCTTATTCGTCCGTTAATTGAAACGGGTTATGAGGCAATTTTAGGTATGCGTTTGTTATTTTTAGGTTATTCTTGTGCCGAAATTTGTGCTGACTACTTTAAAAAAATTAAATACTTAATTGATGACTTAGGCGTTGAAACAGAAACCTTAAAGCACTGTTTTGGCATTACACGCGACGCTTGGATTGCAGAGGATATAAACTCTTGGCTGGCAATGAATCCTTTATTTCCAGGTATACAACAAAAATTACAGACGTTAACAGCAACCCATACGTGGTACATCATCACAACCAAGCAAGAGCGTTTCGTGCAAAAAATTTTACAAGCAAATGCTATTGATTTAGCTCCTGAACGTATTTTTGGTTTAGATAGAAAACTTACCAAAGCACAGGTTTTAAAGGCCTTATTAGCTGCACATCCCAATGTTACGTTGGCATTTGTGGAGGATCGCTTCGCTACCTTAGAAACTATCCAACTCGACTCCAGCTTGCGTATGCTTAATCTAGGCTTAGCGTGTTGGGGTTACAATACTGAGCACGAACGAAATCGCGCGCTAATGCAGGGTTTTTCACTGTTATCTTTGGAAAATTTTTTAGTGTTCACGCCCGAGGCAAGCTGATAACTCGCTTGTGTCGCAGTATTAAGTAAAAAGTGCGGCTAATTCTTCTACCTTTTCGCGCGCTGGGCGGTCTTGATAAACGCCACTTAAGGGCTGATCTGCAATCATTCCCCGCACAAATAAATAACGTACACCGCCAAAGTGCCTTTCATAGTCATAGCCGTCTAGGCGTTGTTGTAGATAACGATGTAATACTATGGTGTAAAGCCAATATTGCAGGCCATAATTATGGTGACGCATTGCTTGTTGTAGGCGTTGTTCGGTGTAATCTGGCAGAGTGTTGGTTTTGTAATCCATCACATAATATTGACCTTGATATTCACAGACCAAATCAATAAAACCCGTTAAATACCCACTCAGTTGCTTATTAGGCAGGGCTCGATAGACGGGGCAAAATGCCAGGACTGTATTAATTTGAGCAACATCAAGTTTTGGTAATGATAAATAAAACGCTAACTCCTTTAAACATTTTACTTCTTCAAGGTTTTTTAAACAAAAGCTGGGTTCGGTTGCAGATAAGGGCGTGTGCACTAGGCTTTGCAAACACGTGGCTAGCAGTTCAGGTGCCATTAACTCAACGCCATATTGTTGGCACAATTGCTTACATTCCTCGCTATTAATATTCGCGAGCGCCACCTCTGCATAGCGATGGCTTTCTAATAAACGATGCACCACATTACCCAGCTTTGAGCCTTTAGGTATGTTTTCCCATAGTGAATTTTGCTGGTTTGCTGTGGGTGAATTGTCTTGCATCGCGTTAGTCAAATCATCATCGCTGCTGTCATTGGCAAATTCGGGTGCGTCCTGAATACGCGTATTGGCTAATGAAGTGTAACTACTCATTTGCCACGTTGTGTATAAAACTCGGTGACGCGTTAATGCGGTTAAGGTTTGTGTGTTGTTAACTGGAGAGTGATAACGCGCTGTTGCAACGACGGGAATGTCTATCAGAGTATGTGAAATTCCCGCTGTTGAACCTAAAACGCTTAATGTATCTAATTGTTCGTTAAAGCTTAATTCAGATAAGTTGATTAAACTGGCTAAGGCTGACTCATTAACTGTGTCTTTGTTGTGCACATCGGCCCAAATAACATAATTTAAATATTTTGCTCGGGTTAAGGCAACGTAAGCAATACGTATCGCTTCGGCGCGGCTTTCTTGTATCGCCATTTGTTGATGCTGCGCAAAATCCGTTGAACCAATGTCAATGAGCTGATAATTGTCTTGATGACAGCTAACTACTGTTAGACTATTAATTTTTGTATCATTACTTTGCCAAAGATATGGACAAAACACCACGGGGTATTCCAGTCCTTTCGCACGATGCATGGTGATGATTTGCACGGCATTTGCATCACTTTCTAAACGTAACACATGATGCTCGTCACAGTCTTTCGATTCTTTTGCCTCAATAATACGACTTTCTAGCCATTGCACGGTTTTATTGAGGCCAAGATATTCTTCATGTACGGCCTGTTGTAGCAGTTCTATTAAATGATAAATATTAGTAATCACGCGCTCTGCTGCGCGACATTTAGGTAAGTGGGCGATTATCTTTGGATGTGTCAATAGCTTCATCATCATTGCCAACACACCTTGTTGTTGCCAGTTTTGATGGTATTCGGCAAACTCAAGTAAGTAATTATCCATGGCAATGTCATGGTTAAATAATTGGTATAAGGCTTGCCCATCCATGCCGTACCAAGCACAACTTAACGCTTGTCTTAATAAGCCTAGGTCATTAGGTTTGACTACTGCGTGCAATATTGTCAATAACGCTTCTGCTTCAGGCGAGGTGAAAACTGATTCATTGCTGTTGATCAACGCCGGCACCCCCGTGGCTAGCAGAGCTTGTTGATATGCGTTGGCTTGGTTGTTAGATTTTACCAATATGGCTATATCGCTGGGTTGCAACCTAATGTTTGCGGGCTGTAGTGTCACGTCTTCTGTTAATAAGCGTACTATTTCATTGACTACGGCTTGCTGAAGTTGAGGGTCGGCTTCTGCTGAAGACCAATATGATTTTTTGTCTGAGCACTGGTTTAATTGCCAAAGCTGCAAAGGCTTGATGGGCTTACCTGCAAGACTTAAGTAAGCTTCGGTTGCCGACTTAGCTGGACGAACTGTCTTAAAGACTAAATCTGTTAAACAAAACACGTTGTCACGCTTAAATAAACTATTCACAGCCGCCACTAACTCAGGATGTGAGCGCCAATTTTCGCCTAAGGTATAGCGCTGCTTGGCGGTTTTTTGTGCAGCTAAATAGGAATAAATATCAGCTCCGCGAAATTTATAAATAGCTTGTTTAGGATCGCCTATTAAAAATAACTCATGCGTATCGCAATTAAAAAGCGTTGAGAAAATAAACCATTGGTC
>Ga0265593_1001523_pt1 | contig 10725 bp, 14 predicted proteins | sample saktaG_8_FD_190136 | JGI IMG/M metagenome (GOLD analysis project Ga0265593, IMG submission 190136) | Saline water microbial communities from Sakinaw Lake, British Columbia, Canada - sak_2011_5_24_36m | ecosystem: Environmental > Aquatic > Non-marine Saline and Alkaline > Saline ...
TGCAACCCTACACAACGTCGGTTTTTTGATCCTGCGCACTATAAGATCATTTTAATTGATCAGCGCGGCTGTGGTCGTAGCACGCCACAGGGAGCGATTACGCATAACACTACAGTTCATTTGGTGGCTGACATTGAGAAAATCCGCGAAGCGCTCAACATTAAACAGTGGCATGTATTTGGCGGCTCTTGGGGTAGCACGCTGGCGCTTGCTTATGCTTTGGCTTTTCCGCAGCACGTTACCAGCTTGGTGTTACGCGGCATATTTTTAAGTCGCCCTTCTGAGTTAAATTGGTTCTTAGGCGATGTGGCGCATTTTTACCCTGAAGCTTGGTACGCGCTTACCAGTTACTTAGCCGCTGAAGAGCACCACGATGTTTTAGGTGCTTACAGCAAACTTATTTTTGATGATGATTGCGCAGTCAACGTTCCTGCCGCTCAACAGTGGAATGCGTTTGAAAATGCGATTATGCGTTTAGTACCCAGTCAACCAATTCAAACTAGCCCTGTGCAACAACCCACCAAGGAGCAAGATGCCGCTGAGGTGGCGAGAGCGCGCGTTCAAATTCACTACATCGCGCATGGTTGTTTTGTCGATGGTGAAGCGATGCTGAATGATTGCGCTAAACTCGCCAGCATTCCGACAATAATTGTGCAAGGTCGATACGACATGGTATGTCCACCTAAAAGCGCTTGGGAGCTTAGTCGTGCAATGCCGCATGCAGAATTCAATATGATTCCGGACGCAGGCCATTCGGCAATGGAGCTTGGCATTACTTCTGCGTTAATCGCCGCTACGGAAAAGTTTAAGGGATTACAATCTAAGAAGTAAGATGTAGCGGTATTTGATGCATTAACCATGATCTTTAGACATCGATTAACACTAAACCATCAAAAACAGATGCTCTGGGAGGTAATAGGGACGGGGCTCCCTGAGCATCTGTTTTCAAGATGTTTTAGTTTTAATCTCTAACCTAATACTAAAGCCATAAACAAGCTAACCTAAAAATGAAAAAAATTGTTTTTACAACCCGCGCAAAACCCAGCACGGCTCACATCATTGCGCCGCAGACCAATCTATCAAAAACCGCCGCACGCCTGCAAAGCGCCATCAACACACCTCACGAGGCCTACGCCAAGCATCGTTACAACACGCCACTATTTGTATTGCATGAAATGCTAAAAGCATTTGGGCGACACAATGTGCTTGGGCTTTCAGCCTCACTTTCTTTTTATGCGATGTTTGCGCTGATACCACTGCTGTTATTGATGTTTTTTGTATTGAGTCATTTGGTGTTTAGCTCTGATTATGCGGTAGTAAAATTAGCCATTATTACGGGCAATTTAGTGCCAAAATTTAGCAGCGCCATTATGTTAGAGGTTTATAACGTTGCCCAGCAAAAGGCGGCTTGGGGCGCTTTGGGTTTATTTGTATTGCTGTGGTCAGTTACGCCATTAGCCAGTGCCATGCGCTCGACTTTTTACAATATTGCCGCCTTGGTTGAAGCACCCTCTTATGTGCGCAGAAAAATCAAAGATATTATTGCGATAATGGGCATGTTAATACTATTCTTTTTGTTTACATTTGTCGGGCTGATGCTAGAAAAAATCATTACTTTTTTAAGTGCAAATAGCCAACTCCTGCGCTCGATGATGGAGACATCAAGCTACCTGACCAACATCACCTCGCTGCTGCTATCGTTAAGTTTTACCACTTTAGTAATTGCTGCTTTTTATTTTGTATTTTTCCCGGTGCGCTTGTATAGCAAGCATATTTTTATTGGCGCCTTATTTACTGCCATACTTTGGCTGCTCATGCGCCCAGCGTTTACATTGTTTTTAACCATCAATCAATCTTACGGTTCGGTGTTTGGCGGCATGAAGAATCTATTCATCTCCATCACTTGGCTGTATTTTAATTTTGCCGTGTTTTTGCTCGGCACTGAACTTATCGCCACCTTACGCAAAAAAGATGTGTTATTGCTAAAAGGCTTGTTTAACGGCACGCCACAGATCGATGCTGTTTATCAACAACGATTGATGCAACGCTTTGGTAAAACTTATCGCCAAGGTGAATATGTGTTTAATCACGGCGAATCAACACACGATCTGTTTTATGTGGTCGATGGACAAGTGCAACTGACGCAAGATGGTAAGGCAATACGCACCATTAAAGCGGGCGACTACTTTGGTGAAATGGCAATGTTATCTAACTTGCCCACTATTGCCGATGCTGTTGTGACTTCTAAAACCGCCAGCGTGGTGATTATTCAACCTGACACCATAGAAATATTACTATTAGATGAGCCAAAAGTGGCGATGAAGTTTTTGCGCCAGATGGCAAGCAGATTACAAAAGCTTGATGTATAGTTTTATTCTAAAATAACATTATTTATAAAAGACGATACCAAGTCATGGCAAAACAAGCGCAAGCCTCTATGCAACAGCCCAGTCAGCAAGAAATGCAGCCAGTATTAACGCTGCTTAACACAGGCAAACTAGCCGAGGCGGAATCTGCCGCCAAAAAGCTGGTTACGCGTTACCCTAATGCATTTATATTGCATCATGTATTAGGGCTTGCGCAAGATGGCTTAGCAAAATTTTCTGATGCTGCCGCAAGCTACACAAAGGCGCTTGCCATACAGCCAAACACGCCTGATTTACAATTTAACTTAGGCATTGCGCTGACTAATACAGGGCAATTAGAAGCGGCTGAGAAGAGTTACCGCAAAGCCATTGCCTTGCAACCACAGTTTTTTGAAGCACACGGCAATCTTGGCACCATTCTGCAAAAGCAGGGAAAATTAGAACAAGCCATAGAAAGTTACCGCAATGCACTGGCTATAAATGAAGACCCGCGAGGCCATTTTAATCTAGGCACTGCGCTGCGAGATGAAGGCAAGCTAGACGAAGCCATTTCGCACTTCAAGCAAGCCATCAAATTATTCCCCAACTATGCCGATGCGCACAATTATTTAGGTGAATGTTTGCGCGACCAAGGCAATATGGAAGATGCGATTAAAAGCTATTTTGATACGCTACAACTAAACCCTAGCCATGCCGGCGCCAATTACAATATGGGTGAGTTTTTATATCTGGCAAAACGCTTTGATGAAGCCGTGACTTATTTTGAGCAATCTCAACTAGATGACTGGCAAGAGCGCAGCCTTTATTGCTTATATAAAGCTGAACGCTTTGATGATTTTAAAATAAAATTAGATGAAATTGTCCGCACCCACAAAAAGCACAACGCGCCATTTTTGGCGACATTATCCACCCATTACGCCACCAACTTTGGGGTGGAAGACACCTATAATTTTTGCAAAAATGGCTTTGATTACGTTTACCAAAATAGCCTTCAGGAATTAGCAGAACCCAATAGCCAATTTCTCAAAGATTTATTGAACGACATCAACAACACCGCGATTGAAGTACGTGCGCAGGGCATGATTATCAATGGAAAACAATCGGCGGGTAACTTATTCAAGCGCCCAGAAGCCTCTTTTAGAAAACTAGGCGAGCTGGTTAAACAAGAGTTTCTCAACTACAAAAACCGCTTCGCTGGAGCAGATTGTGAGCTCATTAAATCATTCCCTAATGCGCTGGAGTTCACTAGCTCTTGGTATGTTAGGCTACGCCGTGGCGGCTATGTAGACCGACATATTCATGAAGTTGGCTGGATCAGTGGTGCCGTTTACCTTGTATTACCAACCGATAAACAAGACCCGACTGAAGGCTGCTTTGAATATGGGCTGCACGGCGATAATTATCCGCAAAAACACAGCAACTTTCCGGTAGGTATTGCCAGCCCCAATGTGGGCGACATTGTGCTATTCCCATCGTCCTTATTTCACCGCACCATTCCATTTAATTCAAATGAAGAACGCATCTGTATTGCGTTTGACTTAAAACCTGATGGTGATATTTTCATCAGATCGAGCTATTAGTTGCGCATTATATGATGCGAGACCTTTGCACGAAGCTAGGATTGACCGCGATTTAATATAAACCCCCAATTGTCGTCATTCCCGCGTAGGCGGGAATCTAAGCGAATCAACAACTTAACTGGATTCCCGCCTACGCGGGAATAACGGAGTTGATAGTTTTATGGTTTAAAAGCACTCGTGCAAAGGTCTCGATACATGAGAGGTAGGGCAATTTTTCACCACCCTAGCAAGCACTATAACTTCCGCGCGTCATCAATCATAAACTCAAGTCGCGCCTCTTCAATATCCACCTGCGTATCTAAAATTGGGTCTATGCACTTATTGCCAAAGATAATTTTGGCTTCTAAGTTCGCAAGGCTACCGATTCTTGTGTAGTCTTCAACAAAACAATTTTTAATCATCGCGCCACTTTCAACCACACAATTAGCGCCGATGACGCTTGGTCCCACAATTGTTGCACCCGCATGAATTTTTGTGCTGCCGCCAATATAAACTGGTGGCGTAATGTTCACTTGATTAAAATCAACGCTCACATTAATCCCCACAAACACACCGGGCTGCACCTCTTTGCCCGGCATTTTAAAACCCTTTACTTTTCCTGCTAATATTTGGCTAGTCACATCCCATACATCATGCACGTTGCCAATATCCAGCCACTGAAAAGGCAGATTGATGCCTATAAAAGGCAAATTGGCCTGCGCTAATTTAGGAAACAACTCCCCGCCAATGTCGTACTGAAGGCCAGACGGAATGTAATCAAAAATCTCTGGCTCAAAGATGTAAATACCCGTGTTAGCTAAATTAGAAACTGCCTCTTCAGGATTAGGTTTTTCTTGAAACTCAACAATACGATCATTTTCATCTAGCCGAACAACGCCATATTTAAACACCTCAGCCTTAGGCACTTCTTTAATAATAATGCTGGCAATAGCCTGTTTTTGCCGATGAATGGCTAAGGCTTGGCTAATGTCTAAATCAATCCAGGCATCGCCACACAACACAATAAAGGTTTCATCAAAAAACCCTGAAAAATCCTGAATTTTCTTCATACCGCCAGCCGAGCCTAATGGCGCACTTATCGCCACGCCATCAGCTACATAGCCCTCGTATGAATAAGCCATACTCACGCCAAACTGCTCGCCATCTCTAAAATAGTTTTCAATCATGGGCGCTAAATGGCTAGTATTCACCATAATTTCATCAACGCCATGCTGCCTCAGCAGGTCAACGAGATACGCCATCACCGGCTTTCTAACTAGCGGGATCATCGGCTTAGGAATCTCGTAGGTAATCGGCTGAACCCTAGTGCCCTTACCTGCACCTAATATCATAGCTTTCAAGTTAAATCTCCGTGATTTTATTACTACATGCTTGCCTACAAAAGGCAACACAGCCTAAGTTTTATAGGTAGGAGCGCAATTTATTGCGCGAAAGTAGCGATTGCCTTTGATAACTGAAAACTAATTCCCAGAAATGTAGGGGAATCTGCCTGATTTACTTAGAAGCCGTTATTTCACACGAGAATCTCTATCGCGACTTGAAGCGAAAATAAGTCACACTTGTTGTATGGTGACTAAACTACTTCCAGTTAAGATTAAGTTTGCGATGTGATGCTGCACAATCTCTTAAATAAAGATTGATTAGACTTTGATATGGAATGCCTACTTCATCCGAAACAGACTTAAAGTATGTGACAGAGTCTTCGTCCAATCGAATCGTAATTGGTTTCTTAAGCTTTGAAGCATAAGGATTCTTTTTGGATTTTGAAAAATCATATTCTTCGCGCATGGTATTCACCTTTAATCGTAAGCCTTCTTTTCAGTTGCAGTCGCTTTTCGTGCTGAAATAATTCGGATCACGTTGCCTTCACTGCGATAGCAATGACAAACAACAATGACACGAAGCGAGCTACTAAAACCCAACAAAATAAAGCGCTCTTCACTTTTCGAATGATCGGGATCGTTAATTAACCGCGCCCGCTCATCAAAAAAAACGGTACGAGCTTCTTCAACTGACTGGGGATTTTTTCTTTTGATGCGCTATACGCAAAATACGTACACTGTTTGGCAATACCCTGTAAACGATTGTGAATTGCGTTTTAGTAATGAATGCAAGACGTAGGCCGCTCAAAAAAGGTTTACCGCTAAGTGGAAAATGTGAGAGCCTATCGGCAGTTTGTAATATTCTAGCTTCTACCAGCGCTGCATTAAATGGGCTAAATTCTTCCAGTGCAATGTAGTCCCAAATTGCTTTCCGGTCTTTGACTGAGGATGCAGCCCACTCAAGCCGCTTGTTTGTACTTTTTAAAGAATTCATACTTATGTTTTGTCATCTCGGCTTCAACCTGCTCAGTCGTTAAATATCCGTTTTTATCAGCCTCGACTTCGGCATTTAAGCTTGTCTGCAAAAGCCATTCTTGGTGAGTTTCTTGCTGTGGATTATCATTTATAACAATCATGATGAGCCTCTCAAAGTAAATTATGTGTAAATGATACACGGTCTAACGCAGTAGTAACAACATTTGTTCTCACTATGAAAAAACGGCACCCGAGCCAGCAATTGGCTTGCCCGTGAAATATACCAACTAAGACCGTGAAGGTCTTCCCCACAGAATATATGAGATAAATCTCATTATTCTGAGTGAAAGTTGGTTATTTACACGTTAAAGATGCCATTTTTATTGATGGCATTAAGCTTAACTTAATTCATCTTTGTAGTCTTGATGTAGCGAGACCGTAAATGTCTTCCCCGCCCATCTAAGCCGCTGAAGCGGCAAGATGAGGCGTGATAGCGATAATCAAGGGAACGTGGCATTTTCCTCTACGCTGGCTTTACTACCGATTTATCATAAAGTGTTTCAGGTGAAATATCTAAATTATTAGGCCAGCATACTGTATCAAAAGCTACGTAGGCTTGCTTAAACAAGGCTTCATCTTTCAGCTTTTTGAACACGCCTTTTTCTAAATATGGCGTCACATCAAATAGTTTTATTGCACCAGTATTAAATTTAAGCTCAAGTTTAAAACCTTCTTTTGGATTTACTGCAATCACTGAATTCATCGCAGAATTCATTAGTGCTGTAGATGCGCCCATTTAAGAAGCACTTCATTCGCCCGAGTTTGCCAACCTGGACCGGTAGATTTTAATGTTTCAATCACCTCTAAGTCTAAGCGCAATGTCACTTGTGCTTTAGTGCCGATACTTAAGGGGCGTCTAGGGCCACGGTGTAGTTGCGGCTTTACTTTCGCCCACTCACTATCGGCAAAGGGCCTCGCATCAGAATCATTCATCGCGGCGGCAGTAATCACAGCATCTTCTGCGTCAGTGGGTCTAATTAGTTTCTTGTTCATAATGATCAAACTCCCTCTTGTTTGCCTTACGTAGGCTAATAATACGTCGCACTGTTTTTCTATCGAAAAATGCAACAAAATAAACAGAAGAATAAGGGACAGACCACGTTTTTCGCAATGTTAAATGAAAAATTCGTGGTCTGCCCCCCATTATTCCACTTGTTGCGTGGACAGTTACACTAATACTACTTAATTACGCTTCAAGTCTCTGTAAAAATTCTCGTGCGTGCCGAGTCCTAAAAGGATGAGATGTTGATTAAAATTGTCAATGGAGTAAGCAAGCAATAGCAATTGTTGCTGATACTTGTATTTATAAACAAGCACGCCTGATAAATCACCTTTCTTCGCTTCGCCTACAATAGGATTGCTGTGAATGGCTTTGATCGCATTATTAAGTGACTCTTTTTCTTGTGGGTGTAGCTTTTTTATACAGCGGTTAAAACGTGGGGTGGTTTTAACTTTCATTCAAAGTGATAGTCATTTAGCAAGCCAGCATTAGCTTCTTCAATACTCACTAAAATATCCACTATCATGCCAACTGGCAAGTCGGGATTTTCTTCAGCATTTTTTCCAATTTTAGCCCAATACTCAATTTGCTTAGTAAGCGAGCGATGCATAGCAACAGCATAAGGTTTTGCTGAGTTAACTAAATCGTCAGATAGTTTGATTGCTGTAGACATTATTAATCTCCTGTAAATTATTAATGTCTATGTTAGTACTAATGGTTGCATAATGCAACTCAATACACCCTAAACATATAGGGCAATCGCGCTTAAGAATAATAAGGAAAGACCACGTTTTAAAATATGTCAACATTTTATATTACAATAATAGGGACGGGCTTCGCAGGGCGGCCCTCGTAGGTTGGGTTAGCGGTTTCATCGCGTAACCCAACATTTTCTTGAATTGCATCACGGGTTGTTGGGTTACGCCCTGACGGGCTAACCCAACCTACGGAGCTGCTTGGATTAAACGACTACTACCGATTTATCATAAAGTGTTTCAGGTGAAATATCTAAATTATTAGGCCAACATACCGTATCAAACGCTACATAGGCTTGCTTAAATAATGCTTCGTCTTTAAGCTTTTTGAACACGCCTTTTTCTAAATATGGCGTCGCATCAAATAGTTTTATTTCACCGGTATTAAATTTAAGCACAAGCTTAAAACCTTCTTTTGTATTGACGGCAATCACAGATTCCAATATTACTCTCCTAACGTAAGGGCTCAATTTGAAATGGCGTTTCACCATTAACGGCTAATTCCCAGTCGGCCAGTAGTGCTTCCTGATGAATTTCTATCCATGCTTGCACAAGTTTAGTTTTAGCTTTTGGTAATTCACCTGCAAGCAACTCACCATCAGTAATTGAAAAAGACGCTTCATTGCCTTGATACCTCGCATGAATATGCGGCAATTTATGTCGTTCATCATCAAAAAAATACAAATAAATGATTATTCCGTAAAACATACTAATGGTTGGCATTGCAGCATCCAAATTCAAAAAACTTAATGAAGCCATACTAAGCTTCTCATAAATATTAAGCAAATAAAAAAACGGCACCCGAAGGTGCCGTTTTTATTTGTTACTTTAAGCTTAAATTAAGCTTCTTAAATTAGCACAGGGTTAACCCTGCGGTAATCCTAGAAGAATAAGATAGCGCCTAAAGAAACAGTTTTTGATGTTGCAGAAGTGTCAGCAGCAGTTTTTTTATCAACTTCAGCTTGTAAATCTGTGTATTCAGCAACTAAGTTTAGGTGTTTTGTCAAAGGATGGTAAGCGCCTACAGTCCATTGTTTTCTAACTTTATTATTGTAGGTATCAACAGTGTTGCCATCAAGTGTAGACTCACCGTATGAAGCGCCTAATTTAGTGCCAACAGTTGGGATTGTGTAAGTACCTTGTACGTACCAATCATCTGAATCACGCTTGTTACCAGCAGCATCTAGGCCTTCTGAGAACTGAATAATTGTACCAGTACCTTTACCTTGACCGTAGTAACCAGTAGCACCAAAACCAGCAACGTTTACGTTAGCACCGATATCCCATGCGTTAGCATTAGTATCACGTGATTGACTGATTTGTAGGTTTTGTGAAATAGCTGAAACCCATACTTTACCAGCAACATCGCCAGTCCAAGCGTAAGAAGCTTTACCTTCATATGCTGACTGTGAACCGCCACGTAATGAAGTAACTGTGTCAGTTGCTACAACTGCAGCATGAGCGCCACCTGCATCAGTGAAAGCAGCTGAACCACCATTACCTTGTGTATTCCAAGACTGAGTTACACCAACTGTAGCGCTAAAGCCATTAAAGTTAGGTGTTGTGTAAGCAATTTGTGATTTCCAGTCAGCGTAGATATAACCACCACCAATACGACCTAGTGTAGTTGTACCAACACCAGAAGCACCAGCACCAACGCCTAACAATGTCATGTCATTCAAGATAGCATCTGAAGCATAAATGCCTAGATCTTTACCAAGTTTGATAGAACCCCATGAAGCATCACCGAATGTTAAGAATGCTTGACGGTTTTCTTGTGCTGCATTGTTGTAGTTAGCAAGACCTTTTGAAGTTGCTGCACCTGGTTGGATGCTGATAGTGAAAGCAACGTCTAAATCGTTTTGACGTGTTTTGCCAGAAAATGACAATACGTTTGGTAACAAACCAGTTGTAATGTTGTTTACTGATTTAACGCCATCAGTTTTTGTAGAAGTGTAGTAAGCGTTTACAACACCACCGATATCTAGAGTCCAATCACCAGCTGGGATTGAAATGCCAGCGTTTGCTGTTGAAGCTGCTGCAACTAAAGCTGCTGCTACTGCTAATTTAATTGTGTTATTCATATAAATCTCCTAAAAGTTTATTACGTGTGTTACTTAAATTAATCTCACCTTACGGCAAGAGAGTTTGCAAACTCTCTTAATGTTTACAGTAATAATTTAATGTATTCATCAAGAAGGTGAACCCAGTATGCCAAAACCTGTGGGGTGAAACAATCAATTATTTGTTATTTTGTCACAATTGTTTACATTTGTTGTAAATTTGCAACATCACGATAATGTGGCAGCGGTCCTTGCTTTTAATTCGGTGGACTATAGTTAAATTAAATGCTAAATTAAACATCTAATAAAGCATCATATTTATATCACGGGGGGGTTATGGATACAATTTACAGCAACATAACGGTAAGCGTCACTGAATTAAAGCGAAACTTTGCGGGCGTTATCAAGCAGGCTGATGAAAGCCCTGTTGCGATACTTAACCACAACAGGCCTGAGGCCTACTTGTTGCCAGCGGCACATTACGAACGACTTATCGCTCACATGGAAGATTTAGAAGATGCCAAGCTAGTTCAAGAACGCGCGAGTGGTCCGTTTATTGAGGTTGCACTGGATGACCTATAAGCTGCGATTTCACGAATTGGCG
>Ga0265593_1001526_pt1 | contig 10717 bp, 9 predicted proteins | sample saktaG_8_FD_190136 | JGI IMG/M metagenome (GOLD analysis project Ga0265593, IMG submission 190136) | Saline water microbial communities from Sakinaw Lake, British Columbia, Canada - sak_2011_5_24_36m | ecosystem: Environmental > Aquatic > Non-marine Saline and Alkaline > Saline ...
TCTAACCCTTTAAATGAGGGATAGCAGAAAGACCGACAGACTCCTAGCAAGCCGTTTAGAATGGCCCTTTAAATTCGAAAACCTGCAAATCAGGACGTTCATCAGGAAACCAGTCGGGCTTATCATCAAACACAAGCTTATAAGCTAAAGAAGCGATATTGCGTGGATTAGGATAAAAATGCGCTTCGAGCGATGGTGTCGTCGGACAGGTCACGGGCGCGAAACCTAGCCGTCGAATACGAATATCAGCATTACCTTCGAAATATTGCGCTACTTGAGCCGCAATTTCTGCCGCTGCTCCACAAGTCGTCCAGCCATTATCAACAATGACTAATCGCCGAGTTTTTTGAACAGATGCGCAAATTGTATCCAAATCGAGCGGACTCAACCAAATCGGGTCAATGACCTCAGCTTGAATACCGACAGCCTCAAGGTAACGGTGCGCTCGAATACATTCGAGCTGCATATTAGAAATGCCTACAAGCGTCACATCCTTGCCTACAGCTGTGATACGCGCCTTTCCAGGAAGCACTTCATAAACCTCTGCCGGAACCGGCCCCTTCTGATAATGCACAAGTCGATGCTCGACATAAATAACGGGGTTGTTATCACGAATAGCCGCTATCAAACATCCTTTTGCATCATAAGGGTTAGACGGGGCAACAACTTTTATTCCGGGCACATGCATGAAGTATGAGTGAAATGCTTGTGAGTGCTGCGCACCCTGCCCCCAACTGCGCCCAATCATTGCTCGAACAACAAGAGGCACAGAAACCTGCCCACCAAAAGTATAGCGACTTTTCGCGGCTATATTAATCAATTGGTTCATCGCTAACATCAAAAAATCCATACGTATATGAATATGAACTGGTCGTAAACCGGCGAGTGCCATGCCTATTGCTGCACCGGTCATAGCGTCCTCGGAAAGCGGCGTACCGAACACACGATCAACACCATATTTCTTCGGCAAATCGCGCGTTGTTCCAAGTATTGCTTTAGGGTCATCCACATCAAGTCCGAACACGATCACTGATTTGTCTCGCTCCATCTCCTGATCAAATGCCTCGTGTATAGCATCCACAAAACTAATTTCACGACCAAGTATCGCAGGCACTACGAACGGAGATTTTGGGAATGCATTTTCCTTGAGCACATCAGTGTATAACTCGACAACGTCTGGAAATCGACTTTCCTCAGCAAACTGAATGGCAGCCTTAATTTCATATTCTACGTCCACCTCAATTTGAGCACGGCGTTCGGCAGAAATCTTTTCACCAATGACTTTTATCTCATCGTTATCTTTCCATTTCTGAACATCGTCAGTACTGCGATAGCCAAGACCAAAATCATCACCTGGCCCAACATGCTCCTTCCAGCGGCAAGTCAGGCATTCGATGAAAACTGGCCCACCCTGACCCGCACGGATAGCAGCAGCAGCACTTGTCACTCGCGCATAAATTTCAGCCGTATCGTTATTATCTATAAGCTCGGTTGGGATACCATGCGCACGCACGATACCCCCAATATCTGCCAAGTGCTGACGTTGCTGCTGATGAGTATGGATAGCATATAAATTATTTTCGCAAATAAAAATAATGGGCAGGTTTTTAATCGCCGCAAAATTCAGACTCTCATGAAACACACCTTCCTCTGTAGCTCCATCACCCATAAAGACAACCACAACTGTTTTTTCACCACGTTGTTTTACAGCATAAGCGTAGCCGACAGCTTGTGGAATAGTAGTAGCAACAACGGCAGATGTACCCATCATACCCTGCGCAACATTGGCTAGATGCATTGATCCACCCTTGCCTTTACAGCAGCCAGTGGCCTTACCGTACAGTTCAGCAAAGAATCCCTTTAAATCCCCCGTCTTGGCAAGATAAAGCGCGTGACTTCGGTAAGTGCCAAAAACTATATCATCCGCTTGTAACGCCTCACAAACGCCGACTGATATGGCTTCTTGTCCAATAGAAAGGTGTACTGGGCTTTTAATTTTATCCGTTGGATATATACGAACAACCTCCTCTTCTGCACGACGAATAAGATAAAGCGAACGGTAAGTTTTTTCTTGATTCATTTCATCAATCTCTCGTGATCACTTCTTTGGCGACTTCGTTCCGCCAATGATCAAGTAGGAATGCAACACTCTCTTCGAATGAATACTGAGGCTTCCAACCTGTAGCCATTTCAAATTTTTCCGTCGAGGGAATTTGTAAGGTAACATCGGCAGGCCGAAGCAATGCGGGATCTACGCGTGAAGGAATGGCAGTTTTGGCAAGAGACTTAAGTAGATCAAGAAATTCACCTACTGTTATCGTAGTTTTACCGCCAATATTGTATGCCTCACCCGGAGTACAATGCAGTGCTGCATCCCAATACGCGCGCATGGCGTCACGCACGTCAATAATGGTGCGCACTGAATCAAGATTACCATGAACAAGTTCTTCTTGTAACCCACACTCAATACGCGCAACTTGTCTGGCAAATGAGGTTGCGAACAGGTCTACCCGACGCGGGTTCAGGTAGGCAAACATGCGTGTACGAATAACGGGCATGTTGTAGGCAACAAAATACGTGTAGCCCAGCAAATCCTGAGTCACTTTAGATACCGCGTAGGGACTAGATGGGCGCATCGGCGTTTCTTCAAGAATAGGTACTTCTTCTGACCCCACTTGTCCATAAACTTCAGAGGTACTACATAATTGAAAAATGGGATTCAACTTTGCCGCACGGATAGCTTCAAATAAGTTAGCAGTACCCATTATGTTGTTGTTCAGCACACTTAATGGCGTTTGGAACGAGGCTCGAACATTTGCGTGCGCAGCAAGGTGAAAGATAACATCGGGGCGACTCTTTTCCAATGCATCAAGTATAGAGCTAAAGTCCATTAAATCGCACTCGTGGACAGTCACGCTGGAACGTATATTACTCAAGTTATCCACATTACTGGTGCTATGCCATCGACCAATTCCATGGACTTCCACATCAGGATGATTCTGGACGATGTATTCAGCTAGATAGCTTCCACCTGAGCCCGCGATACCAGTGATCAATACACGTTTTATATTAACATCAACTTTGTTCATTTATACCTCAAATATGGATTGCAACAGAAACTCTTGTTTATTGTATTCGCCATAATTACAAACTGTTGGATTGAAATAACACTACCCTATATTTGCTTTCCACCAAGCGATAGTCTTGGCTATTCCTTCCTCCAAAGAATGCTCCGGTCGCCATCCCAATTCCTGTTTTGCCTTAGTGCAATCAAGAAACAAACTGGTCTTGATATTTGGCTGACTGAGATCATGCTCTACAGCCAGTCTCTTACCAGAAGCTTCAATAATCTTATGTATAAGATCCCGAATCAGGGTTGCCTGCCCACTTCCACAGTTATAAATCTCAAAGGTAGAATTTTGACGCTCAACAGCACGCCGGACAAAATCTACGAGATCATCTACATATAGCAAGTCCCGTGACTCTTCGCCCGTACCCCAGACCGTAATCGTGTCGAAAGCCTCCATAACTTTGGTGATCGTCGCCCCAAAGACATGGCTACGCTCAAGATCAAATTTATCATAAGGACCATATATATTACTGTGCCGAATAACGGTAAACTTTGTTGAACCTATACGCGAATAAAATTCGCACATTTTCTCCAGATAAACCTTAGTCCAGCCAGCGCCAAAATAACGCGGGTGAATTTCCATACTGGCGTCAAAGTCATTTTCCGTGAGCGCCGACTCGCTCGATTGAAGCATTACAGTACAACTGAAAAAGATGACGTGCCTCACCTGCCGCTCAAATGCAGACCGAAAGAGATAGAAATTCATCACCGCGTTATCTGTAGTGTGGATGTGTGGTCGGGACACAATGTCCTTTGATCCTGAGGTCGTTGCCGCAGCCTGAATAAGAATGTCAACACCCTCCAGAATTTTATCGACTTGTGCAGGATCAGTTAGGTCTGCTTGCACCCACTGTAACCCTGCCATATCAAATGGTGCCCGCCTATTGTAGACGCCTATCACTTCGTAGCGACTATCATCAACAAGGCTCTCTGCGATATTCCGACCAATAAAACCGGTTGCCCCACAAATAAGCACTCTGCCCCCGCAGCCATTCTTCCCCATTCCGCACACTTCAGTATTCATTTAATTTCCACTTTATTCATATATCGAAGAACACTTCGCACCTGAAATTAGAATTGGCTAATACGTAATTTAATTCTTGGTTTCCCTGCGACAAATCATTAGTAGAAAATGTCATCAATCAGCGCCCACCAGACACCGTCACTACTGAGCCTGTCATATATGAGGCCTCATTCGATAACAGCCAGAGTATTACCTTAGCGACCTCATCAGCCTGTCCCATACGCCCGAGCGGAATGTCAGAAATCAAAGCACTCCGACGCTCAACGGTAATACCTTCCTGCTGATCCGTATCAATCACACCTGGACTCACTGCATTAAGGCGTATTCCCTCGGCGGCCAACTCGCGCGCCACCCCTATGGTCATTGCTGCAACACCTGCTTTGCTGGCTGCATAGGGTGAAATACGGTTGCCCCCGAATCTAGCTGCTTCTGATGACAAATTCACAATCGATCCGCCGCATCCTCCACGAGATTGTGCCATTCTTCGTGCGGCAGCCTGTACGCAATAAAATGTTCCGGTCAGATTAGTTGCAAAAACCTCATTCAACATGGCAGGCGACAAATCCATAAACCCTGAAACCCTTCCAGAAATTCCCGCACAGTTGGCTACTGCGCAAAATATGCTGAACCGCTCAACAACCTGATCAAAAAAGCATTCCACAGACTCCACGCTCCTAACATCAATTTGAAATGCCTGGGCCTTTCCACCCTCCGTTTGAATCCCAGACACTATAGAAATAGCCCGGTCACGCCTATTCCGATAGCCGATTGCAACACTATAACCAGCTTTAGCAGCAAGGCATGCTGTCGCCGCACCTATCCCACGACTCCCTCCAATGACAACCAGTGTTTTTGTCCTATCACTCATTTTCAACCCTCAATAAACCGGCGTGTCTTGTGCAGCGTCTCTATACGGTCGCATGACCTTGGTGACAGTGACCCAGCAATTGATGCTTTGACATTAATCATCACTTCCTCAGTATTGAGCATTCCTACAATGGTCGTGGACACTTGTGGATAGGATAAGCAAAAACGAAGTGCAATTTGGTGAGGCGGAGCTCCGGCGGATTCGATGCAACAAGCATGTAAATCCCGAGCGCCGTCGACCCAAAGGCGAATTTGTTCAGGTGACCAACGACTGCGATGATCCTCCGGTGGAAAACTTTCCTCTCCGGTAAGTGATCCCGACAAGAATCCAAATGACATAGGTGTACGTGCAATAAAACCTACCTCAGAGACATCAAGCTTTTCCATCAACCCGCATTCCAGTACACGAATATCAAGCATATTAAAGTTGGCCTGCACTGCCGTGAACGGAAATAATTCTAGCAGCTCAAGCGCTTCATCAGGACTCTTAACAGAAATACCAAGTGCATGTACTTTCCCGCTATTCTGCAAGCGCAGCAACTCCTCCAGAGTGCCTGGGTGTTCGAGCAGAAATGATGCAGAAGGATTGTGTAACTGGAGTAAGTCGATGTAATCAGTACCGAGGCGACTAAGACTTCCATTAACGGATAGGCGAATTGCATCCGCAGAAAAATCTGGTGGGTTTACATAGTCAACAAACCCAACTTTAGTAGCAATGATTACATCACTACGACACTTTGAAAATACCTTGCCGATCAGCCTCTCGGAATGGCCATATCCGTACACATTCGAGGTATCGAAAAAGTTAATCCCCTGCTCCAAAGCATTTTTTAATGCAGCGCAGGAAACCGCATCATTGGTATTCCCATAAGACGTTGCCCCTGGCGTGGCTCCACCAATCCCCCATGCGCCAAATCCAATTTCCGATACACTTAGTCCGGACTTACCTAAAAGTCGATAATGCATTTATAATCCCCATCAGCTTTAATGCGTCATTCGGTCAGTGGTGCCCTGCGAGTTCTACATCTATGCCAACAGAAGGGTTGGCAACAGCTGATATCGGATACAGGTAGGCACCTTTCTTATTACCCCACCAAACAATTTCCTTACACCAGAGCTGAAAGTCGGTGTATTGTTGACCCTGTCTCATCACATTATACAGGTAATTCCCCTTCGTCAGAGGAATTGGTTCCCCTTCACAAATACCGCGCCAAAAGTCAATAATATTGTGACTTAACCACAAAGCGGTATCAGCATCAACGTTTGGCTGACTGACCAATTGACGGTTAATGGTGATTGCATCGCCAATAACATCCACAGCACCATCAATTTTAACGCTAGCGAGCAAAGTCGAGAACATCTGCTCAACTTCAACATAAAAATCATCAAGCTGCTTTTTAGCAGTTAGACTGATATAAACGTATTCATCAGCCGGCCAATAGACACCAAGCCACTCTTGCGAATAGACATATTCGACTCCACCGTCTTGTATCCTTTGAGCTACAGATAAAAAGAAATCACGTATTTCACCAATTACCGGGAATTCAATGCTGTCAACTTCCATGAAGCATTCAAAAACTTTGCGGTGACTGAATCCAGTCATCTGATGCAGCAACACAATAGGGATCTGTACTAATTTGTCAAAATAAAGAAATGAAATCATCCAAGCAATCGCACGGCTACGACACCAATCTTCAGCGCTCATGGAATAAGTTTCGACAACCATATCCTGCAATTCGGCCACATCATCTTTCAGGATATCCTTAGTACCATGAATATTAATGATTGCATTGCGAACAATGCGCATCTTGTATTTCAACAGATAATCTGGATCTCCCATTTCAGCGTTAGGCAGAATAGAGAGATTATTGAACTGTATTCGATTATGCTGACCAGATTTAATTAGTATTTCCACTCCCTCGACGAATGAGTCATAGGTTTCACCAGGTAAAGCTAGAATCAAGTCGGAATAAGTCTCAACTTTCTCACGAGTAAATCGGCGAGAAAGCTCCATATAAGTCTCCAAGGAAATATTATCACGCTTGATATTTTTAAGAGTTACCGGATCCAATGTTTGCATCGAAAGCGCGACACCCTTGTTCAGACCAGCGTCCGATAATATTTTTTGCGTTGTATAGGCACGTTCAGTTGCATTTTTAGTACTCTGCACCGAAAAACCATGAGGATACCCTGTCTTGCTGCGCAGATCAGCCACATACTGCGCAATATCTATGTCCCTTTTTAGGCTGCCGAAGTTTGCATCACAAACAAAAATATATTCGATCTTGTTATTAACAAACCATTCGAGCTCGAGAAAAAGGCGATCAAGTTCAAATTTGTTCACCTTAGCCGCTGTCGCAGAACCCCAGTCGCAAAATGTACATTGAAAAGGACAGCCACGGTTAGTTTCCCAGAGGCCAATCCATTTCTCTTCTGGATTTTCTGCGACCAACTGATCGAACATACCATTCAAAAATGGTGATGGAAGCTCATTAAGTTCTCTCATACGCTGACCAGCAGGCGTTTTAATGAAATTACCATCTACCGTCAAGTAGCTAATGCCGGCAATATCACTCCAATTACTTTTCGGAAATCTTTCCAATAATGCAAGAAAAGTTTTTTCTCCTTCATTGTGAACCACAATATCAATGAACGGATTCGCACGAAGAAAGGCTTCCGGCTTATCAGGTACCTGCGGCCCCCCGAAAACAATAAGTGTATTGGGCTTGATGGACTTGATTCGGCACGCAGTTTCAAGCGAAATATTGGCATTCCACACATATGTACTAAAACCAATAATATCAGCATGCTGCATTTGATCCACAATTTGCGAAATCGGGAGCCGCTTATAGACCATTGGAAGAAACTCATAGCTAGACGAATCATGTGTATGCGCCTCAATGTAGGAGCGCAGGCACGCCAATGAATAAGGCAAATAGTTTTGACCGGAAAAACTGTTATTGATTTGAACAAGCCCAATCTTGATAATTTGCCCATTCGACTTAAATCCCGCAGACGTATCCGCAACTAGAGATAACTTGGCAATATCCATTTTTCTCGACATTAGCACTCCAACCCACAATATATAAGTAAAATATCACACAATTCATTAATCATTAGGCGTTTAACCAAAAAAAACATTATGTTCATCAATCACAGACCATTAGGTTGATATAGTGCAACACGACTACCGGCATTGTCAAAATTGAAAGATACATGCACCAGTCCTTTAAGACGTTCCCGAATTGCAACATGCTTTTCGGGCTTTGCGAACAGCAGCATAAATCCACCGCCACCGGCACCAAGAAGCTTGCCTCCGATTGCCCCTGCACGCAAGGCTTCATCGTAAATATGATCGATTTCTGGCGTTGAAACCCTATCAGAAAGACTGCGCTTATACTTCCAACTAAGATCAAGCAACTTACCAAACTCGTCGATACTAACGCGACTATCCGAGAGAATAGTAGTCGCTTCATCAACCATTTCTCTTATGTAGTTGAGTTCTGTTTCTTTGTTTTTGAAATTATCGATCTTGGATTTCGCGATCTCATCAGCGATACGGGATAATCCAGTAAAACACAGCATTAAATGATCATGAAGCTCATCGCGCCTATGTATCGGCAAAATGACTGGCAACACATCGAATGTGTCATCTCGATGGAAATTTATCCGATTAAAACCACCGTAGGCTGCTGACACCTGATCTTGTGAACCAACATGTTCACCGATTAGGTTTTGTTCGATATGAATGGCGTCTCTCGCCAAAGTTTCGTGGCTAACCATTTTTCCTCTAAGACTATACAAAGCATGCGCTAAGCCTACGGTAAAAGTTGAGCTGGAACCTAAACCAGAACGTGCTGGCAAATCACCGTCGTGGTGGATCTCTAATCCATCAATAACATTTGCCCAATTAAATACAGCTCGGACTGCTGGATGTTCGATTTCGTCATTATGTCGCACATTCTCAATACGTGAGTAAACAATACGATGCTTGTACTCAAAAAATGGCGGTAAACAACGGCATGAGATATAGCAATACTTATCAATAGTGGTTGCCAATACTGCACCACCATGCACCCGATACCAATCAGGGTAGTCGGTGCCGCCACCAAAAAAAGAAATTCGAAACGGGGTTCGTGTAATGATCATGCTTCCTCAATCATCAATAATATTGCAATTAGATATTGATACTATCAATATCTTCGAAAATATTTCCTGTATGCCAAGTTTCTTTACGGAACTTCAGATTATCCTTTAAACTTACATTTTTAGTGAACAGAGAACTGCCTATGCATTATTCTTTACATTATTCTACCCATGAAATAATAAAGTTGCTCGCCGCCTTAATATCAGCGACACAGATACCATCACTCGTCAATAATGCACGATCATTCTTTCCATAACCCGTCGACACTAATATTGATTTAACCCCAGCAGCTATACCGGCCTGAACATCACTTGCTTTGTCACCGATTAACCATGAGCGGCCCAAATCAATATCGAAATTCTGACTCGCAGCATAGATCAATCCTGGCATGGGTTTGCGACAGTTACATAGTTGTACTGCACCAAATTCCGGATGATGTGGACAATGGTAAAATCCATCAATCACAGCACCGTAATCTTTCAACTCCGCATTTATCCTTGCATGCAAAATATTCATATCCGCTTCATTATAGTAACCACGTGCAATTCCAGCTTGATTTGTTATAACAATCACAAGGTATCCAGACTTTTTTAACCTTACGATCGAATCAATCGCTCCTGGGATCCATTCCCAATCTTCAATGCGATACACATAGCCCTTGTCTATGTTCAAAGTACCATCACGATCCAGGAAAATTGCTGAATTAGCCATAAAACTAGATACTGACTAATAGACTGGAGGATCGTCTGGTATTTTGCAATATTTGATATTTACACCATGCAGCCAACGTGAATGTATCTTGTATTTTCGAACGTTCAAACATTTCTTCCAACTCGATAAAAGAGAACAAATGAAATCCACTGAGTCCCAGTTCATGCTTAATTTTTTGCGTTGTGTAACTGCCTTCGGCAACAAACAAATGTATCCTTGCAGCCACTATCCCTGTATCTGGAGTAATATAGCCCAACGAAGAAAAACAGCTCAGATCAACAATTAATCCTGCTTCTTCTTGCAACTCTCTGAGGGCTGATTCTTTTTCACTTTCGCCCTCATCCACAAAGCCATGCAGGATCTCCCATGAGTAGGCGCGTATTGCCGGGCGATAAATCCGTATCAACCCGACCTGTCTGTCGAAAACCGGTAGAACGCCCACCCCAGCCACAAGATCCTTTCCGGCATCTTTTGGGGAAACCACCAAATAATCCCGAACTTCGCTACCCGCCTTGTCGATTACATGGTCGAAATAAACAAAAAACTTTGAGTTTTCACACGCCAGATACCTGTTAAGCACCTCAATCGGCAAATCGCCATCCCCGTTTTTTTTTATTATCAGCCATGATATCAAACAACTCCCGACTGATCCACAATCCACTCAGCAAAGGCCAGTGAACTGGTGAATGCAGGTGAAATTGCATTCAGGACATGCAGCGAATCGGGAGACTTTTCGATGACATAATCCATCTCCAATTTTTTTTCGCGCACTTTGATGAGTTGCGGACGAATGCCAACTTTATCACTGGATACAAGGTCGTCATAAGCCAATTCAGGC
>Ga0265593_1001528_pt1 | contig 10709 bp, 14 predicted proteins | sample saktaG_8_FD_190136 | JGI IMG/M metagenome (GOLD analysis project Ga0265593, IMG submission 190136) | Saline water microbial communities from Sakinaw Lake, British Columbia, Canada - sak_2011_5_24_36m | ecosystem: Environmental > Aquatic > Non-marine Saline and Alkaline > Saline ...
CGAGCGATATTGATTGGCATACACTTGATCTGAAAAGAATGGTTCTTTATCACGGCGATATTAAAGGTCACTCCAGTTGGATATTGGTTATTCCAACATTTGGGAATGAATTGTACCCCGGAGATCATTTTGAAATATCGCTTTTAAGCCCTCATAAAAAGTTCAGCGAAAAGGATTTCCCATCAGATTTTCCTGCCAATAATAATATGGCTGTAATTACCGGCTTTCCAGAGTAACAGCAAAATTTTATGGATTAACCCTGCGTGACAATCCTCTGCCATAAATAACTCACGATTTATAGCAATGACCAGGGCAGGTAGGCTTTCTCAGCAACCTGCGGCTTTTCCGCAACATGCTGGCATATCTTTGCAAAACACAAACCACCAGTTGTGATTTAAATCCTGAAAAACTACATTGCTTTATGGAGGGGATAATCCCAAATACACCTGATGTTAAATTTGATGAGGGTTTAAAAGATGAGCTGTTGAACCAGGTCGGGGAAGCTGGTGTGGTTATGGTTCATTGCAGCTATTCAGCCAAAAAAGGCAAAAGAATCAGAATATGGAACTCTGTAATTCTGTTTGACCAGAATATACATACAAGCGACCGAAGCCAATTGCTTCATGCAATTAATATTCCCTTTGCCCCGGAATGGAAAGAGATTAAGGCTGGAACCATTTTCAGGTTTACGCTTATCTTTTCATCCCTTCCCGAAAACTGTACTCTTTTTGACCTCTATGAAGAGACTCAAGACCCGGAGGCGATTATTGTTCATAGCATCGGGAGAAACAAGGACGATGTTTACCATGTGAAAATAAAATAGGTTATGATAGGATCAGTAATTCAATACGACTCAATCCTGGCAGTCTGGGATGAAAATGGCAACAGGATCGGAGCCCTGTCGCTCGGTGGCGGAGTGATGCTTGGATACTCAAACAGTTTCATCGTCCTGCGCTACGGCAATATGATTGTTACAACCGACGCCGACCAGCGACAATTGGGTAGTGTCGTTCTGCCCGCGGAATACGAGATCACCGGAATTACCAACAGCGGGTTCCTGGCCAGAACCGGCAACACCTTGCAGGTTTATGACGCTCACTGTGATCACGTGGGGGTGCAATCGATATAAAGAATGGAAACAATCTGCGAAATAGCGAAAACCGTCAGGCAGCATTACCTTCAAAGGTTTCTCATCGACTACAATGAGAATAAGCAAAGACTTTCCCAAATTAAATCCAATGGTAATTCCGGAACTCCGGATAACTGGAGTCTGGTTACCGATTGCGAGATGGGATTGTACCGAAAAACTTTGAAATATAAAGATCTCACCCAAGGCCAGCCGAATCAAAAGCCAAAACTTTACAGGCATGATATGGTTTTAATCAAGGATACTAAAGCTGTGAAGCCATTTATGTGCTGGCCAGTCCTCATCCCTGACGATGAAGAATTTGTAACAGAAGACATCCCGTATTTTTTGCCCTGCTTCACGACAATAAAAAATACTTTAATTGAGATCAATCCTTTTCCCTGGTTTGTATGCAATATTTCATTTTGCCCCAATGCCGAAAATGTGAAAGGAATTATTGATCTATGGTTTCGAAACTGGTTTTATCCAAAGAGGAAAGCAGATCCATTCTTAAATGTAGTGCATAGGATTGACGGTCCCAACAGGGAAAATGACGGAGGAGAGTCGTATCAATTTGACTTTGGCACCGCACCTGATGAGGCGTTTTGCGATCTAATTAATCAATGTAGCAGGGACGGAGTTACCAAAATTGTAATTAAATAATAAATCGATAATCATTATGGAAAAGGACTGGAAATCAATCATTGGCGACTATTTCAAAAAACACAATCTTCTTCGGCTTGAATACCTTAACGATAATCTGCAGTCCCACTGTAAAGAGTATGTTGATTATCTCAATGAGTTTCACAATGTAAGGGCCAAGGCAGAAGGAGTCCATTTTAGAGAGAACATTTATGGAATCGGCATTAAGATGCAGATATAATAGGCGATATAAACAAACGTTTAACTTAAAACACAAATATCCTGATAGCACCTTTACGTTTAAATTCCCGGTTTAAACTTAAAATTCTCTCCCATGAGGTGCTTAAATGTATTAGCGTTTATCATTTTTTTTGGATCTCTTCCGACTGGCCTGAAGGGTCAGAATGAAACAGAACCAAAGCCGGCGGCCAAACAAAGCCTCCCAAAAGAAGCTCTGCAAAGCAAGTACAGGATCCAGCTTATGGAATCCGGCATTGATGGTTTGGAGACAATGCGAACTCAGGCGAAAGCATTCGCCATCAAATTTAAAAGGAATGCCTATATCGTAAAGAGTGAAGGCTTGCTGCAGCTTCAGGCAGGGGATTTCATTGAAAAGAGGTACGCAAAACCATCGCTCGCATCTCTGAAAAAGCAGTATAGCAAATCAAGAATTGTAAGATCGCTGAACGATTCAATATTAGAATTTGAACGGGTGGAAAAAAGGAAACCGGTAAAAGTAAATTCCTTACAAGATTATGTTGCAATTAGCTATGAAAAATACTCGGGGAAAATGTCTGACTGGGACGATCCTAAATACCAGGCCGCTAACACTGCTATAAGTATAGACTACCTGTCTGAACAGGAAAAGCAGGTGTTTTATTATTTGAACCTGGTGCGGATAAATCCCAAATTATTTGCCGACACCTATTTGTCCTTCCTTAAAGACTCAAAAGATTATTATGAAAGCTCATTGAGGGAGGAATTATACAGGATGCAGCCGGTTCAGATACTTAAACCCAGTCCTACCCAGTTCGAATCTGCCAGATGTCATGCTGTTGAATCGGGTAAGACAGGTTATACCGGACATGTAAGGGACAAATGCAAAGCCTCTTTCGTTGGCGAGTGTTGCAGTTATGGTATAGACAATGCGATGGGGATTGTTTTGCAACTCTTGATTGATTCGAAAGTTAAATCCTTAGGTCACCGGCAGATTTGCTTATCTAAAAATTACAATGTAATGGGCGTCAGTATTCAGCCTCATAAGCTTTACGGATTCAATGCAGTAATTGATTTTAGCATCGATGTCACGGCCCTCTCAAAATAGCGCACCCCGAAAGTCTCGGTTCAATCTCATAAGAAGTAATCTGTTTACGGTGTCTGCAGGAATCTTATGTGGAATGGTGGTTCTTAGTGTGTCGTTCGAAATTTTTTCCAACGACAACTCCAGTGAGAAAAATCCACAGGCGAAGCACGCAATGAAAATGACTGTTTCAAGACCATCTGCAGGGAACGTTGTTAAAAAATGCTTTTTATTGACTTACAACCCTTCGGCGAATTTGATTCATGCATGCTCGAACTTGAAAAGAAGGAGATTGAATCCTTCTATTCTGTTAAATGCAGAATCCTTCCAGCCATTCAACTCCCCGGAATGTCATATTACCCTCCCAGAAACCGCTACAGAGCTGATAGTCTGTTAGATTTTCTCGAAACTTATAAGCCCGGCAACATTAACTTTATTGTCGGACTAACAGCAGAGGATATTTCCTGTACAAAGGAGCCACATGCTGATTACGGAATCTTTGGTTTGGGATTCATGCCAGGACATTCGTGTGTGATATCAACCTATAGACTAGGGAAAAACGTATCCCATGCAAAACTTAAAGAAAGACTTACGAAAGTGGTCTTACATGAGCTTGGTCATAACTTCGGACTGGATCATTGTTCCACATTGAATTGCCTGATGGAGGATGCCGGGGGCACGATAAAATCAGTTGATCGTGAGCAGAAAGCCGTTTGCTCTAAATGTTCTGAATATTTAGCCAGGATCGATAGAACCGATTAAGAATAATTTATCCATTGAACCATGAAATTCATCCGAACCCTTGTTGTAGTGGTTTTGATTGCAGCCGCAGCGGGATGGATATGCCGGCAGTGGCTCTTTATTAACCTTGTAACCTATAAAATATCAGGGAAGCGGACAGATTACCTGGTTTATTATATCAGCCTGGAAAAGAAAATAAATCAAAATGCAGCTTTCGGAAACCCTGCCGGAATAAAGGAGATAATAAAGCTATGTCATAAAATAACATCCGATCACCTGGAGTTCACCACCGCACCATGCAGCAGCGATCCCAAAAAATTATTTTACACGCAAAAGGCCAACTGCATTGGATATGCCGCATTCTTTACCACATGTTGTAACTACCTTCTCAGTAAATCCGGATTAGCAGGATCCTGGGTGGCAATACACCGTGTTGGAAAGCTGTATTTTTTCGGCCTCAATCTTCACCAATTTTTCAAATCTGCATTTTTCAGAGACCATGACTTTGTGACCATTGAAAACAGGACAACAGGTGAGGTCATTGCTGTTGATCCAGTGCTGGCCGATTACCTGCAGATACCCTTTATAATGTCCGCAAAATAAAAAAAGCCACCCATCAAGGCAGCTTCGTATTGTTGGTAATCGATCACCTCTTCAAAATCAGCAACAGCAGGTGTCACCGGAGCCAGGAAAGCAAAATCATTTACTGCAACAGCATCCTCAAAGGTCGCCTCGCAGGGTAAACTGGGTGCAAGGGATGTCACAAAAATTTCTGTGTTGTTGTTTGCCACGGGTGCTGATTCGTTATTGATTCCGGCAACGCCCTCACGTCAACAGGTGTTTGCGCTGTCTCCCCTTCATCTCCATCATCATCCGGCACATATTTTAACACAAGTATGTTTTCATCAATTGTCGGGTCCTTAATAAGAAACAATGGTTCATCTTCATTGTCGTGGAGCTGAGAACCAATGGCGTACACCGTTTTGTACCTGCTGTATGCTTCTATTTCAAAACTGGTATCGACATCTTCTTTACCGTCTGTCAGCTCCATACCTAAATCATATTCGGTTTCCGCGCCCTGCTCCATATATTTCGTCAGCCGAAGCATAGCAGAAGGATGTCCCTCAATCTTGTTGGCGTAGTACGGATCAAACCTCTTGTGAAATGCCTCCTCCCAGTCACGCTGAAGCTCCATGATGAATTTTTTTGACGGGAGGTGCGTTCCGTCATCCGTAAACTCTACTGCTTTAAACGAAGTTACAAGTTCCATGGCTGCGATTTTGGTAATTAGTGTCTGTAAGTATGCTGTAATAGGAAATCAAACCACTTAAAGTAAATCCTTCCAATGCGCTATTCTGCGAAGCATAGACCAACTTAGTCCTGTCAAATCAATATCATCAATGCTTTTCCTGATGATCTGTTTACAGTCGTCATGTATGAAATCCACGTAAAAACCATACCAGAGATGGATTTTTACGAACTCGTTCCAAAAAGCTTCGAACGAATTGTAATCAACTAAGCTTCGGGTGTCACCGCATTCTTCCGTAAAGTCCACATAAACTGAACCACATCTTATGTGATCTATACCGTTCACGGTGTATTTATATACCGAAGAACCACCACCCTCACAGCCATAGCTGAATAGCAAAGTTTGTTCAGTCATAATTCAATTTTATTTTCATTATTTGTCATCACAATAGACTGTGAGGTCTAAGGCATCCCTGAATTTTTCCGCTAAAACCAGCAGCTCAACCCTCTTAACCAATTCAGGGTCTGTCCACATAATCCATCCGGAATACATCGACAAACCATTCCCAACCAGTCGCATATATGCCCAATTTGCACTTATAGTCCATTTTTCAAGAGGTTTACGTTTGTACATTGGTCTTCCATTGTCTATGAGCACCTGCCGAACAGCAGTCGCCGAGAATTCCTGGGGTGTTATTACAATCTCTTCTAATTTGATAATGCTTGTAACCCGTTCATGATATACCACTTTATTTTCAAAAAGACCTGCGAACAGGGGAGATAATGCCAGATAACGAAATTCCAAATCACCACTGGTGGAGGTTAACTCCCCTTTCGTATATTTTTTCCGAAGATCAGCGATAGTCACTGTGATTGGTTTTGGTTATTAAAAAAGATTACTTCCAGGCTTCCTTCATTCATTATCTTCCAAAGTAACGACCCCACACCGTAATCTATTTATATTCCGCATAAAATGTTCCGTCACGCGTCACGCGTCACGTGTCACGGTTTACGCCACCCCAAATCCAATGCTTTTTGGCAACGGCAGTGAGTAATCCTCATCAAAATGGTGATAAACATCAGCCAGGGTCATGTCGTGGTCAAACGAAACCGGCCGCCCAAGAATCTTTGCAATGTTCTCTGCCTTGCGGATGGTCAGCGGTTTGAATTCATATTTGGCGATGATCCTGCCTTTGCGCAGCAAGGCTTTGTCAATCCTCGAAATATCGGTATTGAAGGTGCATATGATTTGAAGGTTCAAACAATCGCTCAGCAGACCATCCGAAATGTTAAGCAGATTGGAAACACTCAGATTCTCCTCATTCATCCGGTCCCGCACCACATTTTCCGCATCCTCAATGATCAGTATTGAATTCGGATAGTCGATCATCAACGCCAAAAAATCGGGCGAAGCAATTTGTGGTGCCATTTCCGGCGGAATAAAAATCATCTTTTTACCCAATACAGAGGCAAGATAGCGTATATAGGTGGTCTTCCCGGTACCCGGCCTGCCGTGAAGCAGAATAATCCCTTTGCCCCTTGACTTGTTCAGTTTTTCTACAATGGTATCATGCACCGACCTGAAATCATCGTTATAGGCCAGCGAAATATCAATATCGGGCAAGGTAACCTCAAATTCATTGATATATAACCCTGTCATGGGATCAGCCACCAGCACCCCAATACTTCTCGATGCCGAAACAATAACGCTCGATTGCAGATAATCGCTAACCTTTTCCAAAAGCAATTTGTCGGTGCTCCCCGAAAACAGGACCGAAACCGTGGGGTCATTCCGCAAGCTCTCGAAATACACCAGCAGGTTTTTACGAATCATCAGCACCCCTTGGGTCATGATATATTTACCTGCCCTGCGGTCGTAGTACCACTGTATTACCGTATTGATCTCAGGAACCCTGAACTTTCGAATGATTTCATTGATGATTTCATCGCCGGGCAATAAATGACGGATAACCCGGTGCGAGGGGATCTGACTGTTATGAAAGATGAAAAAGGTCGCCGGGTCCAGGCTTCCGAAACTGGAGTCGTACTTCATCCGAAACCCTTCACTGCGGGCAATTTTATGAAGGTTTTCATCCGCCGAAGGCCCTTTCTTTCTTATGGAATTCGCAGTGTTCATACTATTATTGACTTTTCTCCAAAGTAACGACCCCATACCGTAATCTATTTATATTCCGCATAAAATGTTCCGTCACGAGTCACGCGTCACCTGTCACGTTTTTTTCGTCACGCGTCACGTTATTTTTCCCGTAATGTTATTACGTTCACAAAAACTTATACATTTGATATGTTATACTAATGTAATATTTAAATTCGGGGTTGTTATTCATAATCATTTCTGAATATGCCAATTAACAAACACTCCTTCGCCCGCTACCAGGTCATCGATGCTTGCATCCGCAACCGGCAGCGGTCTTATCCTGATATTGTTTTTTTGAAGGAGAGATGCAGTGAACGGCTTGACCAGAGAATTTCCAGATCAACCATTGAGAAGGATCTGAAGGCCATGAAAGATGAATCCGAGCCTGGATATTATGCCCCTATCCGCTATGACCGGCAAAAACGGGGATATTATTATGAGGATCCTGCTTATTCTATAGCCAATATCCAGGTGAAGGAAGAGGATATTGATGCCATTGAATTTGCTGCCAGGATTCTGAGGCAATATCGGGGCTTTCATATGGTCAAACGGTATGCAGAGGCCATTGATCGCATTCTTGACGTGGTAGATGTACGGCGTATCCTCAGTACTGAGGAATTTGAGGAATTCGTACAATTCGAAAATCCACCTTATCTCGAGGGAAGCTGTTATATCGAACCCATCATCCGGGCCATTAAAGAAAAGAAGGCTATCCGCATCGAACACTTGTCCTTTAGAACATTTAAACCACAATCCCCCGCTGTAAACAGTATTATAAAGGAGTCAACTTCCAAAGCAACATCGCGTATTCTTCACCCTTACTTCTTGAAAGAATATAATAACAGATGGTACGTGATCGGATGGGATGAAAACGAAAAGGATATCCGCACCTTTGGTCTCGACCGGATTAAAGCTATCGAGCCTTTGAATATCCCCTATCGCAAATCAGATTTCAACCCTAAAGAATATTTCAAAAATACCATAGGGATCATTGCTCCCCAATCGAAACCACCAAAGATAAAAATCGAATGCACCAAACAGCAGGCTCAGTATCTTCTCACCCAGCCCATTCATTCAAGCCAAACTGTTCTGAAGGAAACAAAAGACAAGGTGATTTTTACCTTTGAAGTGCATCCAACGTATGAATTTATCTCAATAATTCTAGGATACAGGAGTAATGTGAGGGTACTGTCGCCTGGATGGTTGAAGGATGAGATGAAGCAGCTCCTTATAAAAATGGCAGACAATTATATTTGTACGTAATAAAATTACGGGTTAAGCGGATAATTTTGGGAATTAATAAACAAGCCATATGAAAACATGGGAAGATCTTAAAAATTTGTACATCATAGATCATAGGTCTAAGCCACTTAAGAAACCTGAAATACGGTTAAATGCACTTTCTAATATCGAAAAGTTATTGAACAAACATTTTCCAGAAATCATAGAAAATCCTATAAGGTTAATCGAATTGGAAAAACAGTACCTTATCGAGAAACTTTCAATGCATAAAGGATCTCAATTAAATTCAGCCGAAAAATCTGTAATAACTGGCTTAATGATTTTTATTAGACAAGATGACCAACCAATGATTAAGAAAGAACAGGATAAAGATGATGTTAGTTCAAATTCTATTGAGGGAGAATTGAATTCTGCTCTTAATTTCAATTTATCTGGAAAGTATAATTTGGAATCTCAGGAAAAGCTTGCAACATACTGTAAGATAGCAGATGCAGTTAATGAAGTGTTGAAATCTAAAGGATTTATAACTGGAAATTATAAAATTTCAGAGTATCTGGAATGGCTGCCAACCACTCCAAAGAAAGAATATTTTACAAATCACTGGAAAGAGCTATGCGAAGTATATAAGTATATAAATGGCTCTCAGCAGGAACTTGATAAAACTCTGCAAAAATACGCTAATACAATCGTTTTAAATAAGCAAGAAGCTGATATATATTTTTATGAACCATTTCAAATGATTGTTGAATTTGATGAAGATCAGCACTTCAACCAGTTCAGGGGAATGACTCTAAAGTCGGATTTCTATAATGATTATCCCGGGTTTAAAATTGGTGAATATGCCCGGCTATCAAGCAACCTTATCAAACCCGGTAGTAAAAAAAGTGGATTCAATTACCTGAAAAATCCAGATCCTCTTTTCCCTGAGAACCAGGGTAGCGAGATGCAGGACAATCGCCACCGTCAGCGAGCATTCCGCGATTTTTTAAAAGATGTTACTGCCAAAGAAAGAGGAATTAAACCAACCATCCGAATTCCTGCAGAAATAATCTTAAATAAAAGAAATTCCTTAAATGATAAAGACATTTCCAAAATCAAAGAGTATCTACTAAAACTGCCAATATTCAATGACTTTGACAAATATTAATCAATTTATAAAAAATCATTATATCCTTTTTCCGCAGATAAATTACATTTCCTTAATTACTCATTACAGAGTAAAAACAAAAATCAATATGTTAATCACAGAAATAAATCTATCACACGTTAGTTGTTAATATTAGCTGTATGAAGATACTCCACACCTCCGACTGGCACCTGGGCAAACGACTCGAAGGTTTTTCCCGCTTGGAAGAACAGGAAGCAGTCCTTAATGAAATTTGTGAGATCGCAGAAAAAGAGAAGGTCAATGCCATCATGGTTGCGGGTGATTTGTTCGACACCTACAATCCACCCACTGAAGCCGTCGAACTTTTTTACCGATACCTGAAAAAAATGGCCAACAACGGTAACCGTGCAGTTATCGCCATCGCCGGAAACCACGATTCTCCCGAGCGGATAGAAGCTCCCGATCCCTTAGCCAGGGAGTGCGGGATTATCTTTGCCGGGAATCCTAATGCAACAATAACACCATTCAAACTGGAATCGGGATTGGAGGTGACAAAAAGTGATCCTGGTTTTATCGAGCTCCGGCTGCCCGGAGTAGCTCATGTCTTAAGGATACTCATGACCCCATACGCCAATGAATTTCGGCTTAAAACATATCTGGGAGCAGAAGAAACCGATGTTGAACTGAGGAAATTATTGGAACAACGATGGGCCGACATGGTTGCGGCACATTGTGACAAGCAAGGGGTCAATGTGCTCGCGGCTCATTTGCTTTTCGCAAGCAATGCTGAATCTATCCCGGAAGAACCTGAAGAAGAGCGACGTATCAATTACATCGGTGGAGCACCGGCCATGTTTACAAAAAATATTCCGGATTTAATCCAATATGTTGCTTTGGGCCATTTGCACAGGAAACAAATGGTTGATTCGAGTCCCTGTCCGATTGTATATTCCGGTAGCCCTATTGCTTATAGCTTCAGCGAAGTAAACCAGAAAAAGTATGTCGTGATCGTGGATGTCAAGCCCGGAAAAAAGGTTACTTCTCAAAATGTAATTCTTAAATCGGGAAAAAAACTTTTGAGGAACCGGTTTGAGGACATCGATGAAGCCGTGGAATGGTTACTTGAAAATCCAGATGTTTTTGT
>Ga0265593_1001529_pt1 | contig 10707 bp, 9 predicted proteins | sample saktaG_8_FD_190136 | JGI IMG/M metagenome (GOLD analysis project Ga0265593, IMG submission 190136) | Saline water microbial communities from Sakinaw Lake, British Columbia, Canada - sak_2011_5_24_36m | ecosystem: Environmental > Aquatic > Non-marine Saline and Alkaline > Saline ...
CGACAGTCTGGAAGTCGAACTGGCGAAACGGCTGATTGCTTAAGCGTTAATCAAGCCCGCAGGCATCCTTTGTGGATGGCTGCGGGTTTTTTTTATTGGCAACGAAATGGATTTGCCGATTGGCGGAATCGGTCAGGAAAAGTTAGCCGCTGATTTTCGGTGAACCGCTTATTTTTATAATGAAAGCGGTCATTCAGCGACTGCCATTGATCGGCAGCCACCGACCCAAACCTGCCGGATGACCTCTGCATTCTCAATGGCGGCTTCGCAATCATTAACCTGTCAATCGTTATGATTCCTTGGCGGCCTGGATCTTGGTCTTTCTGGCCATCCACACGGAACAATAGCCGCTGTTCACTAATGGCTGCGAATTACACACCCATTCGGCCACTACCTTAGCGGGGGCGACAAAGGTTAATTTCAACTATGATCGACCACTTTTTCGGAGCGAGAGATCGATATGGAGCAATTATCCATGTGTATGATTCAAAGAGTGTTACGGCTAAAACTTTACCTAATTAGGAAGATTTTTCAGTCAGGCGGATCCACGGTCTCTATGGGCGTGGGCCGGTAGCAACTGTGACGGCAATTGGCGATTTACCCCATTTAAATTGCACAGATCATGACAGCACGTTTTGAAAGAGCCTTCATCCGCCGACGCCGTGATCACACATGAGCATTAATCTGAGCTGATCTTTCTTTGGAGATCTTTCCCTAACTCTCGCACCATCGATACCAATGGTAAGCTCTCCATCCTCGAAATTTACATAGTTAACTTCGTTTTCTCGGCCTGCATTCATTAATCGAAACCAACGTCCTTTCGTTCCCTTACAATCAGCTGGCTCACCACCAATGTCGTCATTATCTATTGGTGCGCAGCTCTTATGAAAAATCACACTCATGTTAAATATTGACCACTTAAATCTCTTCACAGGACCTGAGCAACCGATCCTAAAATCAACATAATTGTTGTTCAGGAAGACAACTTCGCCCCAAACGTTTTTGTTGTCTTGCTGGAGAAAATTAAGGATATCCGCTCGCGCTACTGCAGCGCCTCCCAGGGATAAGCTAATGCAATAAACCATGCTTAAGCTCCACGAAGATAGTTTTCTTACAATTTTAAACATATCATCCTCTTATCATTTTAGTGACCACTTAGCCAAATCAATTTTTAGTCGGATATTAAGAGAGTAACCGATCACTTGCAGCGAAATGGCGCTGCCTCGTTTTGATTACTGTTTCCGTGCAAGATATTACCTTCTCGCTGAGTTTATCCACGATTCTAGCTCCGCCCTGCAGTCCGAAAGACCTCATCCGGTGTCGGGTATCCAGCGACTGGTGGCTTCTTTCCCTGTTGTAGAACGCAAAAAAGTCCGTCAGACCCAGCGACAATTAAAACGAGTCCAACACTTTAGATAGAATAGGCACATCCAAAAACCTCGGAATAGCTAACTCCATTCTCAAATCAGCAAATATTGACTTCAGCCTTGTGCTTAATGTTCTTAGGGTTGAATGAGCGCTCTTGCGACACGAAATCCGTTGTTATTTTGAATAAAGCTGCTTCCATACCCATATCGTTTTGTGTAGCTCACATCTTTTAGCTCACTGTCCATGGCTCCACCACGCAAAACCCTCCAGTGGCAATTGGGCAATTCTACGGCCATTCCATCTGCTGGCGCATTGTCATAAGAATCCTTATAACAATCCTCGACCCACTCCCAAACATTCCCGAGAACGTCGAATAGGCCGAATTCGTTAGGGTTTCTGGAGCCAACGGGCAGAGGCCCGACATTGCTATTGGGATGATCATACCACGCCCGCTTGTCGAGTGCCGACTTAGAACCATCCAAGGGCAAACGACCGGGCAATCCGGCTCGAGCAACATATTCCCACTCCGCTTCAGTCAGCAATCTATACAGCCCACCCGTTTGTTTGGTGAGCCAACTGGCATAGGCCTTAGCGTCATCCCACGTAACTTTTATTATGGGTTGAAGACCACGTCCCCAGACTGGGTCTTTTACCAGATTTTTGCACACCCCGTGGGCGACGCATCCGTCCCACTCGTCGAACGTTATCTCGAACTTCGATACGGCGAATGCGTTGGCGATTGTGACTTTATGCTGTGGCCGTTCATCGTCGCGTCCTTCCGGATATTGCGAGCCCATCAAGAATTCACCAGCAGGGACGACAATCATCTCTGGGCAACTCGCACATTCCTTGAACGGTTTTCCGGGCTTAAGCGCCAGCGCATCCGCGTTGCTTAGCGGCGTCGGCAAGTATATATCGGCGAGGCGGCGCGCCTGGACTTCCAGGTAATTCCGGTCGAACAGGCCGACATAAGCCAGCCCCACGACTGCCAGGATGCCAGTCGCAAGCGCTCCCACCACGATCTTGACGTGCCTTGCGCGGATACGTGCTTCGCGCACGGCGTTCTGACAAGCTTTAACATAGTCCCGGTCCGTCGGCTCGAGATTGGCCGCGAGGTCGGGGCGATCCATCAGCTGTTCGGCTGCTTGCAGGCGTCCGGCGGTGTGCGCCAGCCATGGGGCCGTTTTCGCATTAGCAGCCCAGTCTCTTGATGCGCGCTTTATGCCGTCCAACACGGTGAGGAGTCCCGCATCCTCCCTCAGCCAACCTTGCAGGAGTCCCCATTGTCGAAGCAGCGTCTCGTGGCTTGGCTCGATGGTGATTTCGCCAGATTCCTGGTTCTTATCGATGGAGAGAAGCCTGGCCTTGACGAAATAGCCGATTAGCGGGCCTGCTTCCTTTGGAATTTCTGAAAACCGAGCCACGCGGCGGCGGGGTAAGCCGGTGTCGGGGTCTATGCCAGCAAGCCAGGGGATGAGACCTCGCCTAAGAAGAGCGAGCTTTGCGGCTCGGTCGCGCGGCACGGCAGGATCGGTATCCGACATTTTCAGTGCTAGCTCAACCGCCGCCTCGATAGAGCCTCCGACGCGTCCAAGCTCCTTGTAATCGTCAAGCACGAGGCGACCTTTGCCGCCATACTCGCCATAAAGCCGCTCCAGGGTGAATGCGAGGAGCGGCAGTGCATCCTTGGCTCCGCCCGCCTCGAGATCCGCGAGGAGCGCAGCGGAGAGAGCAGGCTCGATCTTCAAAGCACGCGGTGTCTCGGCAAGTCGCCTAGCAGGGCCTTCGATCACATTAATATAAGCGCCTTTGGCGAGCGGCGGCAGGCTGAATGTGTGCTGAATCGCGATTTCGAGGTCGGCGGAGGTCTGCAGGGACTCATAATCGTTGGTGCGGATGGTTATGACTGCGAGGCATGAAGGCGCCATGGCGCTGAGGGTATTGCGGAGCAGCATCAGGAAAGCTTGCGCCTCGTCCTTGCCGTCCGGGAGGAACAACTCCTCGCCCTGGTCGATGGAGAAAACGAGCTGTGGCGTTTTCGTGACCTCATTGTAGAGCGCGAGCAGCTTATTTTTCGCGGCAAGGTCTACGAGAAGCGGCGCGAGCGTATCTGGGCCATCCTCCACGGCTTTCCTGATATCCGCCCGGCTACGCGGCGCGCCTGCGGTCTTGAAAGCATCTTCAAGGCTGCGAATTAGGCCCGTGTCGCCAGAGATGGCGGCGCGTCCAGGCCGGATGAACGGCAGTGGCAGGAAATTTCGGTCATCGCGCTTCAGCCGCGGCCAGAGGCCTGCGCGCATGAAGGAAGACTTGCCCGCGCCCGAAGCGCCAAGGATCACGAACAAGCGCGGCGGCGCGCTTTCGGAAAGCCCACGCAACTTGTCTAGCGCCTCAATGATCTCCGCCTCGCGCCCAAAAAAAATGCCCGCGTCCTCGGCTTCGAGCGACCTCAAGCCGCGATAAGGCTGGCGTTCTGGTTCACTCTCGGGCGGCCAAGCGAAAAAGCACGGGTCTAACCCGGCGTTCGTCAGCCCGGCTTTCAGCCGTTTCAGACCCTCTTCCGAGAAGGTGACGTACTTCTTTTCGCCCGTGATAGGCAGTGTGACATCGAAGGGGATATGATCGCACCCTGAAGCCAGTTGGACAAGTTGCCAAGTTGCGGTGATGCGCGGGGGAATGTCGGTGGTCGTCAACTCTTCAATTAGCACGCCGAATAGGCGTTTGTTGAGTCTGTGGGCGAGGTTCAACTCGCGCTCGCACCAGTCCGATGCAAGCCAAGCGTGGCTCACGAGGAAGATCACTGCCTCGCAGCGCCGTGCCGCCTCGTTCAGTGCGCGCTCCCAGCGATCGCCCGCTGCGATGCCGCGCGTGGTGTCAATATCAAGGAAAACATCATCCCAACCTTCGTCGCGGAGCCAATCGCGCATCGCTACCGCTTCGGCACTGTTAACGTTCGAATGGCTAATAAAAATACGAGACATAGTTGGCCTTCATAGCGCGGTGATGCTTTAAAACCTAAGGATACAATACAATACGGGAGTATTAGTATGTCGTTGATCAGGCGATGGCGCGAGGCTAGCTTCCGGCAGAACAGTTGGAACTTGCCAGTTGAATCCACCCTTTGAAGCCAACCAGCCATCTGATGCCCGACAGTTCTGAAAGTCTCCTTCGGTAGGAATTAACGGCCGTTCAACTCCAGCATTTTTTCTTTCGCCGACTGTCCGGAATTGGCCGTTCAAGTATATTCGATTCTCATCCGTGCCAATGTTGACGCACTTTTGTTAGGCGAAGGTATCTTCCTTGCCGCCGTTCAATTGCGCCTTGAACGGCGCGGCCAGCTTGAAGCGCACGGCCTTGGACGCGGCAATCGTGATCGGTTCGCCTGATTGCGGGTTGCGCCCGGTCCGCTCGGCGGTTTCCTTCGGCTCGAATATCCCCAACTCGGTGACCGGGACTACGTTGCCGTCGGCCAGTTCATCGCGGATGGTCTCCCTCACTGCGTCCGTGACGGCTTCCACGTCGGCCTTGGTGATGTCGGGGCGCTTTTCGGCAATCTGGCTTTTCACTGCGTCGATCAGTGCTTGCTTGTTCAGGCGTTTGCCCGTGTGTGGCTCTTCTTGATTGAGGTGTCCGCTTTGCGGCGATGGGCGGGCGGTGGGCCGCTATCATTCGCACCAGCCGGACTTGGCGGCAGGTTACCTAAGGCAAAGTGGCCGCCAAGGTGGGCGAGTTGAACACCGGCAGGCAAACCCTCGCCCGGTTACTGGAACAAGTGTCGCCCGCCTACACAGGGAACCAGCACTCATGAACCCGAAACCACCAAAACTGAAACTGATTTTCGTAGGGAATTTAGTAGGGTTTCATTGTATAAGGTGGCTTTTCTCCTGATAATACAGGCAGATTTCAAAGAGAAAATCCCATGTCGCCCGACACCCCCCGCGTTTTCATCAGCTACAGCCACGATAACCGCGCCCATTGCGATGCGGTGCTGGCACTCGCCCAACAATTGCGCCGCGATGGCATAGCCGCCGAACTCGACCAATTCCACCAAGAAGAACTGTTGCATTGGCCGCGCTGGTGCGAAGAACAAATGCGACCTGAAAACGCCGATTTCGTGCTGTGCGTCTGTACGGCGGAATACGCCCGTCGGGTTGAAAACCGCACCGCCGCCGATGTCGGCAAAGGCGTGTTTTGGGAAGGTCGGCGCGTCTACAACGAGATTTACCGCAACAAGGGCAACCGCCGCTTCGTGCCGGTGCTGTTGGCTGCCGCCACGGACACCGACATCCCCGAAGTGCTGGACGGCTATACCTGGTTTAAGCTCGATGGCCTAGGCTTGGACGACACCCAAAGCGCTTACGCCAAACTCTACCGGTTGTTGACGGGACAACCCGGCATGAGCGGCACGGCGGTGGGTGCAACCGTCGCATTGCCGTCTTTGCCGGTGGAAGAACGGCAGACGGATTTCATGGCGCTGATTACGGCGGATTTGCAACGGATAAAAGATACCCAAAGCCGACACACCGCAAGCTTAGGCAACCTAGCCGACAGCCAAGCCAGCCAAGCCGAGACGCTAGGCAAACTTTGGCACTGGCTAAAACGCTGGCGGGGCTGGCTGCTGGCTTCGGTGCTGTTGCTGGCAGTGTTGGGCGGCGTGGCGTGGTGGACGCTGCCCGCGAGGACCGCGCATGAAGTCGTTTATCAATTCAATGCCAAAACCGTTGCAGCAAGGCTGCGGGATGAAATCGAACAACGCTTCCAAGCCGATCTGGCCGCCGCGCATCAGGCCAATAAAAATTGGGAAGCCATCCGCGAATTGGAAAAGAACCGCGACGCGGCCTTGAGCCGGGTTGATGATATTGTGACGTTCATCGAACAAGGCTTGGCTGGAACCCCCGACCCGATTTTCAAGGAAGCCACCAAGCTCTTGGAACTGCAAGGCAGCGACGCGGCCTTGGGGTATTTGGAAAGCCACCGCGCCAAGATACTCGCCAATGCCGACCAAGCCGCACAACAAGCCGAGGCGGCGGAAGAAAAACTCCATGACAGCCTGCGGCCTTTGCTGTTGGAAGCCACACTGCGCCGAGATCGGCAGGAATGGGAGGCGGCGTTGAAGCTCTTGCAGACCGTCGCCGACAAAGCGCCTCAATGGTGGGTGGCGCGTCTTCCGTTGGGTACTCAGTTGCAGGAATTAGCCCGCTATGCCGAGGCCGAGAAGCATCTGCGTACCGCCGTTGCTTTGGCGATAGACGAAAAAGTCCAAGCGCTTGCGCTAAACAACCTCGCTTCTTTGTTACTAGCCACCAACCGCTTGGCGGACGCGGAGCCGCTAATGCGCAGGGCGTTGGCAATCGACGAGAAGAGCTTCGGGCCGGTGCATCCCGCTGTCGCCCTAAAACTCAATAACCTCGCCCAGTTGCTGCAAGCCACTAACCGTTTGGTTGATGCGGAGCCGCTGATGCGCCGGACGTTGGCAATCAACGAAAAAAGCTACGGGCTGGAGCATCCCGATGTCGCCAGCGACCTCAACAACCTCGCCGCATTGCTGTACAAAACCAACCGCTTGGCGGACGCGGAGCCGCTGATGCGCAGGGCGTTGTCTATCGACGAGAAAATCTACGGGCCGGAACATCCGGAAGTCGCCAGGGATCTCAATAACCTCGCCCAGTTATTGCAAGTCACCAATCGCTTGGCGGACGCGGAGCCGCTGATGCGCAGGGTGGTGGTCATTTTCGAGAAAAGTTATGGGCCGTATCATCCCAAAGTCGCCACAGCCCTCAACAACCTCGCCGAGTTGCTGCGGGTTACTAACCGCTTGGCGGAGGCGGAGCCGCTGATGCGCAGGGCGTTGGCAATCGACGAGAAAAGCTACGGGCCGGATCATCCCAAAGTTGCCACAACCATCAACAACCTCGCCCTATTGCTCCAAGCCACCAATCGCTTGGCGGAGGCGGAGCCGCTGATGCGCAGAGCCTTGGCTATCGATGAGAAAAGCTACGGGACTGAGCATCCCAATGTCGCCATCCGCCTCAACAACCTCGCCTCTGTGCTGCAAGACACAAACCGGCTGGCGGAAGCAGAGCCGTTGATGCGCCGAATGGTAGTTATTTTCCTCAAATTCACCCGCACCACCGGCCACGAGCATCCCCATTTGCGAGCAGCCATCCGCAACTACCAACAACTGCTCACCCAAACCGGCCTAAAGCCAAAACAAATCACCCAACGCCTAGCCGAGACCGCACTACAAGCCGGCTACACAACGGAGGAATGGGCGGCTATGCAGGCCGTTTGGGAGCAAGTGCGGGTGGTGGGCGTGGTTCCCGGTAGCCAAGCCGAAGGTTTGGGCTTGCAACCGGGCGATGTGATCAGCCGCTATGCAGGCGAAAAGATCACCCGCTCTATCCGGCTCGTCGAATTGACCAGCCAAATCAAAACCCCCGCCATCCCCTTGACGATCCTCCGGGCAGGCAAAGCCATCAACCTGACCGCCCAACCCGGCAAGTTGGGGGTGCAGTTGGAATGAACGTGCCAGAGGTCAAGGTTTTGTAGGTCGGTATCCCCATGCCGACAAATGGATGGGCGGCAAAGGGTTGCCGCCCTACGATATCCAAAGCAAAATAACGGGCGGCAACATACCCTATCCCTGCCGGAAACGCCCGCCATTGGGCCTATGCGATGGCCCATGCAATGTGAGGGCGGGCGTTTCCGGCAAGATGGCACATCGCCGCACGAATGCAAACGCCGGAAACGGTCGCTGTGCGACCTTATTCCGGCCTACGTTTCTAAACCGAAAAACTTTTGGCACTAACAAACACGCGGCGATCATAATATCAGAGCAGCCCAATAAACCAATCCTAGGAGCCAAGCAATGACTGAAACAACCCTATACCGCGAACGTGTCCTCGCCGAAATCGACACCTTGCCCGATGAGTATTTGCCGTTTGTGTTGCAACTGGTGCATACGCTGCGGGAAAGCATCGCGCTAAAACCGGCGGCTGCAAGTTTGCGCCAAGGCTGGGCCGAGGCGCGGCAGGGCGTGACTTACCCGGTGGACGGACTCTGGGACGGCATTGATGCCGAATGAACCCGAGACTCCCTCGCCGCGTGAGGTTCGGTTCACGCCGGAATTCAAGCGCAACCTCCGCCAGCTTGCAAAAAAGTATCGCCGGATTCGCTCGGATATCCAGCCCGTCATTGATGCGTTGATCGCGGGCGATCTCCCCGGGGACCGAATCCAAGGAAGTTATCTTGGTTACCCTGTATTCGAAATCGGAACAGCAAGACATCGCGCCGAACGAGATACGAGCTATATTGGCGGAAGCGGACGGAAGCTGAATGTTTCAGATTGGGTGATTCCGAACCGAGCGGCCCTGGGCCAGGCGCTACATCCAGCCCAACGCCCTGTACCGCTTTGCCCGAAGGGCCGAGATCGCCTGGGAGAAACATCCCGTGCTTGCGCCATTGGCGGGCTGGCTGGGGGCCGCTGCCTGGTGGAACCCGGTCCGCCCGTTGCCAGATGTCGGCGGCAAGCCCGCCATCCATGGCGTCACTGCCCGTGGCAGTGCTTCAAATAAAGCTCCGAAGGAAGGCCCGGTCTGGTGCCCTTGGGCGACCGCGTCGGACACACCCTGGTGCCCGGCACCACCCGGCGAAGGCCCAAGACCCGGCTGGCGGAAATCCTTACACCAAAGGATATTGCAAGGGGCGACGTTGTTCCAAGTTCGACCCCAAGGGCGACGCCGACCTGATGAAGCGGGTGGTCGCCGAGGCCAGGCGGGCGGGCCGGGAAAACGCGCTGTACATCTTCCATCTGGGCTTCCCCGAGTTCTCCGCCCGCTACAACCCGGTGGGCACAACTTGGCGCAACCGAGGTGGCGACCCGGATCGGCAACCAGTTGCCCAATGAGGGCAACTCGGCGGCGTTCCGCGAGTTCGGCTGGCGCTCGCCACACATCGTCGCCCGCGCCCTGTTTGCGATGGGCTTGCGGCCTAGCTACACCCCCAGTCCACCGTTACACGGCCAACATGGACCCACAAGTTCAAAGGACTACTGCCATCAATGGCTGTCAGGTGTGGTTCCAGACTGGGAGCAGGACGTGACTGCCCGTGTCGCCCGGATGTCGAACCGCGACATCCCCCATTCGATGAAAGGCAGGGACTAAGGAGGTGGTGGCGCTGATCCAGTTCATCCGCGAAAAGGGGTTGAGCGACGGCGTGGTCGACGGGCTGATCTCGGGATCAACTTTGGATCGCACTTAAGGCTTAGGCTCGACTTAAACTTCCCGGATTCACCTTGCCGTGGATACTCTACCTGTCCTGGCCGGCGGCGGTGCAGCCCGGTCATTTCATATTGCCGTTCGCGATGTGGATCGCCGCATGGCTATTGCCGTACGGCGACTGGGCCATCGCCGACACCACGCTGGACACGAAAATCACCCTCGCCGGCCAGCCCAAAGGCCAAAACCCTAGAATACCGCGTCTTCGCCCGCAATAAAGCGGGGGATGGATTGGTGAGCAATGTGATTGAGGTGGTGTTGTAAAAATGATAAGGATAAGCCCATGCGGAATCTGGCATAATCGGTGGGAAAGATTGTTAATCGGGCGCAGCGTCATCACGCCCGACGAATCGCTCTATGATGAGAGAATAGGATTAATATTTTGGCTATAAAACCTTTTTTCTCTCTGTAATTCAAGGTGAAAACCCTATGACCACGGTATCCCTCGTAGAAGCCCAAGCGAAGCTTGCGGAACTGAATCATTTGCTCAGTCCAACCGCTCATGCCGCCATCACCGACCCGGCTAACGATTTTTCCGTTCGCCCTGAGCCTGTCGAAGGGTGGACGGAAAAACCCAAATCATTGACGTTTAAGCCGTTCATGGTTCGACAGGCTTACCACGAACGGCTTAAGTTAATGGCTTTGACGCTCCAGCCTGGTAGTGTGGGCAACGTCTTTTTGTTGCCCACCATTTCGTGGGCATGATGAAGCCATGCCTACCCGGCTTTTGTGGCCCGCATGAAGCTTGCGAAATGCGGGCGGTGTTGCCCTCATTCCCCGGATTACGCCAGCGCTTCATCCAGCTTTTGTAAGATAGGCAAGCCCTTCGTGCTTTGGCGCGGCTATCAGGCTATAATCCGCATCAAACAACCGTTTTTCACTTCATTACGGAATGATAAAAAAATTAGCCGCCCCTTTCACCGATGTCTGCGCACACCGTCAATCTGATCACCGAATTGCAAGCCTATGGTGTGTCGCGCCAAGGCATCCGCCTGTTTGATGATTCCATTGAGCCGGAACATCAGCTTAACTATCTCGATCTGATTGAACCGCGCAAGAAGGC
>Ga0265593_1001530_pt1 | contig 10705 bp, 8 predicted proteins | sample saktaG_8_FD_190136 | JGI IMG/M metagenome (GOLD analysis project Ga0265593, IMG submission 190136) | Saline water microbial communities from Sakinaw Lake, British Columbia, Canada - sak_2011_5_24_36m | ecosystem: Environmental > Aquatic > Non-marine Saline and Alkaline > Saline ...
GGGTTTAAATCCTTGCTGGAGTTGGGTTTGGATCAATGTACGGTCATCAACGGTAAGGTGTCTGTATGTTTTTTTCATGCAACATTCTTTCATAAAAAATGTTGCACTTGGATTTCGAGCGCGCCAAGCTCGTTCGTGACGTTGTGTAAGAGGAATGCTGCGGGCAATGCCTGCAATAATTCGGCTAGCTGGGTATCTGGATGGATTGTGTTCGCAGACACCAACGGCGATGGAAGCATAGATACAGAAGAACCCATTTTGCGTGTCCATCCCGCACTCACTGGTTTGACTAGTATTAGTTATGCGAACAACCGCGTCACTATCGACGGCAGCGGTTATGCGACAGGGTTTGCGGGAGTCCTCAGCTTTTGCGATGCCCGTGGTGTAACCAAGGCCAAGGGGCGCGAGCTTTACAATAGCGGCAGGCTGGGAACAGTCGCTGTCGGTCATACTTTAACCTGCTCGTGATGACACCCGCCATGCCCCGTTCAACACTTTCCGGCCAAACCGGCTTCACCCTCATTGAGGTGTTAGTGGCCGCGCTGGTTCTCGCCCTCGGCATGCTTGGGCTGGCCGCGTTGCAGGTCACCTCGCTAAGCAATAGCCATAGTTCCTATTTGCGCAGCCAAGCGACGCAGCTGGCTTACGACCTGTCAGACCGCATCAGGGCCAACCCGATCGGCTTGCGCAGTGGGAGCTACAACAATCAGCCCGTCCAAACTGCTGCCTGCCTGACGACAGTCGGATGCAGTGCTGCTGAGCTTGCGAAGCATGATGTTTACGAATGGAATGCGGATTTGGCAAGCCAATTGCCGAGCGGCAGTGGTGTGATTTGCCTTGATACCAGCCCGGACGATGGCACACCTGCCTCACCCGCCTGTTCGGGGGATGGCACTGTTTACGTTATTAAGATTTGGTGGAACGAATATGATCCTGACCCCGATCCCACTGACCCTGACATCCGAAAAAACGTGTCCCAACGTTTTGTGACGAGCTTCCAGCCATGAAGAACGCAACAACACCCGTAGCACTGCCAGCCCGCCAACAGGGTATATCCCTAGTGGAAGTCATGATTGCACTGGTGTTGGGGCTGTTGCTAATAGCGGGCGCGGGGCAGGTGTTTTTCATTAGCAAGGGTGTGTACCGGGTTTTGGAGGCGCAGTCCCGGCTGCAAGAAAATGGTCGCTACGCCTTGGATTTGCTGGCAAAGAATATACGCGAAGCCGGCTATCTGGGATGCGCCACCAAGTCGATCAACATCGTCAACACGCTGAATAACTCGACTGACTATTTATATAACATGGCAGTTGGCATCCAAGGTTCCGAGTGGGTCGCTGCAAGTTCCACATGGTCCCCAACATTGGATACCAGCATCACCAGCCCGGCCAACGGCAGCGACGTGGTTACCGTCAGGGGCCGGACCGGGCCACCACTGCGCTTGCAAGCGGACATGACCAACCGTTCCTCCTCCTTGGTAGTGTCAACGAACAGCGGTTGGCAGCCCTGCGCCATTGTCATGGTGGCGAACTGTGCCATGGGTTCGGTGCTGCAAATCACCAGCCTTGCGACGGGGACACCTTCCGCAAGTTTCGACACAGTAGCCCACGCCTTGGGCGGCACTTGCGTCCCCGGCAACGCCATTGTCGATTTGGGCGAGGCCTACAAGACGGATGCCGAAGCCTTCCCGGTTGCGGCCACCAGTTTTTACCTTCGTACCGGTGCCAATGGTCAATTGTCGCTGTGGCGTCGCGTCAATTCCAGTACGGCGGAGGAAATGGTTGAAGGGGTTCAAGACCTGCAAATCCGCTACGGGGAGGATAGGGATAATGACGGCTCGCCCAACCGCTATGTCACGGCAGACCAAATCAGCGACTGGGCCAATGTGGAGAGCGTCAGAGTGAGCTTGTTAATGGCAACGGCTGAGTCCAATTTGGCGGTTGAAGCCCAAACCGTCAATTTTAACGGTGCGACGCAAGCAGTCGCCAATGGAAGATTGATGCGCGCATTCACTGCCACGGTAGGCATTCGCAACCGTTTACCTTAGGGCATTTACGAGAATGCCTATATCTGTAGCATGTCCTTCAGGCCACCAAAGTGCCATCAAGGAAGCCCTACAATGGGGATTTTATTCTTCGAATATCGAGTTAAAAGGGGATTCAAATGAAGACCGTATTGTGTGGATTGACTGCTCGGCAACGAGGCGCCGCCTTGGTTGTCTGTTTGGTGTTTCTGTTGGTCATGACCATTTTGGGCGTCACCAACTTACTCGTCACGGCCCGGGAGGAGACCATGGCCGGCAATTTGCGCGACCGCAATCTGGCTTTCCAGGCCGCAGAATCGGCATTGCGGGCCGGGGAGGCACGCACCCAAAACCAGACCCAGCCGCTGATTTTCAATTGCCCTACGTCGGGCGGAAGCATTCCCGGCTTGTATTTGCACAATTGTCCGGCAGACGTTCTGTCGGATAGCTTTTGGGGAACGGAGGGCAACCGCTTGACCTATGCGGGAGGCTCCTTGGCCCCTATCGCCAGCAATCCACTCTACGTGATCGAAAAATTGCCTGGGGTCAGTTCTAGCCTAGAGGCCGGGGTGGCGCAAAATTATTGCTGTTTCCGGGTCACTGCCCGGGGTACTGGCGGCACTGGCAATGCCGTGGTCATCGTGCAATCGACCTTTAAGCCGTAGCAGGAAAACCGCCATGAACAGATTTGTAAAATTTCATATTCACTATTATTATCCGGCTTTATTGTTTCTGCTCTTTGCCAGCCTTCCCGCCATGGCGGGCACCGTCGCCCAGTCGCCGCTGTTCTTGGGCCAGGTTTCAACGCCACTGATCATGCTGACCATGGATCGCGACCATAAGCTGTATTTCGAGGCGTACAACGATGCCTCCGACATCAATGGCGATGGCGAATTGGATATTCGCTTTAATCCGACGATTAACTATTTTGGGTATTTCGATTCCTATAAATGTTATACCTATGGCTCTAATGTGTTCACCCCTGCCGCAATAACCACCACCAAAACATGCAGCGGGCAGTGGAGTGGCAATTTTCTGAATTATCTGACCATGTCGCGCATGGATGCCTTGCGCCGGGTGTTGTATGGCGGCTACCGCAGCACCGATAGCACCACAGAGACAATATTGGAACGATCACACATACCGCAGGATGCCCATAGCTGGGGCAAGGAATATACCAGTACCACTGTGGACGGCTTTGCCATTGAGGACTATGCCCCGCTGTCCCAACCCGTTACGGGCACCCATCATTTATTTGCCAACACCACCTTGTTATGCCCGAATGGCAACGGTGGCGTCACCGACGTCAGCAGCGCTAAAGACCCCGGCTGCAACATCACAAACAACCCTAACCCCAAAAATACAAATTTACCATCGTTACCGCTCTTGCGGGTATTGACCAACACCACCTACCGGGTATGGGAATGGCTCACCGTCGAGCGGCCCGTGGCGGGAGTATTATGTGCGACTGGCAGCAATGTGAGGGATACCTGCATAGTGGAGGCGAGCGGGAGTGCGACATGGTCCATCGTGCCTACCAGTTATTTGTGGGGACTGACCCAAACGACCTATTACACTGGTGGCTACAGTCAGAAATATCCCAATACCTATGGCGATTTTAATAACCTAGTCAGTGCTTATACCACTGATCTAAGGCTTTTCGGCAGTACTTCTGCATCACAAATCAATGGCACGGGAAACCCTAATCATAACCCTACCGTTACCTCTAGATATAGCATCAAGAATGACCAAAATAACTACTTAACGCTTTTTAGTGGTAGTTTCGTCGTTCCAACTGGTGAAGGCGGAACTTATACTTTTGCGGTGGATGGCGATGATGCCGTTGATGTCTTAATTGATGGTACAGTGGTGGCCGGCTATTATGGACCCCACGGCAAATGCAATTGCCAGACCTATCTCGGCTCGGTTTCCCTCGCGGCTGGATCTCACACCTTGTTATTTCGCCATCAGGAATTTGACGGCGATGATAGCTATTATTTGTATTGGAAACGAACCCCGCCTACCTCCACTATGACGGATTATGTAGTGCGGGTCAAGGCCTGTGTCAATGATCTGCGCGAAAGTGAATGCCGTGGCTATCCGGCGAATAGCCCTAGTATTTATAAACCCAGTGGGATATTGCAGGAATATGGCGAGAACAATCGCATGGCCTTTGGCTTATTGACCGGTTCGTTTACCAAAAACGTCTCGGGTGGCGTGTTGCGCAAGAATATGTCCTATTTGGCAGACAGTTCGTGTTTAAGCACAGATACCACTTGCATCAATAATCGGGAAATCAATCAAGACAACGGAATATTCAACACTCCCCCCGCCTCCCCACCCGAAACTTACGGCAACATAATCAACACCATCAACCTGATGAGGACTGTTGGTTTCGGGCCTTATCCAAGCTCCGGGAATATTGACAGCAACAACACATATAATTATTATCAGAATTGCGGTGTTCCCGAGGTGGCAGAGCCATTAGCCGAAGGTCGCTGCCGCATGTGGGGCAATCCCGTAGCCGAGATGATGTATGAAACCACCCGTTTTTTTGCCGGGAAAACTTTACCAACCACGGAGTATTCCTCCGGTGTCAATATTAGCGGCACCGATGACAAGACTTTAAACCTACGGCAGCCTGACTGGACAAATCCTTACCGCACCACCAGCGGCGGTTTCCCCAGTTGCTCCAAGCCTTCGCAAATTGTTATCAGTGACATTAACCCGTCTTATGACACCGACCTGTTGCCGGGCAGAAATTCTTATACCAAGCCTAGCGCCACACTCAGCCTCAATCCTGCTGCTGGCGATCTTATCGGACTGAGCGATCAAGCCGGACAGCGTGTCCAAGACTTGGCCCAAAGCATTTGGGCGGGAGAGACTGAAGCCAGCACGGTTTTCATCGGCCAGTCCGGCGACAATTACGATAGCGCCCCCACCGCCAAGCCGGTAGCTGGCTTCGGCACGATGCGCGGGCTTTCGCCGGAGGAACCGACCAAGCAAGGCGGCTATTATGCCGCCAGCGTGGCCTTGTTCGCCAAAACCAACGACCTGAATGCCGCCAGCGGCAATCAAAAAACGGATACCTTCGTCGTAGCCTTGGCATCCCCCATGCCACGCATCCAATTGCCGGTAAACGGCAGGATTGTCACATTAGTGGCGTTCGGCAAAACCGTGGGCGGCTGTGGCAACTTAACGAATTCGACTTATCGGGCCAAGGGGCTGTTTCAACCGACCAACGGCATCGTCGATTTTTATGTGGATCATATCAATAACACGGGCATCCATGACATTGACACGACCGTCAACGGCGGACGGGCTTACGCGAAGTTTCGGATCAATTTTGAGGATTCGGAGTATGGTTCGGATTTCGATATGGACGCCATCGTCGAATATGAATTGACCGCCAAGCTGGATGGCAACTTGGAGGTTAAATTGAATTCCAATTACGCCGCCGGCGGTTGCATCCAGCATATGGGCTATGTCATATCCGGCACCACGGCGGATGGCAGTTACTTGGAGGTCCGGGACATGGACACCGCCAGTGGCAGTGACGTGGATTATTTTCTGGACACGCCGAATGTGACGGGGGCATTGCCAACCACCACCACCCGCATTTTCACACCCGGCAGCACCTCGGCGGCTTTTGTCAAGCATGACCCGTTATGGTATGCGGCAAAATGGGGCGGTTTCCTTGACACCAATTATAACAACATGCTGGATACGGGCGAGTGGGATAGCGATTTCGACGGTGTGCCGGACAGTTATTTCTTGGTCACCAATGCCAGCAAACTGAAGGATCAGTTGGATAAGGTGTTCACCGAAATCGTCCGCCGCAACAGCTCGTCCTCCTCGGTCGCCACCAATTCGACCTCAGTGGGTACGGATACGCTGATTTATCAAGCCCGCTTCAACAGCGGCGATTGGAGTGGGCAAATCAGGGCATACCATCTCAACACTGACGGGAGCATAGGCACCCTAGCTTGGGATACCAACACAAGTGGCAAGATTCCTCCGGTTGCCACGCGGAAAGTCTACTCCTACAACCCATCGGCCACGGGTACTAAGGGCGTCGCGTTTTGTTGGGACGCGACCAATTGTTTTGCCGGCGCCACCAGCTTTCTCAATACTGCGCAAAAAACGATTCTGGGCAATGTGGACATGGTGAATTATCTGCGCGGCGACCAGGGCAAAGAAACCAAGAATCATGTCGGAACTTACCGCGACAGGGCTGTCCTCCTTGGCGATATCGTCAACTCCGATCCTTGGTTCGTCGGCACCCAATCGTTTGATTATGAAATCCTGCCCGACCCGGAAGGCTTGGGGTATATCAACCTCCGCGCCAGCACCGCCTACCGCAATCGGCGCAACATGCTCTACGTGGCGGCTAATGATGGCATGTTGCACGGCTTTGACTCGGCCACGGGAGTGGAACAGTTCGCCTATTTGCCCAATGCAGTGATCAACTCCTCTCTGCTTTCCTTGGCCGCCCAGGGTTACACCCATAAATATTTATTGGATGGCTCGCCCAGAGTGGGGGATGCGTATTTTGCCAGTAGTTGGCACACGGTCTTAGTCGGCACGACCGGTGCCGGCGGCAAGGCAGTATTCGCGCTAGACGTGACCAACCCAGACAGTTTTTCCGCAAGCAATGTGTTGTGGGAATTCACCAGCGTCAATGACACCGATCTTGGGGTCACCATCCCGCTCACTGCCATTGCCCGGATGAAGAATGGTCAATGGGCTTCGATTATCAGCAATGGTTACGAAAGCACCAGTGGCAAGGCTGTTCTTTTTATCATCAATCTCCAAGATGGCAGTTTGATCAAGAAGATCGACACCTGCCCCACGACACCTTGCCCCACCGCCAACGGTTTGTCCGCCGCGATTCCGGTGGATGTGAACAATGACCGGATCACCGATTACATTTACGCCGGCGATTTGTACGGCAATTTGTGGAAATTCGATGTCAGCAGCAGCGATAAAGCCAACTGGGGGGTGGCTTACAGTGGCCTGCCCTTGTATGTTGCCAAGGACAAGGAGACCACGGCGGTCACCCAACCGATAACGATCAAGCCCCAAGTAGGCAGGGCCACTGCAGCAGCGCAAAATACCGGAGTGATGGTTTATTTTGGCACCGGCAAATATTATGAAACGAGCGACACCGCCGTGACAACAGGGACCCAAGTGAGTTCTTTTTACGGGATTTGGGACAAATGCGATATATTTACAACAAACTGTGACGGTCATTTTACCGGGAGGACTTCATTGCAGGCACAGACCATCCTCGCCGAAGGCACGACTTGCCTAGTGAATACCTCGACCAACGCCTGTTCTTCGAGCAACACCAGTTCCGCTGTCCGGGTGACATCCAATAATGCTGTCGATTATTCCACCACCCCCGTCACCGTCAATAACAACAAAAAAGGCTGGTTCATGGATTTTGTCAAGCCGCCGAACGCCACCGTCGAAGGCGAGCGCGTGGTGAGCACGCCGATATTGCGCGAAGACCTCATCATCTTTCCAACTTTGATTCCCTCTTCCGACGCCTGTGCCTATGGCGGCACGAGTTGGTTGATGGAATTGCAACCCACCACTGGCAAGCGTTCGGAAAACACGCCCTTCAACTTTAACCCCACTGGCATCGCCAATATCGGCAGCAACGTGAAATTCAGCGACTCCAGCAAAGCAGTCCAAGCGGCGATGGGAGTCACCGTGGCGGTTTCCGGGCTACAATCCGGCATCGGCATCATCAAGACACCCACAATCATCAGCATCAACACGGGCGGGGGGCAGAGTGGCGGGGGTGCGGCTCAGTTTGGCCTCGAAGTTAAATGCTTCAGTGGCAGCAGTGGCGAATTGCAGTGCTTGCAAGAAACCAGATCGGATCATACTGGCCGTTTGTCTTGGCGTCAAAGGCGGTGAATGTACGATGAAAACGAATAAAAACGCACTGGGTTTTACCCTGATCGAACTGATGATTACGGTTGCGATTGTCACCATTTTGGCAAGCGTCGCGTATCCGAATTACATGGACCATGTCAGGAAAGTCCGCCGGGTGGACGCCAAAAGCTCACTGCTGAGCCTGGCAAATCAGATGGAAAGGTATTACACGTTAAACAACACCTATCTCGGTGCTGCGGGGACAACGGCGGTTCATGCGAACACCGGGGCACCCCGCATCTATCCTTCGCAAACACCAGTGGATGGCAGCACCAAGTATTACAACCTATCAATCACTGCTGCGGCTGATTCCAGTTATACGATTCAAGCCGCGCCCATTACATCAACAAGCCAAGCGAGCGATAGCTGCGGTACTTTGTCCCTGACCAATACAGGCGTGAGAACACCAACAACCGGCAACTGTTGGTGACGGGCGTGGGTGGGGTGTCGAGGCTCGCTCTGAATTGACAAACGTTTCGGACGGGATGACATATCCCGTCCGGCTTTGTTCTTGGGCGGGTTTGGAACCTGCCCCCACGTTTAACTTTAATAAAGAATTGGGCCACCCACCTTAAGGTGGGACACGGTCAAGGCTTACCCGTTCGCCCCGAGCCTGTCGAAGGGTGAGCGGCTAAGCCGTTCCTGGTTCGACAAGCCCACCATGAACGGCTTAACCTGCTCCGCCTTAAGTTGGTAGCCAAAGATTTTAACCACGGAAGACACGGAAGTAAGGCGTTGTTTTTCCGTGCTTGTCATGTGCTTGGGCGATCCCTATACGGTCAATAGGGTCGCGATGTCCGTGCGGTCATTTTGTCGATGGCAGGGTATCAATCCATCATGCCTCTAGTTGCCCATAATGGCTCTGCACATACCGTTCGACGATTTCCTGGAATTCTTCGGCGATATAGTCGCCTTTCAAGGTGACAGTCTTCAAACCGTCCTCGAATACCGGGGCGACGGGCTGTTCGCCGGTTCCGGGCAGCGATATGCCAATATTCGCATTCTTGCTTTCGCCGGGCCCGTTGACCACGCAGCCCATCACCGCCACATGCATGTCTTCCACTCCCCTGTATTGCTTCTTCCAGATCGGCATCTGGTGGCGCATGTGGGATTGAATCTGTTGGGCCAATTTCTGGAAATAATCGCTGGTGGTGCGTCCACAACCGGGGCAGGAAATCACCGTTGGCGTAAATGCACGGACACCCAAGCTTTGCAGAATTTCCTGGGCGACGATGACTTCCAAGATGCGGTCCGCCCCCGGTTCCGGCGTTAGGGAAATGCGGATAGTGTCACCTATGCCTTGCCGCAACAGCACGGAAAGCGCGGCGGTGGAGGCGACAATGCCCTTGGAACCCATGCCGGCCTCGGTCAAACCCAGATGCAGGGCAAAATCGGTGCGGGCAGCCATGGATTCGTAAACGGCGATCAACTCTTGCACGCCGCTCATTTTGCAGGACAACACGATGCGATCTTTAGGCAGGCCCAGTTCCACCGCCTTTTCGCCACTCTCCAACGCGGAGGTGATGACCGCCTCGCGCATCACTTCCGGCAAGGGCCTTGGTTCGGCCAATAGCGCGTTCTCATCCAGCAAACGGGCCAACACGCTCTGATCCAAGCTGCCCCAATTGACCCCGATGCGGACGGGCTTGTCATAGCGGCAGGCGAATTCGACCATCTGCGCGAATTGCGGGTCGCGCTTGGAGCCACGGCCCACATTGCCGGGGTTGATGCGGTACTTGCCCAACGCCTCGGCGCAGTCGGGGTAGGTTTCCAGCAATTTGTGGCCGTTGAAATGGAAGTCGCCGATCAATGGCACGTTGCAGTCCCTTGCGTCCAGCTTTTCACGGATATGCGCCACGGCAGCGGCGGCCTCGTCGCGGTCCACGGTGATGCGGACCAGTTCCGAACCGGCGCGGGCTAGTTCGTAAACCTGCTGGACGGTGCCTTCAATGTCGGCGGTGTCCGTGTTGGTCATGGATTGGACGACGACGGGTGCGCCGCCGCCGATCTGAACGTGACCGACTTTGACACCGACGGTGTTTTTACGATTCATAGGGATACTCTCAGGGTGTGTAGCAGATGATGCATTTTAACAGTCGAGGGGAGAAAGCATATAGCCTAGCCTTGTAATTTCCTAGTGCTTATGCCGGAAACGCCCGTGAACGGACTTAGCATTGGCGCAACAAGGGCACTGTCGAGAACCGCGAAAAAAAGCTTGCCTTAATGGTTCCACAAGGCTCTCCTGAGCGTGGTCGAAGGGCTAACCATGGACGTAACCTCATGAATAGCTTGAGACAGTCTGCTGTGGACTTGTCGAATTGCCGAGCTTTCGAGGTCCCTTATCAAGCGAATTTAAGCGTATCCTGCCTTCCTGCGGCTTGCCGGCCAATTCATAAGCTGACATCATATGCCAATGTAGAGGCACTGATGAGCCTAGTCCTAGACGTGTGGCCTGATGTTGCCCGGCAAACGATGACACGCCCCCGCCTCATTCGCGCTTTAAAATTCACCAAAGGGTAAAAAAATGAAACAAGCCGTTTTAATCTTGATGTTGCTTCTGGGTAGCCAAGCCTATGCCGCGCCGGCCCCCCACCATTGTTCCACTGATGCCGTGGAGCGCGCCAAAAAACTGCTTGAATTACACTTCGGGGTGGATGACAGAATTGAAATCAACCCCTCTGTTGCCTTGCAAAAGCCGCTCAAGAACCCCGCCCAAAAAAGCCAGATTTTCGATGTCTT
>Ga0265593_1001532_pt1 | contig 10680 bp, 10 predicted proteins | sample saktaG_8_FD_190136 | JGI IMG/M metagenome (GOLD analysis project Ga0265593, IMG submission 190136) | Saline water microbial communities from Sakinaw Lake, British Columbia, Canada - sak_2011_5_24_36m | ecosystem: Environmental > Aquatic > Non-marine Saline and Alkaline > Saline ...
TTTCGGCTTGAGTGGATTTACTGACAATCTTGAGCAACCAGCAGAGATTGGTATTGGTACATCATACAAATTGAGCGGAAATACATTTGCTGTAGACTTTAAGCAAATCAAATGGGGAAGTGCAAAAGGATATAAAGATTTCAATTGGGAAGACCAAAATGTAATTATCCTAGGTTATCAATATGCACAAGATAGCTGGGCACTTCGCGCAGGTTATAACCATGCAAAAAGCCCTATCAAAGAAAGTGTAACACCTCAGATTAATTTATTCAATCTTCTTGGATTTCCAGCTATCGTAGAAAATCATTATACTGTTGGTGGAACGTATGCATTTAATAAAACAACATCAGCAGATTTGGCATACGTTTATAGTCCAGAAGCAAGTCAAACATTTGGAGCTGCAGGAGGTCTATCAACAAGTGGTACTATTACTACCAAGCACAGTCAGCAAGCGGCTACTGCACAACTTAACTTCAAATTCTAAGACATTTTCTCTCCTCTTCGGAGAGATTCACAATCCATTCACTTTTTTAATCCATAATAAGAGATCAAATTATTGATATGTTATTATCGTTTTTTTGATGGCTTTGTGATACAATTGTTCACTTAAAATGAGAAGACCTTCAACTTACACTAGGAGATAAGATGTTAAACAAATTTTTGATGGGTGCGTGTGCTTTATCGCTCGCAGCCTCAGTGGCTTTTGGTGCCCAAGGGGTCAAATTTTATGTCGGTGACGGCGATAAAGAAAAACCGTATATGAGTATGGTCAATGAAAAGATCAGTACTATCGGGTTTGTTCTCTCTGATCCGCATGAGCACATTGACATTTCGTATAAAACCAAATGGGGAACAGAGTTCCAAACGATCAAAGGGGTAACGAGCAAGCATCCTGATTTTGATCCGACATTTAAAGCAACGTTGGATAATCTTGGATTTTTCTCGATTACCAACGATGCGGTTGTGGGGCCGTTGTTGATGAAGGAGCCGTCATTGGGCGGATTCTCTCCGTTTAATCTCCATATCTATAAAAAAATGGGTGAAGACAAAACCTACGTAGGTCACGTTATGCCAGATACAATGCTTGACATTGTTGGGATCAAAGACAAAGAAGTGCGTGAAAAGTTTGTTGCTTCGTTCAGTGAATTGGACAAAATGACCGAGAAAGAGATCGGTTCAAAAGTACAGTATGTAGACTATAAAGCACTTCCTGCAAAGCCGATGATGACGTTTGAAGTACCGTTTGATCGTGCTGGCGGTGTAGATAAGTTTACGAGTGATTTCCAAAGCCGATTTGAAGAGGCATTTGAAGCTCACAAGTACATTATTGCCGGATACAAAAACATGAAAGAGTCTATGGACGGCGCTGGGATTAAATTTGATCGTTTTGATGCGTATTGGGTTTATTCATTGTGTCATTTCCGATTCTCTGAGGGCATTTTCAACCAAGGTCGTCCTGATGCCGGTGTATTTGCGCATGCTCAATGTACATGTATGTTGACAAGGGATCAAACAAGATGATGGTGGGTATGCCGCGTTTGGAAACTTGGACAGCGGTAATGGGGATCAAAGACAAAAAAATGACCGATTCCATTATAGCATTGGACAAAGAGATCACTAAAATCATGATAGACTTAGGAGCGAAAGAGCTATGAAAAAAATCTATTCACTTATTATGAGTGCTCTCGTACTCGGATTTTGCGGGTGTGCCGGAGTTTCTCCTCAAGCGGAAGCCGGAGTAAAGATCGAAAAAGTTATTTCTACGTATAAAATCGGTTCTTACAGCGATGTAGAGAGTACCAAATCCAAGCTTACTGCTGCCGGATTTGAAGTGGTTGGAACCTATAAAATGGATGGCGGTACAACAGTACTCTATACCAATGGTCAAATGAAAGCGACGGCAAATAAACCTTCTCGCGGTCTTAATGCCGTTGGACGGATCTTGGTAGATGATGAACGCAAGCAAATCAGTATTGCCAACCCGGTTTATTTTGGTGCAGCATTTATGCAAGAAGAGTACAGCCATTCGGCTGCTTCTGCGGTATTGAGTTCTTTGGAAAAAGCATTTGGTCCTTTGAAAAACTCTGAAGATCAATGGGAATATGCAGGATTGGGCAATTATCATTTTATGATGGGTATGCCGTATTATAAAGAGATGGATCTTGTAGGTGAAGGGTCAACTGCTGAGTTGGTTGCTAAAGCGAAAGCAGCCAAGGGAACCGTAGCTGTAGAGCAAATCGGTAAGGATCGTTATGTTGCATTCGTAGAGCTTGATAAGCGTACCAGTGGATTTGTCAAAAAAATAGGTTCTCAAAATGGTGAAATTTTGCCGTATGCTGTATTGATTGAAGATGGGCAAGCAAAAGCACTCAATGCCAAGTATTTTATTGCAGTGAGCTACCCGCTTTTAACGATGACTGAATTTATGGGAATTGCAACTATGCCGGATGCAATTACCAAAGGGCTTCAAAAGATTTTTAAATAATTTTACCCTTTCCGTTCGTTATGAACGGAAAGATTCTTCTTGTCTCTTTAAATTTTTTTCTTCTTATTTTTTAGGTATACTCTTGCAACTTCTGCTAAGGAATTACTACATGGCTGACATCTATCAAGACCCAACAAGCAATGAATGGTTTTACCCCTCCAGTGGATATATTTTGAGTGAGACAGACGGTAATGGGATTATTACGTATGTAAATGATCTTTTTTGTGAAGTTGCGGGCTATACTAAAGAAGAACTTATCGGTCAGCCTCATAATATTGTCCGTCATCCTGATATGCCGCGTATCGCTTTTAAGGGATTATGGGATGATTTGCAAAGCAAAGGTTTTTGGACAGGATTTGTCAAAAATCGTCGTAAAGATAATGGATATTATTGGGTATATGCAACAGCACTTCGTCGTGAGTGCAGTGATGGGAGTGTTACGTATCTCTCTATACGAGTAAAGCCCCAGCGAAGTGACGTAGAGGCATGTACAAAGCTGTATGCAGAGCTTAAGGGGCAGGAGTAATTGTTCTCGTCATCCCGTACTTGATACGGGATGACGATATTTTGAGCTGACTAAAGTTTAAACTCTATTACCTCTAACATTTTTTTCACAATATCTTGATAATACTTCTTTTGAGTATCACTTCCAAGTGCTACCGGCGGTTCCCCATTATCCGACCCCTCACGAATTTCCATGTCCAGCGGTATTTGACCCAATAGCGGAATATTGTATCGCTCGCTTAAGCGTTGTCCTCCCCCTGAGCCAAAAATATCATATCTATTCCCCGTATCCGGAGCGATAAAGTAGCTCATGTTTTCGACCAATCCCGCCATGGGGACGTGGATGTCTTGAAACATTCGAATAGCACGACTCACATCATCCGAAGCGACGAGCTGAGGAGTGGTAACGAGAACGCCTGCTGTGATGGGAAGCTCTTGTGCCATGGTGAGTTGAATATCACCTGTTCCCGGAGGCATATCAATGACCATAAAATCAAGCTCACCCCATGCCACATCTTCAAGAAACTGAATAAGGGCAGAAACAGCTACCGATGAGCGCCATACGAGGGGTGTATCGGATGTGGGTGTGGTTAACGCCACACTCATAATTTTAAGCCCGTAATTTTCACTCGGGACGATTTTGTTATCATCATTCCAGCTGATTTTTTCCAAATCTGTATTAGTAAGACGCGGGACGTTGGGTCCATAGACGTCAGCGTCTAATAAACCCACCTTGTAGCCCAATTGAGCAAGCGCAATGGCAAGATTGACACTGACCGTACTTTTACCTACCCCCCCCTTGCCGCTTGTTACCGCAATAACATTGGCAGCATACGGTGCTCGGTTGTTTGGAGTTGCGGTTGTACCGTAGTTGGTATCTTTTTGCACGTGCCCTTTTTTGGTGATATTGAGCGATTTGAATTCATTTGCAAACGCATTTTCAATGGCTGTCTTTACCATGAGGTATGATTCATCACTCACAGTAAGAAGCTCTACATGAGCATTTCCATCCGTTACCTTTGCCGTAGAGATGAGCTTTAGTTCCCCTAGGGTTCGATCCAGATTGGGATATTTTACTCCTTGAAGAGCATGCTCAAAATTTTTACTATTCATAAGGATTACCTCTAACGTCTCGTACGAGAAGGGATTTTGTTCCGTTGGCTTTTTGGGCTAATTTGGCGAGCGGTATACGAGTGGCAGGATATTCGAGGCTGAGGCGATGATAGGCGGTGATCCGATCATCAATGAGGCGGTTAAGCGCTGCAACAACCCCATCGATAGTCCCTCGCTTGTCGGTTTCATTGAGAAGTTCTTTGATAAGCATGTCTCTTGAATGCATTTTAAGCTCAAGTCCATTGAGGGAGGCAATACGGATAAAGTCGGCGGCACTTAGATAGAGCCCTGAAAAAAAAGTATTAAGAAAATGATTTTCAAGGGTTAGAAATTTACTGCGCATTTCTTGGTTATTTTTTTTCATTGTCTTGCGTCCAAGTTGGCACGTGCTGCTTTGGTCACATCAATATCATTATCTTGGAGGAGAGATGTAATAATTTCTTTTGGAGCCGAACGATTTTCGGCAAGGCGCATACGAACCATCTTATCATTATCATCGACTAAAATTTTGAGTAATTTTGCAGGTGTGTTGGGATTCCCTGATAGCCCATCGCGAACAATTTTTTCATCACTGAAAAATTTCTCTAAAACATCACTGGGAGTTGAGGGATTTGTCGCCACGAGTGCACGAACGAGATTAATAGAATCGTTGGCTAAATGGCGTAAAACTTCGACAGGCGTATGCGGATTTTTAGCAACCGCCCAACGAGCTCCCATATCAATAGGATTTTGGGAAATATCGATGAGTAATGCAACCATTATAGGACTGTATTCTTGTTCACGTTCATACACAGAGGTGCGCAATGAGAGATTCATGGCAACTTGTCCGACTATTTGTTTGTCCTCTTTAAATGCATCATAAATGGCACGCACTTCTTCGATAGGGAGGGCTTTGTCTTCGAGAAATTCAATAAGAGCGAGAGTATCTGAGTGTTCAATAGCATAGGAAACTGTGGCAGTGCTCATACGAGGACTCCTTGGATTTTGATATAAATGTAACTGAGATACTAGCAAAAACTCATTAAACAAATACTTTTAAGTACAAATTATAAGGTTAAGAAAAGTTAATAGATTTATAAGTAAACATAAAAAAATATCTTATTGGGGAGATTGCACTAAATTGTGATGGTAATGTAACAATTTGTAATCCATATGACGATTTAAAAAGGTATTTCACCACTTATTAAGATTTTCAAATCTATAATGGGAGCGGTTATTTCGTAAAAATAGCTGTTTCCTAATTATGGGGTACAGTGGAATTTAGAATATTAAATTTAGAGAAAAAGGAGCATGGATGAATAGATTGTTAATGACACTCTGTTTGGCGGCATCACTATCTGCGGCGAATATATTGGCAGCAGATTATGCAAATAAGGACATTCTTATTTCAGCCGAAGAAGCGGTTAAGCTAATCGGAAATCCAAAAGTTATGTTTGTATCGGGTGATAACGAAGATATTTATAAGCTTGGCCACATTAAAGGGTCAGTTGAGATGTATGCGCACCACTTGCACCATTCGGAGATTGATGGAGAGATGCACTGCGCACCTTTGTATCGCTGTGTTGATGATGCTGAGCAGACTATTGGTAAAAAAGGGATTAGTAGTGACATGACGGTGATCGCATACGATGACTTTAAGGGTCCCAATGCGACAGGTGTTTATTCATTTTTTGACAGTTATGGACATAAAAATGTAAAAGTACTCAATGGCGGTCGTGCAGCTATAATGGCAGTTGATCCGGCTCAAAAAGAGTACGATGCTCTTAATAAAGATTTAAAAGCACTTACAAAAGTACAAAAAGATACAAAAGAGAAGCTGAAAACTGCAGTTAATGCAGATAAAGCAACACTGGAAGCTTCTGTTGCTCAAGCGCAAAATGATATGACAGCATTAAAAACAAAAATGGCTGAAGTAGAAAAACGTCTTTTGGTCGTAAAAGGGGATGAAAGCGTTACCGCTAAAACGTATAAAATTGATCCTAAAAATATCAAATACAATGTCATTGCGGAAAAAAATGAAGTTAAGCATGCAATGGAAGATATTCTTAAAAACGGTAAAAATTCTAAATTTATCATTATTGATTCTCGTGGACTTGCAGAGATTATTGGTGAACGTAAAATGGACAACGTAGCACGTGGCGGACACATTCCGGGGGCAACCTTTATCGAGTGGAGTCAAATCTCCGATGCGGATAAAAAAATGTCGTTTAAATCTGCTGATGAGATCCAAAAAGTATATGATAACTATGGTATTACCAAAGATAAAACGATTTACGCCTATTGTCAAGTAGGTGCTGGTCGTGGTTCTGAGCACATCACTGCGCTCCAATTGCTCGGTTACAAAAATGTCAAAGTCTTCACTGGAAGCTGGGATGTTTGGGGTAACGACATGAATCTTCCGATTAAACGATAAGGCTCAAATATGACAAAAGTAATGAACAATAATCGTCGCGACTTCCTGAAAGTTTCAGGGATGACGGCTGCATTGGTAGCTTCACAAGGCTCTCTCTTCGCAAAAACAAATGTAATGTCGGTTGAAAACGGTAAAGAAAATTACCCAAATACCAACTATACCGAAACGATGTACCGCAATGAGTTTGCGTTTACGTACGGTAAAAAAGAGGAACACGGTTTTGCGTATCACTGTGTTAACTGTCAGGGTAACTGTGCATGGGAAGTTTGGTCAAACAACGGCGTAGTTACGCGTGAAAACCAATCGGCTCGCTATCCGGTTATCAATGCAAAAATCCCTGACTTCAACCCACGCGGATGTAATAAAGGGGTTCAGCACTCTCAAGTGATGTACCAAAAAGACCGCTTGCTTTATCCAATGCAGCGTGTTGGTGAGCGTGGTGAAGGTAAATGGAAACGTATCAGCTGGGATGAGGCGGCTGAGGTCGTATGCCAACAAATTTTTGATTGTATGACCGACCCTGAACGTGGACCGGATAAATTGATGGTTCATGCGGGGACAGGTCTTTTGACTGAAGGTCGTCGCGGTGCTCCATTGCGTTTCTCAACTCAATTGGGCGCTATTCGTATTTATCCTTCTTCTTACCTAGGAGATATGTTCTCAGGTGCGGCGATTGCCTACGGTGAAGGTAACGTTGGTTGTACATGGGATTTCATGTATACCGTCGATACAGCGGTTATGTGGGGCGGAAATCCATCGGTTTCTCGTATCCCTGATGCACACTTTGTATGGGAGGGGAAGTATAACGGTGCAAAAATCATTGTTATTACCCCTGAATTTAATGCAACGGCTAAATCAGCGGATCTTTGGATCCCGATCAAAGCAGGTTCGGATAATATCCTCGCAATGAGTGTTATGAATGTGATCATCAGCGAAAAGCTTTATAAGCCGGAATTCATGAAAACATTTACGGATCTTCCGTTCTTGGTCGATGTGAAAACGCAAAAAATGATTCGCAGATCTGATATGGAACATGCGGCAAACGAAGAGGATCACCATAAATATACAGAAGAGTTCTACTGTATGAATTCAGCTACCAAAAAGCCTGCATTAATGCCAGCTACTGAGGGAAGCAAGATTAAATCTCTTCGTCTTGATGAGCAGGGAATTACCCCTGAACTTGAGGGAAAATGGACAATTAAAGATATCCATGGTGAAAGCCGCGAAGTAACAACGGTATTTGAAATGCTTAAGGCATCAGCTGCAAAATTTGCACCGGAAGCGACTAAAGATATTACGGGCGTTCATCCAGATACCGTTCGCGTCCTTGCACGTGATATTGCATTGCCGAAAGTTGTTGAAATCACTACCGGATTCTCGCTTAATAAATATTTCAATGGGGTAATGTCTATTTGGAATATTTCATCAATCTGCGGATTGACAGGACGTATGGGACCATACGGCGGACTCAATACAGAAAATGAGTTCCAGCTCTCTGGTCTTGGTGTTTTGGCAGGATTTGGCGGTAAATACAATGCCCGTTTCGGTTCTGGATTTGTGGGTGAATTCGTATTTGGCGAAGGGATGAAATCGTTTGATCAATTCTTCGGAGATGAAGATGTTAAGCGTGCGCAAAACGGTATGTCTAAGAAAGAGTATATGGCTGTTTTGGGTGAAATGCTTAAGCAAGGTAAAAATGGACTCGAAAATGCAGATTCACAACACGGAAGTATCAATAAGCCGTGGTGGCAACCTGATTGTGCATTAATCGTGGCTGATAATAAGTTCCGTCGTAACAAAGGAACTGAGTATCGTAAAGCATTTTTAGAGAAAACAAAATTTTATGGCTATGTGGATTACCGTATGTCAGAAGCGGCACAATTTGCCGATATTTTACTACCGGCGAAATCGCACTATGAAGTGTATGATCTTCGTACATCTCCGGGTTATCACCGTTTTACAAACCTTGCCCAGCCGGTTGCTAACATCAAAAATATTGGTGAGGCAATGGATGAGTGGTCAATGTTTACTCTTCTTGCTAAAAAAATGGAAGAGCTGGCAAACCGACCTCAAAATATTGCCAAAGCAAAAGTTCCTGATCATAAAAAATACGCAAAACCTGGTTTCCATGATTTGACTATTTTCCATAAAGAGTACACCAATACAGATGCTGAATCTGAAGGGGCTGGTGAAAATTATCTCGGAACAGACAAGATGGCAGTACAAGCGGCATTGGAAAAATGTGAGCAGTACGAGCCATGGACGATGGAGAAAATGTACAAAGTGGGAGGATTCTTGCTTATTAACGAAAAAGCGGCGAAAAGCTCACCTCTTTATTCGGATCGCCCTTACAGCTCTATGGAATACCATTTGTACAAATTTGAACGTCTTGATACCCTTTCTGGTCGTCAAACATTCTACGTTGATCATGAACTGTACATCAAAATGGGTGCTGCGACCAATACAGGTATGGAAGGAATCCGCCCACAAAGCAAAGATCATCCTTATGTGTTTATGACACCGCACGCTCGTTGGTCAATTCACTCCAACTACAAAACATCACGGACCCTCTTGCGCTTACAGCGTGGTGTCCCTGCTATCCAAGTGAACCGTGTGGTTGCTTCATCAAAAGGGATCAAAGATGGAGATACTATTCGTATCTTCAATCACCAAGGTGAATTCTATGCTATGGCGAAACTCTCTTCATCGGCACCTGCAGATGGATTGGTGCTAGAAGATGGCTGGGAACCGCATATGTATCTAAGAAATAAAGGTCATAACGAAGTGGTTCCTGTTGCATTGAACCTTTTGGAAATGGCAGATGGCTGGGGTCATCTAAAGTTTGGTGGACTATGGGATGGTAACCAATACGCGTACGATGGTGCCGTGAACTATGAAAAAGCAACTGACGTAAAATATTAAGGGGTTTAGATGTCTAAAAGACAATTAGCAATGGTCATGGACCTGAACAAATGTATCGGGTGCCAAACATGTACTGTGGCATGTAAAACGCAGTGGACAAACCGTAACGGTCGTGAATATATGTATTGGAATAACGTAGAGACCTATCCAGGTACCGGTTATCCGAAAAACTGGATGGAGCTTGGTGGCGGATTTGACGCTGCCGGCGACCTTCAACCGGGTGTTATCCCAAATCTTGAAGCCGATTATGGTGTACCTTGGGATTATAACTATGAGTCATTAATGACGGATAGCGCAGATCATAATCGATTTCAGCCTCATATATCTCCAACATGGGGACCAAACTGGGATGAAGACCAAGGTGCGGGTGCATTCCCACAAGACAACTATTTCTTCTACCTTCCACGTATTTGTAACCACTGTACAAATCCGGGATGTTTGAGTGCGTGTCCTCGTGATGCTATCTTCAAACGCGAGCAAGACGGTGTTGTTTTGGTTGACTTGGATCGTTGTCAAGGGTACCGCTATTGTATCGCGGGTTGTCCTTACAAAAAAATCTATTTCAATCCAAAAATCTCTAAATCAGAGAAATGTATTTTGTGTTTCCCACGTATTGAGCAAGGTTTGCCACCGGCATGTGCACAACAATGTGTTGGTCGTATCCGTTTTGTCGGATTCTTGGATGATGAAGAGTCACAAGTCTACAAATTGGTTCATCAATACAAAGTAGCAATCGGTTTACGTCCTGATTACGGCACACAACCAAATGTTTATTATGTTCCACCGACCGAATCTCCTGCGAAGTTTGATGCTGAGGGGAAAATTATTGAGGGTTCAACACGTCTTCCAATCGAAGAGCTTGAAAAACTCTTTGGTAAAGAAGTTCATGGTGCAATTAAAACACTTAAAGCTGAGATGAAAAAACGTAAAGAGACGGGCGTAAGTGAATTGATGGATATTTTGATTGCGTATCAACATGCGGATATGTTCCGTTTGGATAACAATTACTACCAAGAAGTTGCAAAAGAGCAAAAACGTACACCATTGGCACCTGTCGATACACGTTACATTGCCGGTAAATTTACGAAAGCGGGAGGACACCACTAATGAACAAGATTTTAACATCACTCCTTTCATTGGGTCTTGCATGTTCGGCTGCTCTTGCAGCGGACGCGGCAATTACTGCTGTTAAAGTAACCGATAGTTTGAATGCTATCAAAGCAGATTCAGCGGTTTGGTCGAA
>Ga0265593_1001533_pt1 | contig 10677 bp, 13 predicted proteins | sample saktaG_8_FD_190136 | JGI IMG/M metagenome (GOLD analysis project Ga0265593, IMG submission 190136) | Saline water microbial communities from Sakinaw Lake, British Columbia, Canada - sak_2011_5_24_36m | ecosystem: Environmental > Aquatic > Non-marine Saline and Alkaline > Saline ...
TTTGCTACTGGAACCGACGTTCAGGCTAATGGTATTGGTATTGTAATGCAATCTGGGGGGATACTTGGAGATGCTACAGGTCAAATACAGGTTAACCCACTTCAGGTCATCGACGGCGATTGGTCATGGACACCCAATACAGAATTATTCCTAGCAATCGACGGTGTAATGACACATGACGCAAGTAGCTTTGATTGGACCAAACCTATAGGTTATGCGATATCAGCAACACGAATACTGTTTGCACCTCAGACTGGGTGGTCAAATAACGCTTGGCTTAATTTATCTGCGGACCAAATGGGTATTGAATATATCCCCACCAATTATACTCGAACATCAACCCCCGAAGTCACAGACATAACACAAATATCCGCACACTTAAAAGGGATAGACGATAAACTAGCTGAAATAATTGCCATGATACCTTAATAGTTTAATTTTTTATTTAAAGGGTTTCTTGAAATTGATGGCAAGTTATAAAAAAAGCTTGCCTTTTTTGTTCTTTCCGTGGTTTAATAAGAATTAAACTTAGTTATGTTATGTGGAGCCGTCATGCTTAATTCTGTTTTGAATTATATACATATTTATTTATCTAGACCCACAGTAGTTTTAATGGATGTATTTCTTTTATTGTTAGGGGTAAGTGTATTAGTGGGAGTAATTATCTTAAAACGACGTATTAATAACTTAGCCATATCTATAGAAATACTAGGGGATAGAATTACGAAGGGAAAAAGTTAGTGCCCAATGTTGTCGAACTACAATCTATTTCGTCCCAAATAGGCGTTATCCCAGCTATTTTCATGGTCCTCGGCGTGGTGTTTGCTGGGGTATTGGCTAAGTATATATATTCATTAGCTCAAGATATACATGCTATGGCTTCTCAAGTGGCTAAAATGGAAGGAGCCATTTCACATCGTGAAGGCGACCCTATAGCCCACTATTCGATATTACGTGAAATAGAAAGTGAAATTCAAGAACTACGCCAAGACGCAGAGGTCCATTCAACTAATGCCAGTAAACACTACGATGATGTCGTTAGACTTAATTCAGGAGAAGTTTATGCCAGATGTAACATAGATAAATGCCCACATCTTACTACAGTGATTAGTAACATTAGAGCAGTAGGCGCACTATTTGAACAGTTTAATGTAAGGGCTGAGGAGTCTCGCACGGCAACAGGGGCCAACCTAAAAGATATTCGAGAGCAGATGCAAATACTTGCAGCGGAGGTATCAGGTCAGAGCAACCAGGTCGTAACACTATTAAGTAATGTGCTTGTGGGGCGTAAGAACAATGACTGAGTTATGTGAGTCCCTAAAACGAAGTGAATCGCTACGGCATAATAGTCTGTTCGAGAATATGCCATCGGGCTGTTTGGTTATCGACCTAGCTGGTGAGATTGTAGATGTAAATCCTGCGGCACTACGAATATTAGGTTCCCCATCAGCCGAGGCTACAAAAGAAGTGAATCTCCTCTCGTTCCCTCCACTGGTAGACGCTGGTATTGCAGATATAGCAAGACGGGCATTAGGTGGTGAGAAAACATCAGACGACATAATTTATACATCTCGATGGAACAAGACATCTATAATTAGATTCACCGCAGCACCAATCTATGATGGCAGTTATGTGTGCCTTGCTCTAGTGTTAATGGAAGATATTACAGAGTATAGTAGCCTCAAGTCAGAATTAGAACGTAACAATAAACTTCTAAAAACAGTAATTGATTCAGTTCCCAGTTTAATTTGGATGAAGGATACCGAAGGCAAATACCTCCATGCTAATAAAGCATATCAAGTGTTTTGTGACTTTACGGGACAAGATGTTGTAGGCAAGACGGATAGTGAATTATGGGATAATCCCGAACAGTATATAGAAGCTGATAGAGAAGCAATGTTATGTGATTACCCGATAGAAGTTACTGAGCAAGTGCCACATCCAACGCTAGGCCATAGGTGGTATCATACAACTAAGGTGGGTGTCTGTGATTGTAACAATGTAGTAATCGGGTCCGTTGGAATAAGCTGTGATGTTACTAAACACCATGAGCAGAACGAGATTTTAAGAGATGCCATTAAAGGACTTACAGACACTCTATCAAACAATAAGTTGGTTAAGTAGTGGAATATAATAGATATACTTGGCAGAACATACTTAATGCTATTCCTGACATGATTGCATTATTAGATGAGCAGCATAACATTGTCTGGCTGAATGACACTATGGTAACTACGTTGGGTGCAGAGAATCGAGAATGTTGTATAGGTAAGTTGTGCTATGAATTAGTTCATGGAACCACGGAACCCCCGGATTATTGCCCACACAGCAAGTTTCTAAAGGATAAGCAAGTTCATTGTGTTGAGGTTTATCTCGACAAACTACAGGCTGATTACCTAGTTACAGTAGCTCCTATAGTTACAGACGGTAACACTCTAGGTTCAGTTCATATCGCCAGGGATATAAGTGCTTTTAAGAAGCAGCAACGTGCCTTAGAACTAAGTGAAGCCAAGTTTTCGGCTGCCTTCATGCATAATCCTATTGGTATGTGTATATCACAAATAGATGATGGTATAGTCCTGGAGGTAAATGATTCATGGTCTGAGGTTACTGGTTACTCCAGGGAGGATGTTATTGGACATGCTGTAAAATCGTTTAATCTGTATGTTGATGTTACGGCCAGAGATAAGCTAATCGAACAACTCAATCAACATGGTTACGTTAACGATTTTGACTTAGAGTTTATAACTAAACAAGGCAATACTATTTGCGGCCAGATGTCAGCAACAGAGATTGAACTGAATGGTATCAGGTGTTGGGTTACAGCCTATGTTGACAAGACAGATGCAGTCAAACTAGAAAACGCAATACGCAAATTTGAGAATACAATATTGGAAAGTGCTAGAGATAGTTTAATGCTATCGTTAAAGGATGGCGTGCTTGTCACAGATTGATGTCCCACAACATAGGCAGCCGTTGATAGACTATTTAGCGTGCCTACCTGAACACGAGATAGGGATATTATTTAATATTCTGGACGTAGCTAATCATGCGTTAATCTTTGAGTCAACGGACGAGAACCTGATATTTCAGGAGTTTATGACAACATTATTCATAGCAGCTAAAGCTAACAAGATATTTAAATAAGAAATAATTGATGAGGCGGTTTGGGGAGTGAATGCAGGGAGCATTAATAGTAATTGGTATAGGTTTAGTATATAAGTGCGCAATAATAATATGGATGTTGAGAAAATAATAATTGATAAAATTTGTGATTACTCCCCAGTGGCTTTCTGCCAAGGGGCTTCTAAGGGTTTTAACCCAACAGCTTGTAATCCCAAGCTGAGTATGTTCAATGCAGCGTTTTCGTCTCTGTCTAGCGATAGCTCGCAACAAGGGCATTTATAATGGCGATTCGACAATTTAAGTTTCTGCCGATAACCGCACCTGGAGCAGGTTTGACTGGTATACGCTGGATTCACTCGAACGAAAGTCCTACCGGCACACTCTGCCTTGTAGGCCAACATGTTCGAGAAGCTATTCCAGGCCGCGTCTGCTATGCTCTTGTTAAGACAAGTAAAATTGTCTTGCTGCATGTTGTTGATGTTCAAGTCTTCTACGGCTATGCCGCCGAATTCTTTGACAATTTTGTGAGAAAGCTTGTGTGCGAAATCTTTTCGTTTGTTAGCTATACGTTCATGAACACGAGCCACCGCTTTGCGTTTCCGTCTTCTATCTCTTGTACCTTTTTCATGTTTAGACATACCGCGTTGCGCTCTAGCGAGTGCCTTCTCTTCCGACTTAAAGAATCTGGGATTTGCTACGTGCGTTCCGTCAGACAAAGTTACAAAAGAAATAACTCCGGCATCTATACCAACGAAGTTTTCCAACGGGGGCAGTGTGCTCTTCTCAATCTCACACGAAAAAGAAACAAACCATTTACCTGTAGCGGTTTTCTTAACCGTGCAAGTTTTGATCTTTCCTTCCGTAGGCCGATGAATTACAGTGCATACTTTGCCAATTTTAGAAAGGCTTACGCTTGTTCCTTCTACTTTAAATCCTTTTTGGGTATAAGTAAAAGATGTATAACGCCCACGTCCATGAAATCTAGGATATCCTGGCTTCTCGCCACGTTTTATGCGACGAAAGAAAGCTTGATAAGCAAATTCTATACGTCTAGCAACGTCTTGGAAAACTTGAGAATATACTATGTTAAGCTCTGGAACGCGTTGCTTCAAACATGGGAACGTGCGCATTTGGTCATAAATAGAAAGACTTTTCTTTTCAAGTTCCCAGCTCTGCTTGCGCATTTCAAGCAAATGGTTATACATCAGCCTGCACTGCTCAAGCGTATTTTCAAGCAACGTGAGTTGCTTCTTCGTGGGATAAATTCTATATTGAAAGGTCTTATTCATATATTGCATTCTACACCGGCTTTAATGCAATGTCAAGTAAAAAATGTGTAGAAAACTGAAAAAAAATAAAAGCAATGACCCGCTTAGAATAAAAAAGAGGTTTTAGATTAATTTGCAATCAATTGCAAATTTAGGAGGCTGACATGGCTGACGAAAAGAAAGATACGTGTGAGCAAGAATTTAAGGAATGTATGGATGAGACATTAACACAAGAATATCACCAACTATGGCATTTGGCATGGATAGGAGCAATTGCTTTTAGTGTCATGGGTATTGCACTGTGGTTTTCGCCTTGGGTTTTTGATTCAGTGCAGGACCCTGAAGCATTATACAGGTGGGCTATTATTAAATTTCCCCAGGCGTTTGTAACAGTTTTTATTCTTTTGGGTAGTGTTGCTTTAGCTGATTTAGTTTTTCCCGGGGACTTGCTTAAACGTGTAATACATGAACCTATTGCCGCTGCTATTGTTATTGCCTCGCTGTTTTTATCAGTTGCTTTGACACTAATGTAAAATGAAAAAACTATCAATACCATTAATAATACTAGGTGTTTTGCTTAGTTCTGTCAACTGCTATAGTATGAGCGACATACTTAAGCAACGTGTAGAGAAAGAGTTAGTTTTTTTAGCAAGCAAGGAGCCCTTCGCGTATGTGTGGGGGGCAGCAGATCCTTTTGGCGGAAAAGCAGATTGTAGCGGCTATATATGCGGCCTCATGAAAGCTCTGCAAATTCCAATACTTAGAACAACATCCTTAGAAATGTCAATGGGCCTTAAAGGCTGGACACATAAAGTAATTACCGTAGAAGATTTAGATAGCACTGATGTAGTGTGGTTTACGTGGTCTGAAAGCGCAGCGAAACGACCTATGGGGCATATAGGATTAATGATGATTTCAAGAAAATCCGGTTTACTAGAATTGGCTCATGCATCATCTACAAAAAAGAAGTTTAGCGTTGAGCCCTTAAAAGGTAAATTCTTGAAAGACCTCAGCCGCGCAGGAAGATTTACTTTTGGTGAGATTAAGGAGCCTATTTTAGGGCCCGGGATTATACATATTACAAAACCAGAGGTAAAAAAATAAATCTTGACATTTAATTTATTTTAAAGTATAGTATAATTACTAGCTAGAGAAACGCGTCTCGAAAAGGCAAAAATCCTGATATGCCCTGCTAGTAAATTTAAACAATTCAGGAGGGCTCACAGGAGGCCAGCATGCGTAATGCACATAATTTTATAGATTTATCTGGTGTAAAGTTTAATTTATTATCTGTTGTGAAAAAATTGTATACGGATAAAAATAGGAAGGCAGTTTGGCTGTGTAAATGTGACTGTGGGAAACTAACTACAGCAACGTCGAGTCAGTTAAAAAAGGGCGCTAAAAAATCTTGTGGGTGTTTAAAGAATAGAGGAACTCCAAAGCATTCTAAGTCTGGATCAAAGGAAGAAAAATCCTATTATCATATGAGGGGTAGATGTTATCTAAAAACAGATCAGGCATATAATAATTATGGTGGACGCGGAATAACTGTGTGTGATAGATGGTTGGGTAAGGACGGTTTTATACATTTTTTAAAAGATATGGGAGACATGCCTAAAGGGTATCAGCTAGAACGCATGAATAATGAAGGTAATTATTCTCCTGAGAATTGCTGTTGGGCTACTCGTAGGGTACAGTGTAGGAATAGACGTTCTAATAAATCTATTACCATAAATAATGAAGATAGGTGTCTTAAAGAGTGGACTGATTTTTTTAAATTAAATTATGATTTAGTACAGCTTAGATTATCTAGTCAAAAGTGGCCTCCAGCTATGTCGTTATTTTTTCCTGTTCTAACTGGAGGAATGACTAAGAGAGCTGTAGGAAATTTTGCTAAACGAAAACGTGAATTAAATTCTTTAAAGTATTAAAAATAACTTGACATATAATATGGATGGTAGTAATATATTTGCTACTATCTCGACGAGGTAAAATTGAAAATTTTAAAATATATACTTTTTTGCGCGCTCTTATTTCTACCTCTTCATTCTTTTGCATGGGAAGGCAAGGTAATATCAGTATATGACGGAGACACCTTAACGGTGTCTAATTTAGATAATCAGAAAGTAAAAATTCGTTTATATGGGATAGACGCGCCCGAGTTAAAGAAGCAGCCTTATGGCAGAGCTTCAAGGGATTATCTTCAAAGACTCATCCTTAACAAAACTGTCGAGGTTGTAACCTTCTGTTAAGTATATACTTAACATGGGTTACCCGACTCAGTGTTTGCAGTTTAAGCAAACACTACGTTATTTCGGTTATGACACCATGGGATGCTTCACCAGTTCCATGCAACTGTCGCCTGCGGTTAAACAGGGTAATTCCAGTGCTGCAGGCTTAACAAGCCATTATAACATTGTCTAGGTGACGTGGGCTTAGGCCTATATACCCGCTAATCACGGAGAGTATTTTGATTAAAGTTTTTCTGCTTGACAAATCCTTAAAAGCGCAGGATCCGGTTCACCCGGCGGTAGCCCGTATCCTTCTCAGCGAGCGCAAAGCACGAATACATCGTGCTCAGCCGTTCTGCATCCGCCTCCGCGTGTCTTCTAACAAAGCCACGCATGGTCTTCAACTCAAATTAGACCCTGGGTCAAAGACGACAGGCATAGCCTTGGTAAATCATCAAAGCGGCGAAGTCGTGTGGGGAGCAGAGCTGACGCATCATGGACAGCTGATAAAGAAGAAATTGGAGAAGCGCTTAGCACAACGCCGTGCTCGTAGATCACGTAAGACACGCTATCGCCCTGCAAGGTTCTTAAACAGAACTAAGCCAAAAGGCTGGCTTCCACCTTCGCTAGAACACCGCTTAGGTAACGTTATGACTTTTGTGCATCGCTTGCGTAAGCTTGCTAACATTACTGGAATCTCGCTAGAGCTTGTTAAGTTTGATACGCAGGCTATGCAAAATCCTGAAATCTCTGGTATTTTATATCAGCAAGGTGAGCTAGCAGGTTATGAAATGCGTGAGTATCTTCTTGAAAAATTTAATCGCACTTGCGTGTATTGCGGAGCTAAAAATGTACCGTTGCAAGTGGAACATGTTGTTCCAAAGGCTTTAGGTGGTTCAAGTCGCATTAGCAATCTAACACTTGCGTGCGATGCTTGCAACAAAGCTAAAGGTGCTTTGCTCATCGAAGAATACTTGAAAGGCAAGCCAGCGCTACTCAAGAAAATTAAAGCGCAGCTGAAAGCGCCACTTAAGGACGCTGCTGCTGTGAATGCAACACGCTGGGAACTTTGGAGACGCCTGTCGGCTTTAGGCTTACCAGTGGAATGTGGCTCAGGCGCTTTAACAAAATTTAATAGAACCAAGCAGGGCCTACCTAAAGCTCATTGGTTAGATGCTGCTTGCATAGGTAATAACACACCCGCTTTGAAGTTAATTAAAGTGGAGCCACTTTATATAAAGTCTTACGGACGCGGTTCCAGGCAAATTTGGCAAATGGATGCTTCTGGTTTTCCCAAACGTTCACGAACTAAAGAAAAGACAAAGTTTGGTTTTCGTACTGGCGATTGGGTAAAAGCAATAGTTCCTAAAGGTAAGCATATGGGGGTACATATTGGAAGAGTAGGAACTAGAAGTAAACCCAGCTTTGCTGTAGGTAAAGTAGATGGAATTAATTTAAATTGTATTTTACTTATGCAGCGTAATGATGGTTACGAATATAGTTATGGGACGTAGTAAAATTTAAAATTATCGGGGTGGTCTTGAAAATTCTAAGATATATTGTATTATGCATGTTGCTTTTTTTGCCTTTCTCCTCTTTCGCTTGGCAAGGCAAGGTAATTTCAGTTTATGACGGGGATACTATTACGGTGTCTACTGTTGACAACCAAAAGATTAAAATTCGTTTATATGGAATCGACGCACCTGAGTTAAAAAAACAGCCCTATGGAAAAGCATCTAGAGATTACTTGTCGAAACTTATTCTTCAGAAAGTTGTTGAGGTGATTGATTTAGGGAAAGATATGTATGGAAGGACTATAGCGAAAATCTATTATAAAAACGAATATATAAATTTAAAGCTTGTGCAAACGGGGAACGCATGGCACTATCAAGCTTACAGTAAAGACTTAGATTTAAAAGAGGCGCAGATTACCGCTAAAGATCATGAGGTGGGTCTTTGGAAATCAGATTTATCAGTAGCTCCTTGGGAATGGCGCGCTCTTGAAAAAAAGAGACATCTCACTTTTTAATGTAATTTTTAATTTGATGGAGTAATTTATGGCTAAACAACAGCTAACTATCAATGATGTATTAACCAAATTTGATTATACACTTAATCCAATTCTTGATAAGAAAGTGGATAAGTGTGAGAAATGTGGAAAAGCTTTTAGAACTGTTTCTATCGAGGATGTGTATTATAAGATATGCGCCTGTCAGAGAATTAAGGCTAAAAAATAAATATTGTGCCCTTTTTGTTTATCAAAAACCTCGCCCAGATTACGGTGGACGTGGGCCCGCCATGAAGAGTGTACAGACACTTTCTTAGGGGTTACTATAACCTACCAGAAGTTTATAAGTAGGTCTACGGGATATAGGTGCTGGGTTTGTGGTAAAAACTTTATTTATTATGCAAAAAATTACGGAGTTGATCATACTTTAGGGGATTATTTGGAGGCGGTTAAGTGACAAAGTTTTTAGTGGCTCTTATTTTTATTATCCAGTTAATTGCCCTTGCCTTAATTATCGCGCTCTTGATAAACATGCAATCACAAGCAAGCCTAATTCCAGCTAAGATAGATATGCTCGTGGATCATTCACAGGACCAGCCAGTTATTAATCTTGATTGCCCTAAATGCCCAGAATTAAAAGATTACACAAAAGAATTACAAGAAATTAAGAAAGCAATTAAGAGCAATAATAACCAGAGCGGGGTGTATTACTATTACTCTGGTTGCTCTAAATAATTTATAATTCAAGTAACACTTTAATAATTAATAAAAACATTGCTCTTAATTAATATCTATAGTATAATATAAAATTAATACTTGGAGGTAGCGAATGCCTACATATCTAAATAGTGGAACCAGCACAGTATACACAGAAAATCCCCCTTTGAAAATCAAAGCAGGAGCTACCGCTACTGTTAATTTTTATATAAAACCTCTCCCCTCAGGTGTGACTCTTACAGCACACACTCCTGTCGTTTCTCCTTGGGACTTATTGGTTGCTGCGGAAAGTGGCCTTATTGACGTATCTCAATGGGAAAGCATAATTGTATTCAACACAGGAGAAACAGTTGCCTCTCTTTCCGCTAACACAGATGACGCTAATGCCCTCTCTGTATCTGCTTATACCAAAGAAGTATTTGATAATACAGAAGGGTTACTTGGTTGTCTAAAGGTCTTATCCGGGAGTATTTCTGTGTGGGGGAGTCGCTAATATGGGTATAATGAAGTATATACAAACTAGCGGAGGCACTGGATCTGCTACCGTATTTAAGGGCACATGGTTAACCGCTACAGATTATTTGAAGAACCAGCAAGTAGCCTTACTGGGTGATTTGTATTTATGTATTGTATCACACACTTCTGGGGCTACTACTCAACCAGGAACGGGTGCAAGCTGGACAGACAAATGGGCCCGCCAGATAGATTCCTTAACTGTGGATGAGCAAGCGGCGTGTGCAGGAGAAGGGACACCAAGCGCATCGAATAAGTTTGCAACTAAAACTTACATTGACCTTATCTCCCTTTGTATTACAGCAACAGCCGGAGAAACTCTGTCTCAGTATAATGTGGTCTATGCTAAAAGTGATGGTAAATATTGGAAAGCTGACGCAGATACTTCAATTACTACCGCAGACGCATGTGGGATAGTCCTTCAATCAGGTGGTATTACTGCTAACGCTACAGGCTCTATTCAGGTTAAACCTGGATATATTACTAATGGTTCGTGGACATTTACACCTCACACTAACCTGTATTTAGGATTGGCTGGCGCAATAGTCGAATCAGCAACGGCTCGCAGCAACACCAAACCTCTAGGCTACGCTGAAACTGCAACACAAATATACTGGAATCCCCAAACAGGTTGGTCGAATACCGAATTAGTAAGTGGGTTATCACCGGACCAGTTAAGTATAACATTTATCCCTGCAAACTATACTCGAACAATAGTCCCAAGCTGCACAACCACTGCTCAATTAGCCGCACACCTAGATGGTTTAGATTTAGCTATTAAGGCACTGGCAGATAGGCTCACAGCGCACGGGAT
>Ga0265593_1001536_pt1 | contig 10670 bp, 8 predicted proteins | sample saktaG_8_FD_190136 | JGI IMG/M metagenome (GOLD analysis project Ga0265593, IMG submission 190136) | Saline water microbial communities from Sakinaw Lake, British Columbia, Canada - sak_2011_5_24_36m | ecosystem: Environmental > Aquatic > Non-marine Saline and Alkaline > Saline ...
TAAGCGCCTATATTTCTTCCGAAACGGATAAGCAGGTGATTTCTTCCGCCTTGTTTATCAGCCTCCAGATCAGGAAACTCATTAAGAAATAAAAGGAGGGCTGTTAAAATGCCGGGAGGAATGGACAAAAGCCAGACTTCGATAGGAATTAAATTCAGCATCGAAACTGAGTAAGAACCGGTAAGTGCTACGAAAGTCCCGATTACAACAAGGCTGCCCAGTGAAATTCCGGCAAATAATTCACCCATCAGGTACTTGGCCAATACATCTGTATACCCAACAATTGATACAGTTCCAATACCGATGATGACAAACAGGAACCAGTGACTTGTAACAGAATAATAAATTCCGATTGCTAATGAAAACAACAGTGTGCCTATGGCTGCGACCAATACTGCTGTCGGATTTGTGAGCCCTTGAACAAGCATTCCACTTCCACCATTAAAAGGCGATCGGTTGGTGTTAAAGTCAATACCTGTTTTGAAATCGGAATATTCATTGAACAGGTTAACTGAAACATGGGCAACAATAGTACCTACAACAACAAGCACTATATCAATGATTTGCAGATGCATTCCTTCCGGAAGATATTTGTAGGCCAAACCAATACCGATAGCATTTAAAAATATTGCTAAGAATAGAAAATTAGCTCTTGTTTGTTTGAGCCAAACAATAAACTTAGATGGACTTTTCATAAAGTAATTTTGAGTTAGATTTATTTATTCGATAATTCCTATTTATCAATCTGATTTTTAATATAATACGTGGTTTAGTATCAGATAATTAAGCACTAAAGAATCAGTATCCAGTATTAAACACCTTAAGAATTATATTGTTTAAGGATCCGAAAATTAAATTTTCCTCTGTGGACGACAAAAACTGCCTGGTAACATCACTTTTCAGATTTTAAAAACAATTTCACTCTTTAAAAAATCATAACCAAAATTAAATTTCCCAAAGGGAATAAATAGAGCGTTTTAAGCCGTTTTTAATCTGAAAAAGATTCTTAGGCGGTGGAAATCATTTATCTGTTTAGACATAGATATAAGGGAAATTCAAAATTACGTTCAGGGCAATAATTCATACTTTTTATCGCTTAATAACTGATGCTAATAAATGGCAAAAAGTTGATCACAGCAAGTGAACTTCCTATATTTTAATACAATTTAACGCACTTATATTTCAACAGCAGAACTACCTTTGCAAAAAATCCGATTTATGCGATTGCTCCAAAATCTATTCCTATTCATTGCGCTAATGACTATTTTTCAGTCGTGTAGCACAACTAAGTTGCCAACCGAAAAACCAGCCGAAAATTACATTCCTTTCAGTTATGAGCCGGTGTCTTCAACCATTAGCCTCCCGGTTGAGATGAAAGTTACTGCGCTCGAAGCCCTGCTAAACCGCCAGCTTACCGGCCTGATATATGCAGATACAAGCCTCGATAATAACGGAGGTGACAATATGATGGTTAAAGCCTGGAAGAAAGACAATATCAAAATTGGCTTCGAAAACGGGCAATTCATATACCGCGTTCCTCTAAAACTCTGGATTAAAGCGGGTTGGAAGCTTAATCAGTTCGGAATTTCTTTATCCGATTACCGTGAAATGAATGCGGAAATTGCATTAAAATTCCGTTCGTCGGTAGTTGTCAATAAGGACTGGTCGGTAACAACGGTTACTACTTCCGACGGCTATGAATGGCTCACCAAACCCACATTGAAAATCGGCCCTGTCGATCTGCCAATTACTTTTATTGCCGACATGATTATCAAATACAACACCAAAACTATAAATTCAGCTATTGACGCCGGTCTGACACAGAGCCTCGATCTGAAAACCACTGCCAAAGATGCCTGGGTCGAAATGCAAAAGCCAATGCTCTTATCGGAAGAATACGGTTTGTGGTTGCGCATAAGCCCGAAATCAATTTCTGCCATGCCCATAAACGGGGGCAAAGGAATTATTAAGCATACTTCGTCCATACAAGGCGTTGCCGAGGTTTTTACAGGGAAAGAGCCACCTTCACGAATTAACCGTACACTTCCTGACCTGACAACAGTTAACAATCTCAGTGATGAATTCCTGGCCAACGTAGTTTCCTATATAGGCTACGATTACCTCGATTCCATCACCCGTTTGATGCTGGTTAACACCTCGTATACTTATGAGAAAAAGAAGATTACCATAACAGGCGTATCTGTATATGGTAACGAAAGCCAGATGATCATTGCCACTGATGTGATCGGAAGCATAAACGGAAAGTTGTATTTTTCAGGATTGCCAATGTATCGGGCCAGTGATTCGAGCATAATACTGAAAGACCTCAAGTTTTCAATACAAACGAAAAATGTATTACTCAAATCAGCTTCGTGGCTGGCTAACAGCAGTATCGAAAAGATGATCGGTAAAAAAATGTCGTACCCAATTGGCGCCGAAATACGCGAAACCTATGATATGATGGTTCAAAGCCTTAACAAATATGAAATCGGTGAAGGATTTATAATGACAGGGAAGCTGGGTGGAATCGAAGTACAACAGCTCGTGCTGGCTCCTGCCGGAATTATTGCCCCGGTGAGTATAAAAGGAAAACTTTCAGTTAAGCTGGAATAACAAATTGATTTAAACTTTTCCTTACAAGGAGCATCAAAGCTGGAAATGATTTGTGATTTCGGAATTGTGAATTGTGATTTTAGAATTAAAGTATCCATAATTCAATCTGTTTTTCCACATTTTATTATTTTAGCAAAAGCATTTCATTTAATATGTTTCTTTTATCGGCAATTGTAGTTTTTAAAGCTTCATAAAAAACTTTCCCTGGAAAATCTAAATAAACATATCTTTCAAACGCTTGATCATACGAGTTTCGAGGTGCTCTTCAGGAGTCATTTCGCGGGCTTATGCTTTTTTGCACAGAAATATGTAAAGGATTTTGAAACAGCCAAAGAAATAGTTCAGGATGCATTTATCAGCCTGTGGGAAAAGCGCGAAACCATTGATATGAGCAGGCCGGTGAAATCGTATCTCACCATGGTTATCCATAATAAATGTACCAATTACCTGCGCGATAACCGTAAATTTGATCAATATATCCTCAATATAGAAATTCTGCTTGAGGTTCCGGAAAATGATGGTGCCGACAGCATGATTGAGGAAGAATTGAAACTCAAAATTGATGCATCTATCGCTGAACTACCGGAAAAATGCAGGGAAATTTTTGTACTGAACCGCTACGAAAACCTGAAATACAAGGAAATTGCAGACAAACTGCAGATATCGGTAAAAACCGTCGAAACACAGATGTCGAAAGCATTGCAGCATATGCGTGTAAGGCTGGCGGAGTTTATTTCGGTGTTTCTGGTTCTGATAGGTAGCTTTTTGAGTAAATGACAAATGAAGACAAAGTGAAAGGGCGACTTGGCGAGGGGAGACCATAAAAGGGAAGCTTCCGACTTAAAAACAAACAGCTCATCAGGGTAAAATCAACCTGAAGTGTATTATTAACAGCAAAAGCAAATGAACGATAACTCAACATATTATACCGACCTTATAACAAGGTACTTCTCCGGGGAAACCACGGAAGTAGAGTTGCGTTTGCTTTCGGACTGGCTGAAAGATGATCCAGAAAACGAAGAACTTTTCACACAATTCCGCAAAACCTGGCAACTGGTTGAAAAACAGAAAATTAATTCCTCTTTAAATCCTGATCAGGAATGGGCCGTGATGCAGAAAAAAATTGCTGAATCCACTTCAGACAAAGATTCTCATTCCAATGTTATCTCAACCGATTTCAACAGGAACATCCTAAAATTATCTTTTCAAAAAATCTGGAAAATAGCTGCTTCTGTAACTATTTTGTTGGTTTCATCATTCCTGCTGTATTTCTACCTGTCGAAACCAGCCGATATAGTCGTAACAGCGCAAAATTCCAATATAGATCAGGTTCTTCCTGATGGCTCTGTAGTTTCGCTGCATGTGGGCTCACGAATCACATATCCGGCGACATTCGCTTCCAACTCCCGAAAAGTGGAACTGAAAGGTGAGGCATACTTCAAAATAACTCATGACAAAACAAAACCTTTCATAGTCTCATCAGGAAATGTAAACGTGGAAGTATTAGGAACTCAGTTCAATGTAAATACACAAACCTCAGCCGGGAATATGGAAGTGGTGCTGACAAGCGGAAAAGTATCAGTGTATTATAAATCACATCCTAAAGACAATGTTCTTCTTGATCCGGGAGAAAAAGCAGTGCTTTCAGCTGAACAGAATCTGATCCGTAAATCGGCTAATACCGATCCGAATTATATGGCATGGAAAACCAAGGTGCTGGTATTCGATAATGAAACATTGGCAGAGGTTGTTAATACACTTCAAAGTGTTTATCAAACTCCGGTTATGCTTGCTGACAAGGCTTTGGCCGAATGCCGTGTTACGGCTTCTTTCGACAGGCAATCGCTTCAATCGGTACTGGAGGTTATAAAAGAAACGCTCGACCTTCAGCTAAAACAGAATGGGAAAACCATTGAACTTTCAGGAAAAAGTTGCAAATAATCGAAGTTAAATGACTCATTTCTGAATACCTTTTGAAATTTAGCCGGATATACTATCAAGCACTGACATCCCAATTTAAAAATATCATTTATGAATAAAATATTTTTACTTATTCTATGTTCTGTTTTAACATTACTTTCTTATTCCCAGGAACCTAAAAGTCAGTCCGGAAAAGGGAAAATCGGAATAACATTTTCTTCTCTTGGCAGCGCTGACGGACTCACATCTGCTAAAGGTGCAGCAAGTTATACAGGGACTGGTTTCTATGCTTTTGGTTTAACCTATATATATTCGCTGAATAAAACCATTGATTTTGAGACCGGCATTGAGTACGCTCATTACATCATGACCATTCATCCTAATGTGCCACCGGATGCCGACAATACTCCTTACGATATAAATTATTCGCTGATAAGCATACCACTGACAGTCCGAGTTAATTTTCTGAAATTCTGTTTTATTAATGGCGGCCTGGATCTGGATTTTGATCCCACTGTTTTAAATCCTATCGGCAGTCAGGGCGGAATAGGATCTGTACTTGGGTTGGGCTTGAAATATGATTCAAAATCAGGCATATCTGCATTTTTAAATCCTTATTTTAAAGTTCATAGGATGATCTCATTTACACAATCAAATGGCAGTCAGCGAATCCTGGAATCCGGATTTAGATTCGGAATAATGTATAAAATGAAATAATTTTAGTCCATCAAAAGGATACTTTTGTGCCTTTGGTAGATAAAATATAACGAAACTCATGCATCAAACTGACAATTAAAACTGAGTTGAACAGCCGAAAAATTGCTTACCGGACCTTGTGTACTTGTCTGCTTTTAATCGCGGGCTGTGTTGCTTTTGCACAAAACCTGGATCAGAAAATTACCATTAAAGCTAAAAATCAGCCACTCAGAGAAGTTATTGAACAGATAAGTAAAAAAGGGGCTATCCTGTTTTCATTCAATCCGCAAGCAATACCAATCAACAATAAAATCACTGTAATTGCACGAAATACTTCGTTATCGAAGATCTTCGAAATGGTATTTACTGCCAATGGAATCGACTATATTCTTTCTGAAAAACAGGTGATCCTTAAGCTTTCCAAACAGGAAACGCCGCCTATCCCGGATGTGCCATCAAAACAACTTCGGAAATACACCATCAGCGGTACTGTAAGGGATAAATCTACCGGTGAAGTAATAATCGGCGCCAATGTGTACGATAAGGCATCCATGCAGGGAACCACTACTAATGCCTATGGATTTTACTCCCTTTCATTGCCGATGGGAGAATACAAAATCACAAATTCCTATATCGGATATTCTTCTGTTTCACAGGATATTAATCTGAATAAAAATATCAATTCAACGATAGACCTGCAACTTGCCGCGGTCGAAATGAATGCTGTGGTAATAACTTCGGATCCCGATGCAGATGGGAAAAGATTAAATCAAACGGGAGATATGCGATTCTCGCCAGCAGTGCTGAAACAGATACCGGGTTTTGCAGGCAATGTGGATGTACTCAAATCGCTGCAGAATGTTCCCGGAATTCTTACTTTCGGCGACGGATCATCGTTTTATTATGTTCGTGGCGGCAACAGCGATCAGAACCTTTTGCTGATCGACGAAGCGCCGATTTACAATCCTTCACACCTCTTTGGTTTTTTTTCGGCCCTGGCCCCTGACGCTATCAAAGATGTAGTTGTTTACAAAGGCGATTTCCCGGCCAATTATGGCGGGCGGCTTTCGTCGGTGGTTGATATGCGTGCCCGGGAAGGAAACATGAAACGGATTGGCATTGCAGGCAACATCGGACCTTACACAACCGACATGACGCTCGAAGGACCAATTCTGAAAGAAAAAAGTTCATTCCTTGTATCAGGCCGCATTTCTAACCTCAACTGGTTGCAATTCCCAACTGATGACCAACGCACCTATAAATTCAATTTTTACGATATCAATGCCAAATTCAATGTACGGCTGAATGATAATAACAGGCTATTTCTCACCGCATTCAGAGGCAATGATGAGTTTAACCGGTATAACAACCAGAATACAAATACTTTTGGAATAAGCTGGAAAAATGTTGCCGGTACATTACGATGGAATCATGTTTTCAACAGCCGCCTCTTTTCGAATACTACCGCATACATCAGCCGGTATAACTATTACCTGGATCTCTCGAAAGAACTAAGTACGTATTGGACTTCTTCCATTTCGAATGCTACAGTTAAGACAGATTTTTCCTGGTACTTGAATCCAGAGAACACCATTAAGACCGGTTTTGAGATCAACGGACATAAAAGTAATCCGGGTAAAATGTATTTCTCGAACGATGAAATACCTGCAAGCCTGGCCCAATATCAATCCACAGAATTTGCCATTTATGCAAGTATCGAGCAGCAATTCGGGCAAAAACTCTTTGCCCGTTATGGACTCAGAATTTCCCGCTGGAATGATCTTGGCCCTACTTCAGTCTACTTTTTTGATGCCAATCATCGCGTAATCGACACAATTTACGTTGCAAAAAACACGATATACAAAAGCTTCCTGAACTTCGAGCCACGTATCAGCCTGAAATTTGCCATTAATGAAAATTCGTCGTTTCATGCCAATTACAACCATAATGTCCAGCATTTGCAGGTGCTTAGCAATTCAACCAGCCCGTTTACTTCACTTGATGTTTGGGCTCCCTGCGGACCAAATATTGAACCACAAAAAGCAGATCAGTTTTCAATCGGCTTTTTCAGCAAAGTATTTCACCGTGAATATGATTTTTCCCTTGACGCTTATTACAAGAGGCTTTATAACCAGGTTGACTACAAGGATCATCCAAATATGCTGATTAACCAACTGATTGAGGGCGAACTCAGATTTGGTGATGGCTGGTCGTATGGACTGGAAGCGCTGTTGCGTAAAAATTCAGGGAAGTTCACCGGTTGGATCAGTTATGCATATTCGAGATCGATGAAACAAATTGCAGATGTGAATAACGGAAATGTATTTCCTGCGGCTTACGACCGGCCACACAATTTCAGCATAACGTTATCATATGCAACAAGTAAACACTGGAGTTTTTCGTCGCACTGGATGTATCTTACAGGCGCTCCGTTCAGTTCGCCTACCGGGTTTTATTATGTTAACGGGTATTCGGTTCCTGTATATGGCGAAAAGAATAACGACAGGTATCCGGACTATAATCGCCTTGATTTATCGGTTTCGTATGCGCTGAGTAAGCCGGAAAAAAGATTTCAGCACAGCCTGGTACTAACTGTTTACAACGCTTATGGAAGGCACAATCCCTTTTCGATCAACTTCAATAAAATATCTGACTACAACGAAAATATTGTGGTCCCTTCAAATCTTGAAGGCGATGTGGAACGCATAATAACTTCCATGTCAGTTGCCGGTGCCATCCCATCTTTAAACTATACATTCCGTTTCTAATGCAAAAACTGTTGATATACCTGTTTCTGTTGATGTTGCTTGTTTCGTGCGAGGAGCAATCGGATTGGGATTTACAGAAGGCCAACAATGATTTTATAGTTGTCGATGGAATTATAACCAATGAGTTGAAAGTGCAGAGTGTAACAATAATGAAACCGGTAGCCGCACTCAACGGCAAGCCAGAGCCTGTAAATGGCGCTACAGTATTGGTTTCATCGAAATTGTTAACACATACTTTTCATGAAAACCCATTACATCCAGGAACTTATCTTTCGGATAAAGCATTTACCGGTATCCGAAACGAAACCTATTCGTTGCTGATCACTTCGGGAAACCGGAATTATACATCAAAAGCTGTATTAGCTCCCGCGGTTAATCAATTTGGTTTTATTGGCTACCAAAAAGATGAAGCCGACAACAAATACCGCCTTTTTAAAGTGCCGTTTCCTTATAATCCATTGTTGTCTGCGAAATACGAGATTCAACTCGACTGGTCGACAGCGCCGGGATATGAACTAGCAAATCCTGATTCGTGTCGGGCTGTGCTATATTATTATACACTGCCAACGCTGGACGTGAGTGAGCTTTTTGCCCCAAACCTTGAGAAAGTATCCTTTCCATCAGGTACTGTAATTACTGAACGCAGGTATTCCTTAACCGCCGAACATGCAGCATTTCTTCGTGCATTGATGCTGGAAACCACCTGGCAAGGCGGGTATTTCAATACCGCCTCAGCTAACCTTCCAACAAATATAAGTGCAGGGGCCATGGGATTTTTCGGGGCATGCGGAGTGGCTGAAAAGGCTGAAATTGCGAAATAGTTTGTCGTTCTTAAAATTTTAAGGTTCATTACTCAGGCTCCAGTGGATGATGATTTATAACCAATTAAACAGCCAAGATTTATACTCAGCTTCCATTTCGCTCTTTGGTCAGAATTTCCTGCTTGAAAAGCTGAAAATGAAACCATGAAACTTGACACATGAAACTCTGAAACCCTGAAACAACCTATACAGCACTGGCAATCAATTTTTTGCAAATTTGTTCTAAAATAATTAGAATTCCCATCAGGGTAACAAACAGCTTAAGTGTATTATTAACGTAAACAGTTAATAACTCAATCAAAAAATAAACTAAACACAAACAATCATGAAAACGAAAAAATTCTCTAACCTGGCAATCATTCTTGTATCTGCAATTGCACTCAGCTTTGCTTCATGTGCAAAGGACGACCTGGGTCAAGGTATAGCTGATCCTTCATCACTTGAGCAGTTATCGGTAGATGAAAATAACGTAGAAAATATTTTGAATGACGCTGAAGGTGATATCACTTCTGTATTGTCGAACAATGGAAGTGGATTAAAATCGACCGCCTGGTTACCCTGTAATGCAACTATTGATTCTACTGACAAAATAAATGACAGCATTACAATTTACATCACCTACAACGGGTTAACATGCAACGGCAAACGTAACCGGACCGGTAAAATAGAAATTAAAAAGAAAGTTGGCACACATTGGGAACAAGCAGGTGCAACAGTTATATACAAATATGTTGATTTTACTGTCACCCGCGTAGCTACAGGCAAATCAGTGAAACTAAACGGAACCAAAACCTTTGTAAATGTTAACGGCGGACATCGCTGGCAGGTTGGAACTATAATTAGTTCCTATGTTGAAAGAATAAGCGGATCAATGCAAGCCATCTTTGACAAAGGTGCCACACGCACCTGGAATGTAGCTCGCCAAGTCACCTATACCGGTACACCAGGAAAATTCATTTTGACTATTGATGGATTTGGCTCTGCGGGGAACTACCAGAATTTAGTGACATGGGGAATCAACAGGCAGGAGGAAGAATTCTTCACACAAATTTCACAATCCTTGGTTTGCAAACAGACTTGCGATTGGGATGCCACTTCAGGAATCAAAATACACCAGATCCCTTCAGACAATAAGAGTGCCACACTTACTTTTGGGTTCACAATTAACAATGAACCTATCTCTGGCGATGATTGCCCGGCCCGCTACCGTGTTGATTGGCAGAGGAATAATAAATCAGGAACTAGTTTTCTTCCGCTCTAAATCAACAAACATAAAGATTTCCGATACAATTAAAAGGCTGATTCGTAAGGATCAGCCTTTTAAACTTTAAATGATTCACTTATAGTTTCGCCTGAACAATGTTCAAAGGTCTGACGTTATAGTAAACGTAAAAATCATTAATATGAAGACAATCGGACAAATTCTAATTGCAATTGTTGCCCTTGAGCACCTATATTTCTTGTGGTTAGAAATGTTTGCATGGGAAACCAAAGGGAAAGAAGTATTTAAAATATTGCCTCCAAACCTTTTTAAACCAACCAAAGTTTTGGCAGCAAACCAGGGACTTTATAATGGTTTTCTGGCAGCCGGATTGATATGGACATTATTCATATCCAATGATTTGTGGAGCTTCTATATTTCCGTTTTCTTTTTAAGCTGCGTTACTGTTGCTGGTATTTATGGCGCGCTGACAGCTTCGAAAAGAATATTTTTTGTGCAGGCCTTGCCCGCAATTATAACGCTGGTTCTTATTCATTTTAAATAATTATTTGTCTGCGTTAATTTTTTTGCCTACTTTTGCATCATCATACTAAAAAAAATGAACTTTCTCCAATTACATCATCATCTGCA
>Ga0265593_1001539_pt1 | contig 10664 bp, 8 predicted proteins | sample saktaG_8_FD_190136 | JGI IMG/M metagenome (GOLD analysis project Ga0265593, IMG submission 190136) | Saline water microbial communities from Sakinaw Lake, British Columbia, Canada - sak_2011_5_24_36m | ecosystem: Environmental > Aquatic > Non-marine Saline and Alkaline > Saline ...
ACCTAAAATATGTAGTGACTCAGTCAATGTTTTAGCTTTTTTGTATGGCCTATCTTTGGATGTAAGTGCCTCAAATATGTCCGCAATCCCCATCACGCGTGCTGGAATAGACATCTGCTCACGCGTTAAGCCTTTGGGATAGCCACGCCCGTCCATGCGCTCGTGGTGTCCACCCGCATACTCTGGCACGCGTTTTAAGCTATTTGGATATGGAAGTGATTCCAGCATATTGATAGTCACAACAATGTGATTGTTTATAACTTCCCGCTCTTCACTAGTGAGTGTGCCGCGCACAATACTAAGATTGCAAACTTCATTTTCACTCAAAAAATTCTCGGCATGGCCATCTGCACCAACAATAGTCATCTTCGCAATGTCATCAACACGTTGCTGATCCTCCAGCGTCATGTACTCACTACCAAAGTTAGCTTTTCGTAAAAACTCTCGGTCTTGATCACTTTTCAGTTTAAAGGCTTTAAGCGCCGCCTCTAGCCGAGTACAATCATCTGGCTGACCACACTTGAATGCTTCAAGCTGTTTTTTAAGTGATTCGCATTCGGCCTGCTGTTTAAGCAACTCAAATCTCTGGTCGACTAAATTAATGCGGTCAAAGATGGCTGACAACTTGGTTGGCTTATCCATCACAGATTCAGGCGTAGTCACCTTACCGCAGTCATGTAACCAGCCCGCTATTTTCAGCTCGTAGAACTCTTTTTCATTCAGGGTAAAGTCTTTCAGCGGCCCCGTTTTAGTGTCAATTGCAGCTTGTCCCAGCATCATGGTCAGCTCAGGCACTCGACGGCAATGGCCGCCTGTATAGGGTGACTTTTGATCAATAGCTTCTGCCATTAACTCAATAAAAGCCTCAAACAGCCCTTTTAGTCCATCAATTAAATTATGGTTCGTCATAGCAACCGCAGCTTGAGATGCCAGAGACTCGACTAAACTTTGATTAGCCGCCGAAAAAGCAATGATTTCTTGTGTATTAGGATCTATTGCATTGATTAACTGCAATACACCGATGACCTCTTCCTCGTGATTCTTCATGGGAACGGTTAAAAATGACTGTGAGCGGTAACCTGTTTTCTCATCAAACTTACGCGCGCCAGTAAAGTCAAAATTCTGAGCCTCATAAGCATTTTCAATATTGACCGTTGTATGGCTCAATGCTGCGTAAGCCGCCACCGTTGTTAGGTTTTGGCTGCCATCGTCTAAATATAGTGGCAATGGTAAGAATGTAATTTCTTTACCTGTAGTACCGCCCATCGCAATGTTGAGCGTTTGATTCCTCATGATCTCAAACTTAAGATGTTGATCATCAGTGACCGTATAAAGCGTACCCCCATCTGCATTAGTGATTTCTTTTGCCCCCAATAGAATCATTTCTAACAGTCGGTTATTGTCGCGCTCCGCAGAGAGCGCAACACCAATCACGTTAATCTGTTCTAATTGTTTGAGTAAATTTGGGTGCAGTTGATCTATCATGCGATTAAGCCGTATGGTAAGTATCCATTGAAAGAAATGCTATAGCGCTAATTATTTCACCATTAATTAGCTTGGGGCTGGGCCCGCTCAAAACCAACTGCAACAACTAGATATTAATCAGTTGCCCTTAGTTTCTGAACGGGTGCTTTTTTAACAATCTGTACTTAATATTTCAATGCTATGCGTCTAATTACATTCAACTTCTAATGTTTTTAACTTCGCTAGCACGCACATCGGCAGCAAGTTTATCTAGCACACCATTGATGTATTTATGTCCATCAGTACCGCCGTACAACTTGGCCAACTCAACACCTTCGTTAATCACAACACGATACGGGATACTCATATCAAACATTAACTCATACCCTGAAATGCGTAAGATCGCGTGTTCTACTGGGCTCAATTCCGAGATTTTACGATCAATAAAGTTCTCTAATTTAACATCCAACGCATCAACATGGATCGTTACCGCTTCAAGCAAGTGCTTGAAGTAATCTTCATCAGCTTTGCTATAGTCTGGGTCTTCAGTCATATCACGCAAAATAGGGCCTAATTCAGACTGATTCAACATACCGCGATAAACTGCTTTTACGGCGAGCTCACGGGATTTTCTACGATTTTGACCGCCGCTACGTTTACCAAAATTTTTTCTGGAAACCGTCTTTTTTGCTGGGCTTAGACTTAGGCTAATTAGGCCATCTTGCTTAACCTCATCGCCAACCAAGCTGGTTAACACAGTGCTGGTTAACATAGTGCTGGCGACTTCAGCTTCTGGCTTATTTTGATCTATCATAGCGCTCTTACCAAATTTGCCATTTCAATAGCGGCCTGTGCAGCTTCAGTACCTTTGATATGCATACGTGCAAGCGCTTGATCATCATCTTCAGTGGTTAAAACCGCGTTGGCAACGGGCACGCCTGTATTAAATTGCACTTCAGAAATTCCACGCGCCGACTCATTTGAAACCACTTCAAAATGATAAGTTTCACCACGAATGATGGCCCCCAGTGCAATGAGTGCATCAAACTTCTCACTCAGTGCCATGTGTTGCAATATTAACGGTGTTTCTAGTGCGCCAGGCACAGTCACAACGGTAATATCATCACTAGCAACTCCTAGTTTTAACAACTCACTTTTGCATGCGCTTAATAAGCCATCACCAATATCACTATTAAACCTAGAAAGTACCACGCCAATTTGCATGCCTTTTCCGTCTAAATTTTTCTCGATTTCTCTCACGTTACATCCTTAATCGCTGCTGCAAATAACTTAAAAAACGTATTTTACCGCATAACGCTCACATGATTTAGTAAAAAAATTTATACGAATAAGCTCCAAACTTTTTGTATGGCGCTCCAAATGCCATAAGCAATGGGAATAAGGACTAAAGCCCAAGCAAGCACCACATATATTGGCTTACTGACAGTCTGTAGGTCGCTATTAGCCGAGTTAACGCCATTATTTGCCGTTGCCGACATTTCATGTGCTAATTTACGTTCTACCTCAAGCTCGGCATCCGTCATATAGAACTTTTCTGCCACGGGCTTAACCAGAAGGTTTGCAATAAAACCCACCACTAATAATCCCGCCAATACTAAGAAGATAGGCGCATAAATTTGATCAAACGGCACCTTAGCTTCCAAGCGCATATCGTGCATATAATTTACCACCACTGGCCCTAAAATTCCCGCTGTAGACCATGCCGTAAGCAAGCGCCCATGAATTGCACCAACAAACTGTGTGCCGAACATATCCGCCAAATAAGCGGGGATCGTAGCAAACCCTCCACCATACATCGAGGCAATCACACAAAAACAGCCTACAAATAAGGCTAATGACTTTAGGCCTGCAGCATAGGTTGCCGCGCAGTACATGATTGCACCCAGAATAAAGAAAATATAATAAGTACGTTTACGGCCTAACTTATCGGACGAGGTTGCCCATACAAAACGACCGAAAATATTAAATAATGAAATAAGCCCGACAAAACCCGCGCCTACGGCCGCAACCGTTTTAGTCAACACCTCATCTTTTTTAATGTCAGCAAAACCAATATCAGCATGGCCAATCAATGCCCCACCAAAGGTTTCTTGTAACATCGGTGCAGCAGCACCAATAATACCAATGCCTGCAGACACATTCATACACAATACCAGCCACAGCAACCAAAATTGCGGTGTTTTGTGCGCCTTTTTAAGATGCACATGTTTAGATGAAATCATGGCATTATCTAGCGTTGTTGGTGGCACCCAATTGGCTGGCTCCCAGCCCGTCGGTGGCACTCGGTAACTTAAAGAACCCCATAACATAAACACAAAGTAGATCGCAGCGAGTGCAACAAAGGTTTGCCAAACGCCTATGCCCCCTTGAACCGCACCAACAGACTGCGTAGCAAAGTGGCCCATCAATTTTGTCGCGAGCGGCGAGCCTATCATCGCACCTCCACCAAAACCCATAATCGCCATACCTGTAGCCATACCGCGACGATCAGGAAACCACTTAATCAGTGTGGAAACTGGTGAAATATAACCTAAGCCCAAACCAATACCGCCTATCACACCACTACCTAGCCACATTAACCACAATTGGTGTGCATAAACACCATAGGCTGAAATAAGTAATCCACCGCACCATAACAACATAGAAACAAAACCTGCCTTACGCGGCCCTTCACGCTCCAACCAACCACCCCATAGCGCTGCAGAACAACCCAACAACACGAAAAATAAGGTGAACATCCAGCCCAAATCAAATTGCGTCCAATTACAATCAGTTGCAAACAATGCTTTTGCGGTACCAGATAACTTTTCTGATAAATTGCTGGCACCTGCGGCACAGGTTGCTAGCGGCTGACCGTCTGCACCCGTCAGCGCATTACCTAACGGCTTCCAAAACACGCTAAAACCATAAGCCATACCAATAGATAAATGTACGGCTAGCGCAGCTGGCGGCACTAACCATCGATTAAAATTGGCATTGGCGATGGTGTTTTCTTTAGATAACAAGCTTGCCATACAGGTCCTTCAAATAAGGTTTAAGTAAAAAAAAATTGGTACTTTCGCATAGTGTAACAAAACATCACAAAATGGCAATTTACTTATTGATTGGTTTAGTATATGTCATGAATATGTCATATTAAGGTCATAAACTAAGCCAGTTAAAAAATTATGTTAAAACTAAAGTTTAAAAAAATAACGTCCGGTTTTATAAGGAAAAATATGCCTGCCAATATATTAGTTGTTGAAGATGAGCCTGCGATTCAAGAATTACTTGCACTAAATATCACTCAAGCTGGGCATAACGCCATGCGTGCCTTGAGCGTAGAGATTGCTATGGATTTAATGCGCGAAACAATTCCAGATTTAATTTTATTAGATTGGATGTTGCCAGGTATGAATGGCTTAGAGTTTGCGCGTAAACTAAAGTCCGATTCGCTTACAAAGTCTATTCCAATTATCATGCTGACGGCTCGTGGCGATGAATACGATAAAGTGCGTGGTTTAGAAGTTGGCGCGGATGATTATGTGACCAAACCATTTAGCCCGCGCGAACTTAACGCAAGGATTAAAGCGGTTTTGCGCCGTCGCGCACCGCAAATGACGGACGACCCGATAGAGGTCAATGGTTTACGTTTAGACCCAACGACACATCGTGTTGTTGGCAACCAAAAAACCATAGACTTAGGCCCTACAGAATTTAGACTTCTACATTTCTTTATGACCAATGCCGAACGAGTGCATACACGTAGCCAGTTATTAGACAAAGTATGGGGTGACCGTGTATTTGTTGAAGACCGCACAGTGGATGTGCATATTCGCCGTTTACGCAACGCGCTTTCAGTTTCTGGTCATGAAGATTTAATCCAAACGGTGCGTGGTGCTGGCTATCGCTTATCTGCACAAACTAATTAAAATTAAAAATAGGCTTTAGTTCTGGCAGTAAAAAATGGTTCTATTCGCTATAATTAAGTACGTTAATTATTGAAAATTACCATCTGTGCTAGATCTTCGTTTAAAAGCTGGTTTACTCGTTGCTGCTTTGAGCATCCTTTGTATGTTCTTATGGCTTATTAGCAGCGCGACGACAGCATTGCTGGTGTTTTCATCCGCGCTGTTACTTTACCTAGTGAGCCATATTTTCTGGCTGAGCAAACTGTACTTTTGGTTTAAAAACCCCACGCTAAAAGACATCCCTGAGGGCGCTGGTCTATGGGAAGATGTATTCAATGCGCTGCTAAAATATGAACGCAATAATAATCTAAACCAAATCAAATTAAATGCCGCCCTTGAGCGCTTTAGCCTAACCGCTAACGCCATTCCTGATGGATTGGCGATTCTAGGTAGCGCGAATGAAATTGAATGGTGTACCACCAATGCGGAAAATCAACTTGGACTTGATTTCAATTCTGATAAAAATCTGCCGATTGTTAACTTAATTAGAGACAGCCATTTTATTGCCTACTTGTACAGCGAGGCTTATAGCGAACCGCTTAAACTCAAACACTGTCGTAATTCTGAAGCCTCGCTTGAAATCCAAATCATTCAACTTGCATCTAACCAAAAGTTATTAATTAGTCGCGATATGACGCAGCTAGAAAAGGTAGATGCGATGCGGCGCGACTTTATTGCCAATGTGTCGCACGAGCTAAGAACACCATTAACCGTAGTCGGTGGCTTTTTAGAAACACTCAGCGATATGGATGGCGCGGTGCCTGATAATCTAAAAAATTATTTTGTCATGATGCAAGAACAGGCGGGACGCATGCGCCGTATCATTGAAGATCTGCTCACGCTATCCACCATAGAAAGCAATACAGGTAGCCCGAACAACAGTGAAATTGACATGCAAAGTTTGTTGCGGATGATACAAAATGATGCGATTGGCTTAAGTCACGGACTCAACCAAGATGCAACACTGGCTAAACATCACATTCACCTAGATGCCGACCCTACGCTTAACTTACGTGGCTCATTGGAGGAATTGCGTAGCGCATTCAGCAACTTGGTCAGCAATGCCATTCGCTATACACCCACCAGCGATGCAAGCAATAGCGGTGAGATATTTATTAGCTGGCATTTACAAGATGATCAAGCCATCTTTTCAGTGCGTGATACTGGTATAGGGATAGAAGACAAACACATCGACAGGCTCACAGAACGCTTCTATCGGGTTGATCGTAGCAGGAGCCGTGAAACTGGCGGCACCGGGCTAGGTCTTTCCATCGTTAAGCACATTCTAATTCGACATCAGGCTAAGTTAAGCATTACCAGTAAATTAGGCGTAGGTAGCACCTTTAGCGCAATTTTTCCTAATGCACGTATTGTAAAAAAACAGGTGGCTGACTAAATGGCCATACTAATGAACAGCATGGCAAGCACTTTATTGCTGTTTTCGTTATCATCCTGCGTAAGCACCAATCCATTGCTAGTAAACTCGAGCTCCAATAAAGTCATTCCAGAGCGTCAAGACCGTAGTTCCGTAGGTCAACTAGCTAAGAGTGACTTTGACCGGATGGCCGATGTTGAACTCCGCGAAAATACCGAAAGCTTAAGTGTATTAATGCTAAAGCTGTATAAGCGAAATCCTCATGAACTACGAAAAAGCACAACAGATTCTGCTGAAAAAATGGTGGCATGGGTGATGGATGGTGAAGCGCAACATCATTATAAATTCGAGACCCTCAATAACCTACAAGGTACAGAAGCGATTTTTTTAGCTTTTAAATACGACTACACAGGCGATCGTGTATTAGCTTTTGTTGTTGGGCTACAAACCATGCTACTGAAGTCTCATGGGGATAAAACTGACTTTTACCTGACTGACAGTATAGATCCACAAAACCTATATAACGTGGCGAGAAATATTGAAATTGCCGCTTGGAAGCTTTCTAACTCACGCGATGAGCTTGGAGCACTTTATTTATTAAGCAATGAAATGAACGATAAAGATAGAAACTTATCGTTTGAACGAGAGTTTGGAAAAATGATTGGTCGCACAGATCTATATGCAATCGCACTGGCAGAAAAATCACAACGCCTTATTTCACGGGTGATGCAAAATCTTGCAACAGCGCTATTTTTGCCGTTTTAACGCTACCGTTAATTACTTTTTCTACTATTCTAAAAATACACTAATCGAAGTTAGCCTGCTCCAATTGCCGCTCATCTAGCAAAACCAGTAAGTTTTTTTGCTCATCTGGACCCATATCCCACCACGTTTTTATTTCATCAACGGTGCGATAACAGCCTAAACAAAAGCCACTCAAATCATCCATTGCACAAACACTAATACAGGGTGAATCCACTTTTAATTGGGTATCTTCAGACATATTTTCAATCATTCTTATAAACTACATTAATTGAGTTAACTTAAAACGCCGTGGCATTGCTTGAACTTCTTGCCAGATCCACATGGGCAAGCGTCGTTTCGGCCAACCTTTACACCCTCACGAATCACAGGTTGCGATGAAATATCAGTGGTAGCGCCTTGTTCATCAATGCCGTTGGCAATAGCTAAAGCTTCATCATAATCTGCGTGTTGATATTGTACGTTCTCAACGCCAACGGGTCTTTCAACGGCCTCAACATCGGCTTCAGTTTTCACTTGCACCAACAGTGTCACTTTGGTAACTTCGCTTTTCACTGAATTTAGCAAACCTTCAAACAACTCAAATGCTTCGCGTTTGTACTCTTGCTTAGGGTTTTTTTGCGCATAAGAACGTAAATGAATCCCCTGGCGCAAATGATCAAGCGCGGCCAAATGCTCACGCCAATGATTATCCAGACTTTGCAACATCACAGAGCGCTCAAACTGACGCATGATTTCTGGGCTTGCCTGCTCTTCTTTAGCGACGTAAGTGCTTTCTGCAGCGGCCAAAATTCGATCTCGCAAGGTCTCCTCATGCAAATCAGGGTTATCTTCTAACATTTTTTGCAGCGGAATTTCTAAGCCAGCTTCGACTTTAAGCTCTTTTTCTAAACCTGGCACATCCCATAGTTCTTCCACACTATTCGGTGGAATATGGTTCGCAATCATGCTGATAAGTACATCTTCACGCATGGCTTGAATAGTTTCACCAATATCGGCCGCTTCTAGCAGCTCATTACGTTGCTCGTAAATCACTTTACGTTGATCGTTGGCGACATCATCATATTCAAGCAATTGTTTACGGATATCAAAGTTACGGCCTTCAACTTTACGTTGTGCATTTTCAATCGCACGCGTTACCCAAGGATGCTCAATCGCTTCACCATCAGGCATATTGAGCTTTTCCATAATGGCTGAAACGCGATCAGAAGCAAAAATACGTAGCAATTGATCTTCTAAAGACAGATAAAAGCGGCTAGAACCCGCATCTCCCTGACGGCCCGAACGACCGCGCAACTGATTATCTACCCGACGTGATTCATGGCGCTCAGTACCCGCAATATGCAAGCCGCCAGCAGCTAAAACTGCATCATGGCGCAGTTGCCACTCTGCTTTAATGACTGCAATTTGCGTGGCTTTATCAGCATCGCTTAGGCTTGCATCCTCTTTAATCAAGTCAATATCTGACTCAGGATTTCCACCTAAGACAATATCGGTACCGCGACCCGCCATATTCGTAGCAATCGTAATCACCCCTGGGCGACCCGCTTGGGCAATAATATGCGCTTCACGCTCATGCTGTTTAGCATTAAGCACTTGATGTTCTAACTTCTCAGCATTCAATAGATTAGAAATGAGTTCTGAGTTTTCAATTGAAGTAGTACCCACTAAAACAGGCTGACCACGGCTTTGGCAATCTTTAATATCCAAAATAACCGCAGTGTATTTCTCTTTCGCCGTACGGTAAACTTTATCCATATTGTCTTTACGCAACATCGGACGATGCGTAGGAATCACGACCGTTTCCAGATTATAAATCTGGTTAAACTCATAGGCTTCGGTATCTGCAGTACCTGTCATGCCAGATAATTTAGCATACATACGGAAGTAATTTTGAAACGTAATTGAAGCCAGCGTTTGATTTTCTTTTTGAATCTCAACGCCCTCTTTGGCTTCAACTGCTTGATGCAAACCATCTGACCAGCGGCGACCTGGCATCATGCGACCATTGATTTCATCCACAATAATCACTTCGCCATCACGCACCACATAATGCTGATCACGGTGATAAAGGTTGCGTGCGCGCAATGAAGCGTACAAATGATGCACCAAGGTAATATTAGCCGCTTCATACAAACTTGAACCTACAGGCAGTAATCCAGACTCGGTGAGTAGTTCTTCTGCATGCTCATGGCCTTGTTCTGACATTACAACATTTTGGCCTTTTTCATCCACCCAAAAGTCACCAGCACCTTCTTCTTCAGTTTGTGCTACTAGCTTTGCAGCAACCGCATTGATTTGGTTGTACAGCGCAATGCTGTCATCTGCTTGGCCAGATATAATCAGCGGTGTACGCGCCTCATCAATTAAGATCGAATCCACTTCATCAATCAGCGCGTAACTTAAGCCACGCTGTACCCGCTCTTCACGGCTATGCACCATGTTGTCGCGCAGATAATCGAAACCATATTCGTTATTAGTACCGTAGGTAATGTCTGCCGCATAAGCTTGGCGTTTTACATCGGTTGGCATTTGCGATAGATTAATACCAATGCTCAAACCTAAAAAGTTGTAAAGCTTGCCCATCCATTCAGCGTCGCGTTTGGCAAGATAGTCATTCACCGTCACCACATGAACGCCTTTACCGGTTAGCGCATTCAAGTAAACAGGCAATGTCGCCACTAGCGTTTTTCCTTCTCCAGTACGCATTTCGCCAATTTTTCCAGCATTGAGCACCATTCCACCGATCATTTGCACATCAAAATGACGCATACCCAGCGCCCGCTTACCACCCTCACGCACCACCGCAAAGGCTTCTGGCAAAAGCTGATCCAGCGTCTCGCCATTAGCATAACGTTGTTTAAACTCCACCGTTTTTGCTTGAAGCGCCTCATCAGACAAAGCCTGCATTGCTGGCTCCAGCGCATTAATCTCTTGTGCTTTTTGCGCATACTGCTTAACAAGCCTATCGTTACGGCTACCGAATAATTTTTTGAACAACGTGGATATCATGAAATGAGTGACTTTCCGCTTAAAGGATAAAAGACTTTTGAGTTAGGTAAATGTGATTTTTGTGACTGTATTTTTTGAAT
>Ga0265593_1001543_pt1 | contig 10649 bp, 9 predicted proteins | sample saktaG_8_FD_190136 | JGI IMG/M metagenome (GOLD analysis project Ga0265593, IMG submission 190136) | Saline water microbial communities from Sakinaw Lake, British Columbia, Canada - sak_2011_5_24_36m | ecosystem: Environmental > Aquatic > Non-marine Saline and Alkaline > Saline ...
GCATGAGGTGTATCGTGCTGATATTGCCCATTTTGGTCGCAATCGTTTCTTCGCCTTCAAAGCTATAGTCGTAAACACCTATTTTTTTACCATTGGTAATACTGAGTCGCATGTTTTGCAATGGCGCCACGAACATAAATTGATACATAAAGCTTAATAAATCTTGCGTGCCTTCAACTAATTCAAGGGTTTGATCGCCCTTAGCACTATGTAAAGTTAACTGCTTTTGTGGCCAGTTAAAATCAGCGCTAAATGTTTTATTGGCCTTATGACCAAATTGATATAAATAATGTTGGGGCTGAATGCCCGTACGGTTTAACAAGCCCTCACTGGTTTGCAATAAATCGGGAATCACTAGCGCCGCCAGGCCTTTGGCTTCTATTAGACTTTTTAACTGGTAATGCTCTCCATCAGGCAGCCGCTGGTAAACTATTTTCGCCTTGCCAGCCGGGCTGCTATCCACTTTTTCGTCTATATTTGTACGTACATCAAACGCAGTCTCAACATAGCGATAGGTGTTTTCATTAACGATAACCTCAGCAACTTCACCCTTACTTTCATCTGGCGCTATCGCTTCAGATAATGGATTAACTTGAGGCGTAGAGTTTTCTAAAATCTTTGGCTCTGAAATGTTAGGCACTCCGGCTTCAATCACTGGTCCAGCATTGCTTAGCAATGGCGCATCAACCTTCGTAGACTCTGCCACTACGGGTGTTTTTAGTGCGGGTGGTATTTTTTTCACAGGCGCCTTATTCGCTAATGATTGCCTTGCTTTAATCGCATGTTTTGGCAATGTGGGTGGCGGCAAGACTAATCTAGCTTCAATCTGGCTCGGCTTATTTTGCAGAGTAGTTACATCAATGTAAAACTGACCGATGAAAAGTAAATGCAACAAAAAAGACAAAACGATCGCAATGGCAAGACGTCGGTAATGAACGTTTTGCCATATTAATCGCCATCGCGACTGAAAACTGATTAAATTGAAATTATTCCACATGTAACTCGGATAATGTTTGCTCTAGCTTTTGCCCATTTTCATCAACCATCAGAATGCGTGCAGGCACATAATGATATTCAGTGGCTAACCAAAGCTCTTTGGTTTCTTGCGGCTTACTGGCATCCAATGGCGCTGGCGGGAGCAAATGTAGCGTTTTATATTTCGTGGCAGCAAGCGCTAGCACCTCTTGCTCAGCACTCACTTTATAGACGTATTGATTAAGCTTCTTACCCGTGGTGAGCGTTACCGTAATTTCGTTTTTAAGCGGCGCGGGCAAAAACATAAACTGATAGGCATAGCTAGCTAAATCTTGCGTACCAGCGGCTAACTCAGCGTCTTTAAGCTCACCTTTTACCGTCATGTGCAGCGTGTTTTTAGTCCAATCAAAATCGGCCAGCAAGGCTTTTTTCGGGTTATCGCCTTGTTGCAGTTCAAAGTGCGCTGGCTTTAAACCTGCACTAGTCAGCTCGCCAATACTGGTTAATTTACGCTCGCCAAATAGCGCATAAACACCAATGCCTTTGGTAATGCTTTCCACTTTGTAGGTATTGCCGGTGATGACAAACTGCTCATGCACCTTGGCAAACGGCATACCATTTTTAGTCACTTCGTATGTCGCTTGAATATGCTTAGGTGTAAGCGTTTGGGCGGAAACTGAAGTAGAAATTAAACAAAATATAACACTTAAAACTCTGATGTGACGTGGCACAAAAACTCCTCAAGAAAAACACACCTGCACTCAACGCATAGGCTTGCGTGTTTAGCGACTAATTCATCCAGATATTTTTTAAGTGTCACTGGATTGACATGGTTGAATACAAAAGAATAGCAACAAAAGCGCCAAAAACAGATGCTCTGGGAGGTCCGTCCCTATTGGCTCCCAGAGCATCTGTTTTTAAATTTTAGCTTGATTGTTAAGCCTTCTAAAAACGCGCCACATAAGACGCCTGCTTTTTTATAAAAACTGAATACTTAAACAACAATAGTCGGCGCTTCATCTGCTTGTTGAGCGCGAATCGTACCAATTTCAAATACGCTTTCACCAGCATCTTGTAGCAGTTTTTGCGCGGCAGCCGCTTGCTCTTTAGCCACAATCACCACCATACCAATACCGCAGTTAAATGTTTTATACATTTCACTATCAGTTACATTGCCTTGCGCTTGCAACCACGTAAATAAAGGCGGCATCGTCCAGCTGCCTTTATTGATTTCAGCGGTTAAACCAGCGGGCAATACGCGTGGCACATTCTCGGTAATGCCTCCACCAGTAATGTGCGCCATGCCTTTAACTGGCAAGGTTGCAATAAGCTGTAGCAAAGGTTTTACATAAATTCGGGTAGGCGCCATCACGACATCTTTGAATGGTTTGCCATGAAAATCTGACTCAAAATCAATGCCTGAATTTGCAATTAATTTACGAATCAGTGAATAGCCGTTTGAATGCGCGCCGCTAGAAGCCAAGCCTAACACCACATCGCCTACTGCAATTGTAGTGCCGTTGATGATGCTTTCTTTATCAACGCAACCTACCGCAAAGCCAGCCAAATCGTATTCGCCAGCTGGATACATACCCGGCATTTCAGCCGTTTCGCCACCCACTAGCGCACAGCCAGATTGCTCACAACCTTCAGCAATACCTTTGATCACTTGCGCGGCGGTGCCCACCTCTAACTTGCCACAGGCAAAATAATCTAAGAAAAATAAGGGCTCAGCACCTTGCACTAAAATATCGTTCACGCTCATGGCCACTAAATCAATGCCCACGGTATCGTGCTTATTTAGCTCAAATGCTAATTTTAGCTTGGTACCAACGCCATCAGTGCCAGAAACCAGCACTGGGTTTTTGAATTTTTTCGGCATTTCAAATAATGAGCCAAAACCGCCGATGCCAGCTAACACTTCTGGGCGCATGGTGCGTTTTGCATAAGGTTTAATTTGCTCGACTAGCGCATCGCCAGCTTCCATATCTACGCCAGCGTCACGATAGCTAATGGATGTTGTATTGGTAGAAGATGTAGTCAAAATGGCTCTCGCTTAGTAGTGAATTATTGGTAATGAATAGTGCTTCCTAAAAGGTTTTAGTATGCTTTTAGGTGGTTACTTACTATTTAAGTATAATTTTAACCTATATGACGACTGAACCCAAAAAAACAGCTGCAAAAAACCTATTTATCGATAACCGCTGGCTGATTCTTGCTACTGTTTTTGTATTTTTAATTTATTTGCTCCTACCCATACTCACGCCGTTTTTAATCGCCGCTATTTTGGCTTACATTTTCGATCCTTTAGTCGATAGGCTTTGTCTGATTGGCGTAGGAAAGTTTTTATTAGGTCGCACCTTAGCCACTGTGCTGGTCATGGTCGGTATTTTCGGCACCATCACTTTGCTATTATTGATTTTAATCCCGTTATTACAAAAAGAATCCATATTGGTGATTGAGCGCTTACCTAGCGCCATTAACCATCTTCGCACCGTGCTGGATCCATGGCTGCAAACTAAGTTCGGCATCAGCTTTTCTATAGATAGCGCGCAGATTCAAGAAATTATCAGCAAGAATTGGAAAACCGCTGGCGGACTATTAGGCGATGCGCTAATCATGGCGGGCAACAACGGCCTAGCGCTCATCAGTATCGTGGCTAATATTTTACTGCTGCCAGTAGTGCTATTTTATTTACTGCGCGACTGGGACCATTTTGTGGCGAATATCGCCCAACTGGTTCCACGAGGCTGGCAAAGCAAAACAGCCACAGTCGCCAGCGAAATTGACCAAGTATTATCTGAATTTTTGCGCGGGCAACTCGCTGTCATGCTAGCAATGAGCGCATTTTATGGGCTGGCTTTATGGTCTGTCGGCCTGAGCATGGCTTTGCCGATTGGTTTAATTGCCGGCTTATTAGGCTTTGTGCCTTATTTAGGTTTTGCGCTAGGCGTAGCGCTCGCGTTGATTGTTGCCGCGCTACAATTCACCAGCTTCGGCCAAGTGGTTCCAGTATTGCTGGTATTTGGCGCAGGCCAATTGTTAGAAAGCATGGTGCTTACGCCAAAATTAGTCGGCGACCGTATCGGCTTGCATCCAGTGATTGTGATTTTTGCCTTGCTTGCAGGCGGGCAACTATTCGGCTTTGCTGGCGTATTGCTAGCGCTACCAGTAAGCGCGGCCATAGCTGTGGGCTTACGCCATACCAAGGACAATTACCTGAGCAGCAGCACTTATCTCAACAAGTAGTCGCTACGTATAATCAAGCCATGAAACAACTCTTACTCGACATTAAACCTGCCGCCCCGCCGACCTTGCTCAATTTCATTGAGGGACAAAATGCGGAGGCACTGGCCAGCTTAAATGCGTTGCTGACTCAGCAAGCACAATCAAACTTCATCTACCTTTGGGGTGAAGCTGGCAGTGGCAAAAGCCACTTACTGCAAGCCTGCAAAGCGCTTAACTTAGCGGACCAAAATTTCACAATCGTCGATGACGTACAGCTACTAAATAACGACGCGCAAATTGCATTATTTAACACCTATAACCAGCTTAAAGAAACCGGCGGGACCCTAATTACAGCGGGCTTACACGCACCAACGCAGATGCACTTACGTGATGACTTGGCGACTCGCTTGGCTTGGGGTTTAGTATATCAATTACAACCCTTAAACGATGCTGAAAAAGCCTTAGCCCTGCAAAATCACGCCGCCGAGCGTGGCATACGCTTACCGAGCGAAGTGGTTGAATATTGCCTGCGTTACTTAAGGCGCGATTTATCGACCTTAATGGCAACTTTGGATGCACTAGATGAATGGTCACTGACCACTAAAAAGCCGGTCACCGTGCCGATGTTGCGGCAACTATTGCAGTTGAATCTTGAAATTTAAAAGCTTGAGATTTAAAACTTCAACTCAAAAACTTAAAGACAAAACTTAAAATTCGGATCCAAGCCTTCAGGCTAACTTATGAGCAGTCACTTTTTATTAGTTTTTATCGCTTTTCTATTAGTACTTCTTAATGGTTTTTTTGTGGCTGCCGAATTTGGCTTAGTCAAACTTCGCGGCACGCGCGTACGCACCATTGCAAAAACGCTAGGCTGGCGCGGTCGCATGTTAGCTAAAGTACATATCAATTTAGATGCGTATTTATCCGCCTGCCAATTAGGTATTACTCTAGCCTCACTAGGTTTGGGCTGGGTAGGTGAGCCGGCCTTTGCCGCGCTCATCGAGCCACTACTGTTGCAAATGGGCGTCACTAGCGTAAAGCTGATTCATAGCATCGCCTTCGTTTTTGCCTTTTTCACCATTTCCTATTTACACATCGTACTTGGCGAATTAGTGCCAAAATCTTTAGCAATTCGCATGTCTGAAAGAGTGAGTTTATGGACAGCGCCAGCCTTATATATGTTTTATTGGGCGATGTTTCCAGCCATTTGGTTGCTCAACCAAAGCTCTAATTTAGTGATTAGTGCCTTAAAATTAAAAACCAAGGCGGGACATGACTCACATTATTCTTCAGAAGAACTAAAATTGATTTTACGTAGCTCTCGCCCTAGCGATGCTTTTAGCAATGATGAATGGAAAGTGTTGGCGCAAGCCATCGACTTTAGAGAATTAGAAGTCTCAGATTTAATGCATCCGTTCAATGAAGTAGTCGCTTGGTTCGAAGTTGATTCTTTCGATAAAAATATGGAGCGCGTGCTACAACATCAATACAGCCGCTACCCGATAATCAACGCATTAGGCATGGCCACAGGCATCGTGCATATTAAAGATATTTTTGTCGCACTACGCAAAAATCCCAGCTTTACAGACATTAAAAGCATCGCCAGACCAATAGACCAAGTTTCGCCAGAAATCAATGCGACTGAAGTATTTAGAAAACTGCAAAAAGGCGCACCGCATTTCACCGTTGTCGGTTACGAAAATGCACCGCCGATTGGATTTCTTACGCTAGATAATTTACTAGCCGCCATGGTGGGCGATATTCGCGATGAGTTCAGGCAATCACAAAGCGCATGGACAAAGTTGGATGACGGTTCATTATTAGGCAAAGCCTCTCTATCATTAAACACGCTAGAACGCACCATAGGCGTGGATATAGAATCTGACGACGCAGACACAATAGGCGGATTAATTTTATGGGCCTTGGGCGATTTGCCCAAAGAAGGCCAGCGTATTGCGTTTAAATCTTTTGATGTGGTGGTTAAAAAAATGATAGGCCCACGTATATTATTGGTGCGGGTTTATCCGAAAAACCTGCATCAAGAGCCAGCTTCTCAGCATTAAAAATCGTCTCAAAAAATAGCTGCGACGCAATACGCCTATCATTCACACAGGAATCCAGTCATTGCTCTTACAGCCCGAACAGCATCACCAACCATTCCCATTTTTCTTTGTGAAAGCCGCATTCTCTGAAGAACAGTGCGCCGCGCTTGAGCAGCTATTTTTGCAAGATAATAATGCATGGCAACATCAAGATGCTGTGTTTTATCGCGCCTCACTTTGCGATGTGACTGCGGCTACTCCAGCAGCATTTCAGGCCGAAATACTCGCTAGAATGCTCGAGATTACTGGGCTGCCACTCGTCAATCGCATGCTGGTGACGGTGCAACGAATGCTACCCAGGCAAGTTATTGGCATACACAGCGACCGACCGCTATTAGGCTATGAAATTGCCCGACTAGTCGTGCAACTTAATAAGCAATGGCAACCCGAACATGGCGGTGTGCTGCAATTATTCTCCTCTCCGCAAAGCGAAGTCATATTCAGCGTTAATCCTGAATACAACAAAGCCGTTGGCTTTTTGCTACATGCTGACTCTTATCACGCCGTCACCGAAGTGAGTCAGCCACGCCAATCGGTAGTGTTCAATTTTTGGCATGCGGCCAACACGCCAGAACTAGCGGCACATATTGAAGCTTTATTTGCCAACTTGCAATTTTCAGAATTTCCGGAAGCACTCAATGCCATTGCCTCAGCGGCAGAATCAACCTTACCCGAAGAAGTCACCTATAGCGCCGGCACCGCCGCCATTGCACTAAATCGTTGGGGTTATGACGCGGCAACCGTTGTGGCTGGGTATAAGCACAGCGCTGGGCTTGCCAACTGCGATAGTAGCGATGCCGAAACCTATGCCGCCGTATTATTGGCCGACTGGGTGGCGTATTTATATCGTGATACTTTTGATTTGATACGTTGGAATGCGTTGAAAAATAACCTTGCTGGCATGGAGAGGTTTCCGCGTTTGTTGGCTATTTGGGAGCTTTGCTTGCCGGAATGGTGAGGATTGCATAGATCGTGATGTTGAACTGCAAATAAATATGAAAATTCGAGCATCAAAAAGCCTGAGGGAGTTACAGGATATCCGTACTCCATGATTGATTTGGCAAATTTACGCAGAGATTAGACCGCCCTATTGCGGACACTGACGTAGCGTCACTATCGACCCTCTCCCGTCATACGCAAATCAAGGCTAATCGTCAGCAAGGGGGACAAAGCAGTCATACATTTTTACAACGTCAATGAGTATGTTAAATTGCATCGAATATTGACTCCCAGCGGGTAAATTCTTGCCAACCCACATGCTATTTTTGAACAAATCATTCAGGCATGTCAATTGGCTGAGATACACTACACCATAGAACAATTGCCGCAGGGTTATCAGACCACTGTGGGTGAACACGGAACAGGTTTAAGTGGTGGGCAGAAGCAACGGATTGCGATTGCACGAGCATTGCTCAAACAACCTAAAGTGCTCATCTTTGATGAAGCGGTGAGTAACCTTGACCAACAAACGGCAGAACACTTTGCACAGACGGTGAATAAGCTTAAGGGAAAGGTTACGATTTTGTTTATTACGCATCAACTACCGAAAGGGCTGAATGTGTATGAGGCGGTGATTTTGGGGAAAGAAAAGAATACAAATAATGAGCAATTGCAACCAACCGTGACACAAACCAATAATTCAGAGAGGAAAGAAACATGAGCGATCAGAAACAAACGGTAACTTATTCATTTTTGGAGAAAATTCGCCATTTTAGTTTAGTTAAATTAGCTTTTCTGTCTGTATTGTTATCTATACTGGGGCTGGTTATTTTTGGTGTATTTAGATTGGAGCCACACCACCTGTCATCAAAAGAAGCCTTTCTTGGGAACCTTTATCGAGGCAAGTTAATACCTTTCATCCATGATAATGAAAAAGCTAAAACATACTTAGAGCAATCTGTAACAAAATTCAATTCTGCTGAAGCACAGTGCGATATGGGTGAAGTATATGCGGAAGAAAGTAATTTTAAACTAGCGGGATATTATTATTTTACAGCGGCAATGCATGGCTCGCAGAGATGCGAGGTGCATTTTTTGAAACTTTCTTATCCGCCTGATGGCGAAATAAAAGTATTCCAGATGGTGAAAAAAATGGCAGATAACAGAAAGTATCCCTCTGCACAATTTATGGTGGGTAAGAGATTGATTGAAGGTGTAGGTATTTCAAAAGATGCTAAGGAAGGCATTGCTTATTTGGAGAAAGCTGTAGCACAAAAGCATTGGGGTGCATCGTTATACCTGGCTGGAATTTATATCAAAGGCGAACTGTTGCCGCAAGATATTGATAAAGCGAATAAGTTAATGGGTGATAAAAATAAATCAGGAGATAAAAAATGAGCGACTTAACCAATACTGCTACAAATATATACCACGCAACCCAATAAGTTAAAGGAGCTATTGATAAGTATAACCATTATTGCGAGGCTTTTAATAATGCACAATCTTATAGTGGCAATGCAGGTAAGATTGCTCTGGCTGGTGTCGAGTTGATGAAAGCAGCGGCTGAACTTAAAAAGTTTGATTTGCCGCTAACTGGAGACCCTGCAAAAATCATAGATATGACACATGATTGTTGATGCTGACAGGCAACTTTGGGGATTTTGCAGTTAGACATACTTAATTACTGTATGACTCGTTACAATTGGGAGCGCTAAAACCTGATTACCAAAAAGCTGCCATTCACAAATTTGTACTCAAGCATCATTTGTTGATGCTAAAAATCTAGGCTAAATGACATCAACGGGGGACGTTTGATTCATTCACTCATTACCAAAATTAAAAGAAATCCGGACTTATCACCGGCTTTAGATATATAAATTGTAAGGGGTTCCCCTTATTCTCTCAATTCTTCCATTCTGTCATGCTAAATTCTTTGCAATGTGAATCTGGCCAGTTTTATTCACGTCCAGAGCAATGGATGGGTGTAATGGATGTATCGACCATAAAAAGAAAATGCCCCAAATGTGGAGCAATATTTACCATTGATGAGTCAACTGACCATTCCACCTGTGTTTGGTGTGGATTGAATATTCCCAATGAACTTGCTAAAGAATTTACAATCCCCCCTGTTGCTGCAAATGTATGGACGGAGCATCCACTTGCCGATGAGGGAGAATCCTACGAATCCGACACTTCCAGACAGACCATAAATGAGACAACTGCAACTGAAAAACCAATAGAAGTGGTAAGTGCATATATAAAAAAACGGGTTGGGCGCTCAATTCAGTACGCAATCGTTATGGGAGCAGTAGGATTCTGCCTTGGGTTCTTTGGCCCAATACTTTTTGGGGGCGTCGCTCAGGGTCCATTGTTAGGAATCATTTTTACTGGCCCCCTCGGTTTTGTTCTTGGTGGAATCATTGGTGCAGCAATGCCTGTGCAAGATGAGGCAACATTCTCGGCTAACAACTCACTAAGAACTGACAGATCTGATGGAAAAGTCGCAATTTGGAATCCAAATATCGCAGCAATTTTAAGTCTAGTCTTTACACCCGCATTTGGTTCATATCTACAGATGCTTAACTGGAAAACACTTCAAGAGCCTGATAAAGCGGTTTCTTCTAAAATTTGGTTTTATATCAGTCTAGGCATACTAATCGTCCAAGCTGTCTTGAGGCCAACTTTGGACAAGCAGTCAGCAGGTGGCCTAATTTCTGGTGGGATTGAACTTATATTTATGCTTATTTGGTACTACTCATCTGGGCGCTTACAAGGAAAATATGTCAAAGAAAAGTTAGGTTCAAGTTACACCCATAAACCTTGGGGAAAATTACTGCTATTAGTCTCAGTGTGTACTATCGGTTGGAGTTTCTGGCTCTTTTGGACCGTTGGTTCAATATTTATAAAATAGTTAAAAAACAAGCCCATTCAACAAAATTCAATAATTTTCATCCAGTGCCCACTTTCATCACCTCGGGCGCACTCTAGGTGATAAAGAACTTAACAACCCAGTTCTCAGTTTTGTCTGCTTTGGTGAAGCAATTTAGGCTCGAACTAGCAGTTAATGGTCGGTGGCCGTGATGGCCTATTTAAGTCGAAGGTCGCCTTTGGGGATGTTGCAGTTAGACAAACTTAATTACTGTATGACTCGTAACAACTAGGCGTGTTAAAACCTGATGCCAAAAAGCTGCCATTCACAAACCTATACTTAACCACTATTTGCTGATGCTAAAAACCTAGGCTAAATGACCTCAACGGGGGCGAAGCTGCCGTACGATTTAGCCACATCTACTTCCGCATCGTTTAAGGTTTGTCAGATGTCAGCCCTCAACCGCAGAACGTTCAAGCGACAGCAAGCCTTGTTGGGCAGGCGTATGACAAGCCGACAAGGAGGAAACCGCGTGA
>Ga0265593_1001545_pt1 | contig 10633 bp, 5 predicted proteins | sample saktaG_8_FD_190136 | JGI IMG/M metagenome (GOLD analysis project Ga0265593, IMG submission 190136) | Saline water microbial communities from Sakinaw Lake, British Columbia, Canada - sak_2011_5_24_36m | ecosystem: Environmental > Aquatic > Non-marine Saline and Alkaline > Saline ...
CTTTACTCTTCTAACATATTTCTTAACTCCACATTTTACAGCAATCTCATGAAGTAAATTTAATGAACCAGGAGAGTACAATTCGTCATATAGAAAATAAACCTTCTCACTAAAACGAAAATATTCCTCTAGCAGTTTGTCTCGTAAATAGCAGTTATCAACTCTGACATAATAAACCTTTTCCGAATTAAATTCTCTTGCCTGAAAAAAGAATATTCCTTCAGATTTGATCAACTCTACCAATTCGGATTTTACAAAATCCTTTCCTTTCTCATAAACATCAAAGATAAACTCAACATGTTCAAGATGTAATTTATTTGCAGGGAAAGATTTAACACCCGTTTTGTATAATGGTATGATGTGTTGCTTTATCTCGTCAAGTAAATCTGGTTCTTTTATTCCCAATTTATCTCTTATGAACTCCAGTGATGGTTTATTTGATATTACTTCTGGATGGATTGTATCATAAGGAACCTTCTTTTTTGCAACTGGTAAATACACTTTTGGCTTACCTGACAAATCAAATGGCTCAGTATGCCTACCATTGGATAATCTTATAATTGGTTTCCGTCTCAAAACACCATCTTCCCTGTTTCTACCAATAGTAAAAAGTGATTGTTGCTTACCATTGAGAAAACCATAAAATAATTTTACCCAACTGTTCTGTTTAGATTCAAAGAAATCCTTTGTTACTACTCTTGCAAAATCATCGGAACCATATTCTTTTATCGAAAGTTCTTTCATAAGATAACTTCTGAGTTCAGAAGTTTTGTCAATGGTAATCTGAGGATCAAGCCAATAATCGATTTTAAATAACATCTGTAAATCATGTTTAGAAGCTAAAATTTGTTTTAACTCTTTACCTCTAATAAGCCCAACCGTTGATGCAGACGCTAATAATGTGCCATCATTTGCGGGAAGGTATTTCTTCCCCGAAAGAAACTCATCTTTAATTGTTTCAAAGAATTTCCAGTACACAAGTTCCTTTTTATCTATAGAAGGATCGATTGGTAGTTGATTGAGAAAATCAACTGAAATTAACTTTTGAGTACCTAAATATTCAAGTGCCTTTTTCATTAGATCAATGACTTCATAAAGCAATGCAAGATTAATTGGCTCTTGAAAGTTAACATTATCACGTGCGGGAGTGGTTGCAAAGGGAGCATGTATAATAAACTTTAGGAAGGTTTCATAATATGTTTCAAAAAACACAAACAGCTTGCTGGTATCACCTTTGATAATGTGTAACTTACCATCAACTAAGCTTTGCTTAAAGGCAATAGCTACTTTAGGCTTGTTTTTTAAGCTTGAAAACGCTTCATGTTTAACATCTTCTTTAAAAAGCAAATACTCATAATCGATATCATTTGTAGAAATTACTGATTTGTATGCTATTTTACTGCCTTTTAATAGAGATTCCTTTCCGTTTTTAGTAATAGTTCTTAATTGATTTCCAACTCTTAGGTTGATAGTATTAAGATTATTCAAAAACAACAAATTGAAAAATTCCAATTTATTGAATTTGTCTTTGATAAGCTCGAAAATTGTAAACTCATCTCGGTCAGAATGGTTAAACGGAAGTGTTATTATAGTATCTCTAAAATTGTTTATATCAGAGAAATTTGTCGGTAATAAATAGTTCTTTATTTCAAAATCAAACAGACCAGATTGAATACGTGGTATTGTTGTAACAGCATAAACAGATTTGAAACCAATACCAAATTTTCCTATTTTTTCTCTGTTTTTCTTTTTTTCATTTTGTTTACCTGCGACATTTGTAATACGATCAATATCTTCAATAGTAAACACAATGCCATTATGCCTTATTTCTAATTTGTCATTTTGTAAGGTAAATTCAATTGAGCTGGCTTTGGCGTCCTCTGCATTTTGCAATATTTCATAAACAAAATGAGTAATATCAGGATATAAATCTTTAACAAGTTCAAGCAAGCCGGACTCATTTTCCAAAAGAGCATCGTGCAGTTTTTTTCTTTTATTATATATTTCCTGGAAAGTCATAATCTTGATTGTTATTTAGGACAAATAGGATTCCAATCGCATTTTGAACAAATTTCCCCTCCGGGACTCCTTGGAAACTTGTTGCTAATAATTCCGTTAATTGCAATATTCAATTTGGTCCGTGTCTCGGATATTTTTTTGTCTGTAATAATTACCTCCTTTCTTTCTGCTTTTTCAGAATCTAAGTAATGCAAGAAAGCTTTGTTTATATTCTTGAGTAATGCTTCTTTTGCGGCGATTGTGTAAAGCACGACTTGGTGAGTATATTTTTCTTCAAAATGACTTTGTGGTTTCCCCGTTTTAAAATCGATGACCTCTAAAATATCCTCCCGTTCCTTAGATCTCGAAAGTAAATCAATCGACCCATTAATAAGAGCTTTATTTTCAAAATCCATTTCAAAATTCTGTTCTGTTTTAACAGCAAGAGAAAAATCTTGTTGCCACAACTTTATATAATTCTTTAGGCTGCTAATACAGGACTTTTGAAGTGTTTCAAATTGCTTCGTTGCGGCATATCTTAAATAGAAATGTTTATTAACAATTTCTTCAACTCTTTTTTCTGTGGGGATCTTACCAGTTCTTTCGTATAATTTATGCATCAGGTTTATAAGATTATGAACCTGCTTGCCGTAACCCATTGCCTGTACTAACTCAGGATTGAAACCATAAATGAATCGCATGCGGTAATCGTAACTGCATGATAAATAATAAGAGAGCTCACTGTAATTTGTAGGGAACCTTAAATCGCTATCAGCACGTTCAATGGAACAGGTTTTTCGTCTAGTAGGATCCGGAATTATTTTCGTAATAAAATACTTATCCTGCAATGCATTGTAAAATGGATGAATAGCTGTTCTTTTTATATTACCATTAGAAATATTGTGAGTGGTTACAAAAAGAAATTTTTTTGCTCTTGTAACAGCAACATAATACAATCTTCTTTCATCGTTTTCATTTCCAGCATATCTGCTAAAATCAATTTGACTGGTATCAAGGAATGTTACCTTGTCATTATTCCCTGTCAACTTCCCTTTCAGATGAGGCATAAACACTACCGGAAAACCCAATCCTTTTGTTCCGTGCAAAGTCATTATTTTAACTGCATCAATTAATCCGGCATTAGCATCACTTGAACCTTCATCATAAGCATTGGAAACAAAAGTTTGAATAAATTCTATAAACCGGACAATATCATTTTTTGACAGGTAGGTTCTCGAACTTTCAAAATCAGAAATTGCTTGACTAAAACCTCCTAAATTGTAAAGCACAACATCATCAGTCGGGTCATTGTGAAATGAAATATCTGATAGTCCTAACCCTGATAACAATTTATAGTACAATCCCTCTAAATTTAGTCGGGGCTTCTCTTTGCACCATTCAATAAGTTCAGTAAGTAGTTTTTTAAAAACAGGTAATTTAATTTTAAATATACCTGAAATTAGGGCGTAGATATCTGACATACTATCATTTGCATCTTCTTCCTTCACCATTTCGCCTATATATTTGAGGGTTCTCAGAATTGCCCTCACTTCAGGAGCTTCCATTAATCCTCCCATTCCGGAGTAAATAACATTGATTCCCGCATTCTCTAATTCTTCCTTGTAGGCATGGGCATCCTTCCGTTTGCGAAACAGCAGGACCATATCGGAGTATTTTAATTTTCGGGATTTCCCTCTATCCAAATACTCTTTCCCATATAGCATTTGAATTTTCCTGACAATCCAGTTAGTTTCTTCTGTTTGATAGTCAAAACACAGCTTATAGAGATCACCAGGTTCTGATTTAGCAGTATTTGGTTTTATGGTTTTAGGCAGGCGATTTGGATTTGAAGAGACAAAATCGGATGCACATTGGATAATGTTGTCGTGTGACCTCCGGTTAATTTCAAGTTTATATTTGGTAACATTCTTGTATCTCTTGGTAAAATTTATAATATTGTTAACATCAGCACCGCGCCACTGATAAATGGATTGGTCGTCATCACCAACCACGCAAACATTTTTTTGCCCTGAAACCAGCCTAATAAGACTTTCCTGAATCGGGTTTACATCCTGGTATTCGTCAATAGTAAATACCTTATATTGTTTCTGAATCTGCTTGACAATGTATTTGTCCTGTTCAAGCCAGTCAACGGCAAGTCGCAAAATGCCGGAAAAGTCAAGAAACTTTCTTTCTTTTAATTTTTCCAGGTAGATATCTAATGCTGTTTTAAAGTGTTGATCGGCAATTTGCGTTTCCTTTATGCTTTCCTCTCGGTAAAAATCAATATCAGCAAGAAATGTGTTTAGCGTCCAGTTTTCATAACGATGAGGATTAGGATCTACACTATATGGCAAACGGTAACCGAGCCCTTTTAAAACGGTGTACAAACCATATAAATTTATACCATCCCATTTCAATGAAACGGCAAAAGCTTTACGGCTGTTTTCATCCAGCATGTCATAGCCACGGTATTCCGGCACAAAATCCTTTAAAATTTTAAAGGCAAAAGCATGTATGGTACCGATATACATATCACCGATATCGGGCTGTCTGCCCATCAGTTCATAAATTTTGTCCCTTACCCTGAATTTCAGTTCTTCGGCAGCTTTATCATTAAAAGTCAATGCTACAATTTCGCTGGGTTTTGCAATGCCCTGCTGAATCTGGAAAGCAATCCTTTCAGAAACAAACTCTGTTTTTCCGGAACCCGCACAGGCTATAATTTGTACATTACCCAGTAATAATTTTGGATTTCCCTGAAATGTAGTTAGGTTGTGAATGGCCATAATATTCAAGATTGTTTCTTTTTATTACTGTACTTGTATTACTTTCACCCTTACTTTATCAAAATTTAGTGCTCACCGATATTTGTGGTTTACCAAACATGAAAGTGAGCAATTATTACGATTCCTTCAACTATGTAGAAATTAGTTAAATTCCTGTTTTACACTTGGGTTTAAAATTTCATTTTCAGTAAAAACAACTAAATTTTTCGTCGCCCTTGTTAATGCTACATATAAGTTTTTTACATCAGAAAACTTATGGGCATTGAGCAACACAACGGTATCGAATTCCAAGCCCTTTGTTAGTAATGTTGTTCCGATACATTTACCATTTATTTTCCTGCCAACCCTTCTTTTGATATTCCTAATTTCTTTCATTGCATCATAAACAGAAGAGTTGTTGCCATATGCAGTATTGAGAGCTTTGCATAAGTCATTAAATAGCTCTTTTCTGTAACAAATATTTTCTGGCAAATCCTTTATTAAACATATGGTTTGAGAAAATAATTTTAAAGACTTGTGTTGAGTAGAAAGTAAGATATTGTTTTTGATAGGCTCAATAATTTTTCTATCATCTTCATCCCTCTTAGTCTTAACACCAGTATCATTGAGCCAATTGTCAATTACTGTTTTTTTAAAAAGGACGGCACATATTTCAAGTAAAACTTGAAATGAATTGACGGGTGTGCAGAAATCTAATTTGTGTGATAAATCATAAAATTCAGAACTATCTATTGCTTCAACAAGTCGAAGGCGATTTTTAAACTGTTTTACTATTTTTATCCTTGCATTTTTATTTTCGCTTATCGGATAAATTATTAGAAGACTTGATTCACTATTTAAGAGTTGACTGATTTTGGTATAATAAGCATTAGTCGGGACATACAAATCACTTTCTTGAACAATGTATTTTGATATTGCAGCATAATCATTGAGATTTATGGGCTGATTTGTGTTTAATTTATCTCTGATGGACTTTAAACTATCACCTAATGGAGCATTTGTATTTTTCCATCGCCACGGCTCAGTCAATTCCGAACCATCGAAATCGTTAAAGGCTGTGGAAAAATCTACTAATTGTTCACCGTTAAAGCCAAAAATACCCTGCAATGGATCACCAAGAATATGAAGGGGTAAGTGTTCTGATAATGAAATAATCAATTGATGCTGAGATACTGTACAGTCTTGATACTCATCAACAAACAAACCAGAATAAGTTGCTTTAATAATTTCAAAAATTGGTTTTATTGTAAATAATTTTGTGGCAATTTGAATTATAAACGGAAAATATGCATTATTATCCTGTTCAGGCTTGTCGCTTTTACAGTAAAAGGCTTCAACATACTTTTGAGCAAAGCTGGAAATTGTTTCAATCGTGAATTTACATGAGGGATTAGTTTTTTTTACTTTTTCCTTTATTGAAGCGACACCAGCATGAGTATGCGTAAGGATTAATTGATGCCCAGTTGTGAACATCAGACATTCTGCTATGGTATGAGTCTTTCCATAACCTGCCGGTGCAATCAACAGACTTTTTGATGATGCTATAAAATTTTTATAAAGTTGTTCATAGTCTTGCATCATCCATATAATTAGACAGAAAATCAACTTGTGATTTTATTGTTTTCCCATTCATCTGGCCAAGGTATTTCACTATAACCGAACCTAAGTACACCCCATGATCTATACGCTTAAACCAAGATTTATCGTCTTCTTTTCCGTTATTTTTTTGCTTTCTAAATGTTGCTGCTTTAGAAATTGCATTTCTCATTTCATTTGTATCTGCATTTTCCCAATCTTGGGGGAATGCACCTTCATATTGATTTTGAATTGATTCCTTAACACCTTCATTTTCTTTTTCTTCAATGCGATACTTTAATAATTCTTTCACTAGCGTTTCGTATAAAATAATAAAAGTTCTTTGAAAGTCTTGATATATCTTCGTTTGCTGAGTTTTTTTGCGATCCGAGATTTGAATTTGGTTTTACCGTTCTTTGTTCAAAAAACACAGGATGAACAAGGGAAAGATGGTATTCGCTCAGTTAATGGAATTTGCACCATGGGGTGTTTTCAAATATGGTGTAAAACGGTACAATGGCGATTACAATAACAAGGGACTCACTTGCTGGAAACAGTTTCTCTGTATGGCATTTGGTCAGCTTACACACCGGGAAAGCCTTTCTGATACAGCCCTTTGTTTAAAACTTCAAAAGGATAAACTTTATCATCTTGGCATTGGCAGGCCGTTTAGCAAATCTACGTTGTCAAAGGCGAATGAAAAACGTGACTGGCGGATTTTTCGTGATTTTGCGCTTAAACTCATTGATCAGGCACGGGAGTTATGCAAGGATGACAACCTGCTTGATTTAAAGCTCAAAGGCAAAATTTATGCTATTGATGCCACTACCATTGATCTATGCCTGGATGTCTTTTGGTGGGCCAAATTCCGATCAACCAAAGCAGCCATAAAACTACACACACTCCTTGATCTGAAAACTGCAATACCAGAGTATATTTTCATCACCGATGGATCCGTTCACGAGGTTAATACACTGGACTACTTTTCACTTCCTGCTGGAAGTTACCTGGTAATGGATAAGGCATACATCGATTTCGCACGTCTGGGGCGGTTTTCACATGAAAGAACTAACTTCGTAGTAAGAGCAAAGAACAATATGAAATACCGTGTTTTAAAGCGAAAGAAAACTGCAAAAGAAAAAGGAGTATTATGTGACCAAACCATTGTGCTTACTAATCCTGCAACAGTAAAACACTACCCCAAAAATTTGCGTAGAATCCACTATTTTGATAAAGAAACTGGGAACACATTAATTTTTCTTACAAACAATTTCAAATTATCAGCTCTAACAGTTGCTGCTTTATATAGGAATCGCTGGGGAATCGAGTTGTTTTTCAAATGGATAAAACAACACCTGAAAATTCAAACATTCTGGGGACATAGCGAAAACGCAGTAAGGACACAGGTTTGGATTGCAATTTCAGCGTATGTGATCGTAATTATTGCAAAAAAGCAACTCAAATTAACACCGACATTGTATGAAATCCTGCAACTGATAAGCCTTTCCGCATTAGATCGAACATCAATAAAAAGGCTCTGTCTAAGTGAAGATATTCAAGATGTCAAAGAACAAGATTCTAATCAATTGATATTGTGGTAACTATTTCAAAACGCTAGTGTAATTCTTTTACTCCAGCCCAAGGCATATCCTCAAAAATTTGTCTTTCAATGGAGTTGTTTCTATTACAATCAACGATAGAAATACTCAAAACCCTTAATTCTTCTTTTATAGAGTTTATGCCTGAATCATCAGAATCACAGAATACACAAACTGAGAATCCTAATTTTTTAAAACCCTTACAATATTCAACAAAATTTGAACCCATACCATCTACTAATCTTATACCACTATAGGCAGCACTGACTTTATTTTGGGAAATTCTATGTTGATTAATGGCCCTGCATATGCCAATTTCCGTGGCACCTTCACATATGATCAACTTGTTTGCAAACAAGGCTTCAGGATTTTTACGTATACTTGCTTGTAAAGAACTATCCGCATTTAGGAGTTCAGTAGCACCTCGCCTAAGTAAAAATAAATCTGGAGCATCGAGTTCAACGACAACATTGCTGGAGTGAGTAGTAATGAAGATTTGTCCCTTATTGCTTTTCTTCAAAGAACTTACCAGATGCTGTACCCTGTCAGGTTCAAGCCCTTGTTCAACTTCATCAATCAACATAATGCCGGAATCACCAGCAAGTGAAGTTTGAATAGCAATTGATATAAGACGTTTTAACCCTTTTCCTTTTAAACGAAATGGAATATTTGCTTCATCGTGCAAGCATACTCTATTATCTTTTATTGATATATCTTTAAAATCAATAGATGTGGTCGTACTAGAAACATCGACTCCAAATTCGGTTGCCTTAGCTGCAATTTTCTTTATAACCTCTTTAAAATCGTCAAAAGAATTTTTGTCAATTTCTTTTTTTGCATTCCGAAGCGCATTAAGAACTATATTTTTATCTTCATTGTCTTCACTGTCTTCTAGTTTTAATAAAGAGTACAAAGGGTTGCCCTTACTCCAGGAAAAATGTTTGTCAGTATAATCGGAAATTAGAAATGTATTGAGTTTAGCCCTTGCAGCAGCAGAAAGGATTAGGGGTTCCTGAGTAGCTCTTTGATTTACTATTGCCCAATTTGGCTCTAAACCATCATTAACAGATAGCTTTATTGTTATCGCTTTTACCTTTACTTCTTCTTCTAAAAAGTCATCAATAATTTGACCTTTCTCGTTTATACCTCTTATGTATAGCCCAAATTTTTCATTAATAAACAATTCTGGTAAATCTGTTAATGTTGCTTCTATTTCAATGGGGTCAGACGTATCACAATTATAAAAATCACTATCATAAAATGTGATATTCCAACTGGGAGATAATACATACGAGATTGCTTCTAAAATGGTTGATTTTCCAGAATCACCACGACCGATAAGGCAAATAAATTTCTTTCCGTAAAAAGATTGATAAAACTCTTTTATCCCCCGGAAATTTATTATTGAAATGCTGTGAATTGTAGCCATGATTTTGAGCTTTATATATTACCGTCTATTTTTGAGATTGTAAAGTCCTTCATGTTATATTATTTTAAAAGTAACAAATGTCTGTCAACTCCGCTGATATACTCCCATTCAGATGTGTGGTTTTCTTTTGCCACTTTGTTTAGATCTGGTGATGTGTAGAATGCGAACATTGATTTATCAAGGTTCTGTATGTCGATTTGCTTTGTGTGGTTTGTGATGGCATAGAGTTTTAGAATATCTCTTACTTGATCGGTGGTTAAAGCCGTTTTGGGTAATTGATGATATTTTGTCGAATTAACGGGCTCCAAAATTTTAAAATCGCAAAGAGTTTTTAGGAAGGAACGAGTTGATCGTTTAATAATTTCCGTATCACCATAGCTTTCTACCATTTTTGCCGTGATCGCAGGTGAACTGATTTCTTGCGAGGGGTCAAATATTTGATAGAATTTCTGAGTAAAAAACCTGAGTATTTCGTAATCAATAATAAATTTCGCAAGAAATATAGGTTTCATGTACTCAAAATCTTTTTGCTTACACAGTGATAAAAGCATATTATCTTCAATAATACTGGTGGATTCCTGAAAACTGTAAATAAAAGTGCGAAACAAAACAGTCCTCGTTTTTCTCCTTCCATCTTTTCCGGTTAATTCAACCGCAATGCTATTGTAAGCATCGTAATATTCTTCCGGCTTCCTTCCGGGCTGCATCAATTGAAGGGTTTTATAAATCCATTCAGGTTTTAATGGCCTGTCGTATCCTATCATTTTAATTTATTTATAAAGGAAAAACTATTTCTAAATGCTTCGAAAAGTTGATCTCTTTGACATTTATATTCTTCAAATGTTGTACCAGTAAAAGTTGGAATGATATAGGAATTATATAATTCATCTACCTTGTCATCCAAATTTGATAAATGTCCATCAAAGAATTTGAATGTTAACCGATCACCATCTTCTTTTTTATAATGAAAAAACTGACTAGAAAAATAGGTGTTTGTTTTATCGCTATCAGGAGCAATATTGAATACATCAATGTCGCAGGTGGGATTTCCTGACAAATCTTCATCAATCCTTCCACAAATAATAGATAATATAACATTTCCAGCTGTGTCACCTGAATAAATGATATCGGCGAATTGCACTTCCTTCTTTTGTGCGTAGTTTTTTGAAATAAGTTTAGTTACCTCATCGTAAATGTCAGCATTCTCTTTCTTTGTAAGAGTATAAGCTTGCATCGGTTTCAAG
>Ga0265593_1001553_pt1 | contig 10584 bp, 10 predicted proteins | sample saktaG_8_FD_190136 | JGI IMG/M metagenome (GOLD analysis project Ga0265593, IMG submission 190136) | Saline water microbial communities from Sakinaw Lake, British Columbia, Canada - sak_2011_5_24_36m | ecosystem: Environmental > Aquatic > Non-marine Saline and Alkaline > Saline ...
TTCTGTTTTCCAACCTCACCCCATTATTTCCCCATGAACGGTTTGTCCTCGAACTGGGCAACGGTGCCGCGGAAGACTTGACCGGACGCATGATCGATCTTGTCGCCCCCATTGGCAAGGGGCAGCGTGGGTTGATCGTATCCCCGCCGAAAGCGGGCAAGACAATGATTTTGCAGAATATCGCCCACTGCATTTCGGAAAAATACCCCGAGTGCTACCTTATCGTGCTGTTAATCGACGAGCGCCCCGAAGAAGTCACTGAAATGCAGCGCAGCGTGAAGGGGGAGGTGGTTTCCAGCACATTTGACGAACCGCCGGCCCGCCATGTGCAAGTGGCGGAAATGGCCATTGAAAAAGCCAAGCACTTGGTCGAACATAAACACGATGTCGTGGTGTTGCTTGACTCCATCACCCGTCTGGCGCGCGCCTACAACACCATTGTCCCGTCTTCCGGCAAGATACTGACCGGCGGTGTCGATGCCAACGCCCTGGAGCGCCCCAAGCGATTCTTTGGCGCGGCCCGCAACATTGAGGAAGGCGGCAGCCTGACTATCCTCGCCACCGCACTGGTCGATACCGGCTCGCGCATGGATGAGGTAATCTACGAGGAATTCAAAGGCACCGGCAATATGGAATTGCATTTGGAAAGAAAGATCGCCGAACGCCGCGTTTACCCCGCCATTAATATTAACCGCTCCGGCACTCGCCGCGAAGAATACATCGTACCGAAGGAAGAGTTGCAAATGTCTTGGATTCTGCGGCGGATTCTGCAACCCATGGATGAAGTGGCGGCCAGTGAATTTCTCCTAGGCAAGCTCAAGGACACCAAGTCCAACGCTGAATTTTTTGCCATGATGAAGCGGTAGGCTACTATTTTGGTTTGCCATCCACTATTCAAATAGGCCATTCCAACCGCGCATCCACTAGCAACCCCCCATGCTAATAATCAGCAAAGCCCAGATGCATGCCATGGTGCTGAGTAGCCGCCCGCTGCTGATCATCGAGATCGAACAGCACCTTGCTGAGTTCCGCCCCGACATCCCGTCCATTTATCCCCGGCCTTACCTCCGCTGGCTGATTAACGACAGCATTGAGCTTGCCAAGCCCTTCAACATCGACGACGCCTTTTCGATGCGGCTGTTCGTCCGCTTGCGTTGGGAGATTGCGCCGGGTTTCCACCGGCAAGCGCAAATCGCCAACGTGCTGGCGCAGACCACACGTCCGGCGGAAGACCGCTTTGCGGAATTGGCGACTTTGCCCTATGCCGATGCGTGGGAAGAGGCGAGGAAGTTTGCCGGGGCGAGGGAGTGGCGCACCCATTTCTGGGTGATGGACGCATGACCGATATTCATAGGTCAATTGATATTGGGAATATGAACAAATGACCGACACCTACAACGACGCGCTTTCCGAGCAATTGCGCAAGAATGTCTGGGACACCCTGCAAAGCGAAGCCAAGAACATGTCACCGCTCGATTATGCCTCGACCGTGGCCGACATCACCGGCGTTTTCGACCCAACCCCCCTCAGCGATGGCGCAGGTTTTTTATTGTCGGCGGCACAAGGCGATGCCTTGGGCGCTGCACTTTCCTTGGGCAGCATGATTCCCTATGCCGGCGATGCGCTGGCAAAACCGCTGAAATTCGCCAAGAAAGCCCCGTTGACAGGCAAGGCGTTGGAGGCATTGTTCCATGCCAGCGACAATTTGGCGATGGCGGGCCAAGCCGCGCTCAAACGCAGCGGGCTGGGCCTTGAACAAGTCGCCGCCGCCCGCAAACAGGCGCTGGCGAAAGTCCAGCAAGCCATGCTGGATGTCAAGGTGCGCAGGGCCGGGTGCGTGGAGTGCAAACAGGTGGGCGCAAAGGGCCAAAATCGGAGTTTGCATATGCCCCGCACTGGCAGGAATGGCAAATGGAATAATCCAAAAGGGGAGCAGCCGATGGATGGTAACGGCCGGTTTGAATTCCACGAGGCGCGTAAATTACCCGACGGGAGGACGGTCAAGGAAATCGAATTTCGTGATGGAACGCCCGTTTATGACAATTATGTGGAAGGTAAGAAATATGATTTATGGGAGGTGAGTGGGGATGCAGGATGGGATGCCGATCAACTGACTTTAATGATGCGTGAAAGTAACCCAGACTGGATGCCTCCTGTTAAGGAAAACTTTGTCCTCCATCATTTTGAAGACGGTAAGGTTGGCTATATTCCTCGTGCTATCCATGATCCAAACGCGGGGGGTCTTGCACATACTGGCGGTAATTCAATGACAAACAATCAACTTTTCTAAAGTGAGTTTACTATGTTCCAGATACCAGAAACCATGCAATCCCATTGGATTAAGCGTGATAAACCAAGGGCAACTACTGCTGACATCATGCGTATCGAATCAGCAATCCATTCATCGCTTACATTGCCTTATGTTGAATTTGTGACACAATTTGGTTTTGTTGTATTTGATGATGTTCCTGGAATGCGATGCCATTTTGATTATCTCATTACCTTCCCTGACCGCAAGGAAATTCGCGAAGGAAATATTGGATTCTTCCTAAAACCCGAAAAGCTTGTAAAGGCTTATGAAATTTTAACTACGACAGAATTTGATGATGATGAAGACTTTCCGAAATTTCCTAGAAATTATTTACCTGTGGGTAATGATGCGGGTACAGGACAGATATTGCTAGAACTGGGTGAACACGCCGGACGTGTTTGGTACTGGCCTTACAACGATTGGGCTTGGGGGACGGAAGACAACACTTGGTTAGGCTTTGTCGCCGAGGATTTCTATGATTTTATAAATCGGCTACGCTCTTGAATATGAATGAGTGTTGATAATTTCTATTATGTTTAAAATTTCAGAAGTTATGCTAAATTATTGGAAGGGACAAGCAGAACCAAAAGCGACAACTTTTGATATAATGCGTATTGAGTCAGCCATTGGGTTAAAATTGCCGACCGCTTATACCGATTTTGTTACCCAATTTGGTTTTGTTGTCTTCGATGATGTTCCGGGAATGCGTTGCTTGTTCGACTATATCATTAGTTTTCCAGATCGAAAGGAAATTCATGAAGGTGATGTAGGTTTCTTCTTGGAACCTGAAAGAGTTCTATCGACATACGAAATCCTTACTACAAAACAATTTGAAATTGACGATGAATTTCCTAAATTTCCGACTAAATACTTGCCAGTAGGTAACGATGCCGGACAGGGCAAAATTCTTCTTGAATTAGGTGAACATGCTGGTCGAGTCTGGTATTGGCCTTTCAATGAATGGGCTTGGGGAGTGGAACACAACACTTGGCTCGGCTTTGCTGCCAATGATTTATATGAGTTTATTAATGGACTACGTTCTGATCCAGATTTAATTACCTGAAATATTTCAGGTAATGTTGGCTAAATTCCTCGCAATATTCATGATTTGGATATAGGCGGCGTGGCACACACTAGCGGTAACTCTATGACCAACAACAAACTTTTTTAAATCTAAGTTATTATGTACCAAATTACTAAATCCATGCTCGATTCTTGGAATGAGGATAATAAACCGAAAGCGACGACAACCGATATTGCTAGAATTGATGCCGCAATCGGTGCTAAACTTCCCACACCCTATGTTGAATTCATAACTCAATTTGGATTTGTCATATTTGGCCTAGATGCGGAAGAGCGTTATCATTTCAACTATATCATCGTATTTCCAGATAGGAAAGAAATACATGAAGGTAATATCCGTTTCATGTTACAAACAGATAGACTTCTCAAAGCTTATGCAAACCTAACTACAAGTGAATTTAATAATGACGATGAATTTCCTAAATTTCCGACTAAATACTTGCCAGTAGGTAACGATGCCGGACAGGGCAAAATTCTTCTTGAATTGGGTGAACATGCTGGTCGAGTCTGGTATTGGCCTTTCAATGAATGGGCTTGGGGAGTGGAACACAACACTTGGTTAGGCTTTGTCGCCGAGGATTTCTATGATTTTATAAATCGGCTACGCTCTTGAATATGAATGAGTGTTGAAAATTTATATTATGTTTCAAATTCCCGAAGCTATGCAAACACATTGGATTAAACGCGGCAAGCCAAAGGCATCGGCAACAGATATTATGCGAATCGAGTCCAAAATAGGTGCTACGCTCCCAGCCCCTTATGTTGAGTTTATAACTAAATTTGGCTTTGTAGTATTTGATGATGTACCCGAAATGTATTGTTTGTTTGATTATATAATTATGTTCCCAGACAGAAAGGAAATTCACGAGGCCGATATTGCTTTCTTTGATCAAACAGATAGGCTTATTACGGCTTATGAAACGCTAACAAGAAAAGAATTTATATATGACGAAGATTTCCCAAAATTTCCCGCAAATTACTTGCCGGTTGCTAGTGATGCCGGACAGGGACAGATTTTGCTTGAAATTGGTGAACATGCTGGTCGAGTCTGGTATTGGCCTTTCAATGAATGGGCTTGGGGGACGGAAGACAACACTTGGCTTGGCTTTGTCGCCAATGATTTTTATGAATTTATCAACAAATTAAGACCATGATTCTATCAAGTCACAAAGGATGAACACATGGTAAACATTTACGAAAAACTCCAAGCGGTTGAATTCGACAAACTGCCAAAATCCATACAAGGCGTGTACCTTGCGCCGCCGGTCATCTCCGTGCCAATCGAGCCTGACGGGGACGGATTCAAATTGCTCAATCCCGGCGAACTCGACCGCCCAGCACCACAAGCACTCGTACCCAAGCTGGGCATCAAAAGCTGGCGCGATGCGGGGCGGTTGGGTGTAATCTATGAGGGAATGAATATGCGGAAAATGGCGGAAAAATTGCTCAAGCATCCCACCAAGCCGCAATGCCTCGCCGCCCGTGCTTGGACCGAAACCAAGTCCCCTTTGCGCTTGCATCTCTCGCCCTATGTGGATTTCTCCGAGGTCAGCGAAGTTCGATTTCTAGCCGACCTGAAACAATGCCGCCGCATCAGCGCCTGTCTGCGTGGAAGTTCGGCACAGGGTATACCGGCTGCACTGCCCCAGTTGGCGTCCTTTGCTGCCAACATCGCAGCCCATTTGCCACCGCATGGTCACATCATTGATGTCGGCTATTTTCCATCGGGCGATGTTTGGCTGGTCGAAATCAACCCCGGTTTGACACCGCAAGATTTGGCTGTCCTGCAAAAGGAGTAGGGAAGTATAATAGCCGCTTAATCATCGTCAACCGCCATGCCCAGAACCGCCACAGCAATTCTCATTATGAGAAATATAAGCCGTCATTCCTGCCGGGAAGCAGGAATCCAGTCACATGGACGTGAAACTAGGATTAGCCACCCATGCTTAATCAAACACTTACGCACCGACACGTTACCGTCCTTGGCACTGGATTCCGGCAGTCCATGCCGGAATGACGGTGTTTTAGCCAAACTGAGAATTGCTGGAACCGCCACTTTCCCCCCGACTTTTGCCTCCAGCCTATTTGCCTGCCTCTTGGGGCTGTTTTTGTTTAGTATTTTGGTCGGTGGCTGTAGCGACCAGCCCTTGAACGACCCCTACCCCAAAGACCAGGCGGGACAAAACATCCTTTACACCGCCTTTGCCGAACGGCCCAAGCATCTTGACCCGGCGCGATCCTATAGCGAGGACGAGGCGCGTTATGTCGCGCAGATTTACGAGCCTTTGCTGCAATACAACTACCTGAAAAAACCTTTCGCACTGGAACCCTTGACGGCGGCGGAAATGCCCAAGGTGGCCTATCTGGATCGCGACCTGAAACCCTTGCCGGAAGGCGCTTCGGAGCAGGACATTGCCTTTAGCGAGTATGACATCCGGCTAAAACCCGGCATCCGCTTTCAACCCCACCCGGCTTTCGCCAAGACCCCGGACGGACGCTTTCGCTACCATGATCTGACAGCGGAAGAATTGCAATCAATCAAAACCATCGCCGATTTTCCCGAAACCGGCTTTCGCGAACTCACCGCCGAAGATTATCTTTACGGCATCAAGCGGTTGGTGCATCCACAATTGCATTCCCCAATCGGCGATTTGATGCAAGAACATATCGTCGGCTTGAAGGCACTATCGGATCGGGTGGAAAAAGACTATGGAACAAGCGCAGACAAATCGGCATTTTTTGATATTCGCGACTATCCATTGGAAGGCGTGACGGTTATTGACCCCCATCATTTAAAAATTCGGTTAAAAGGCAAATACCCGCAGTTCCGTTATTGGCTGGCGATGACTTTTTTCTCTCCCGTGCCTTGGGAAGCGGATCAGTTCTATAACCAGAAAGGCTTAATTGCGAAAAATATTTCCCTGGATTGGTATCCGGTCGGCACCGGGGCTTACCTGATGGAGGAGAATAATCCAAACCGCCGCATCGTGTTGGCGAGAAATCCAAACTACCACGACGATTACTACCCAACGGAAGGCTCGCCAGAAGATGTCAAGGAAGGATTGCTGAAAGATGCCGGGAAGAAGCTGCCTTTCATCGACAAAGTGGTCAGCATCCTGGAAAAGGAAACCATCCCTTATTGGAATAAATTCCTGCAAGGCTATTTCGACGCCTCCGGGCTGGCTTCCGACAATTTCGACCAAGCCGTCAGCTTTGCCGGGCAGGGCGGGCCGGAATTGACCCCGGAAATGCGGGAGAAAAACATAAGATTGGAAACGGAAGTGGAAGCCTCGATCTTTTATATGGGCTTCAATATGCTCGACCCCGTCGTGGGTGGATACGGAGAGGCGCAAAGCAAATTGCGCCGGGCCATCGCCATCGCAGTGGATTATGACGAATTTATCTCCATTTTCGCCAATGGACGCGGTATCGTCGCTCAAGGCGCATTGCCACCGGGGATTTTCGGCTACCAAGAGGGCGAGGCTGGAATAAACCCCTATGTGTTCGACTGGAAAGACGGCGCACCCCGGCGCAAAAGCTTGGATGAAGCCAAAAGATTGCTGGCCGAAGCCGGTTACCCCGATGGTGTGGACGCGAAGACCGGCAAACCTTTGGTGTTGTATTATGATGTGACGGCAGCCGGGGCGGATAGCAAATCCTCGCTCAACTGGTATCGCAAGCAATTTGCCAAACTTGGGATTCAATTAGTCTTGCGCACCACGGATTACAACCAGTTTCAGCAAAAGATCGCCTCGGGCAATATGCAATTGTATACATGGGGTTGGAATGCCGATTACCCCGACCCGGAAAATTTCCTCTTCCTGCTCAACGGCGCGAACGCCAAAGTCGGTCCGGGCGGGGAAAATGCGTCCAATTATAAGAATCCCGAATTTGACCACTTGTTCGAGCGAATGAGGAACATGGACGATGGCCCGGAACGGCAAGCGATCATCCAACAGATGCAGGACATCATCCGGCGGGATTCGCCTTGGTTATTCGGCTATTACCCGATGAAATTCGCCTTGTATCATGACTGGTATAAAAACCTAGCTTCAAATTTAATGGCGAGAAACCGCGTAAAATACCAGAGGATCGATGCCACCCAGCGGGCAGAACTTCGTGCTGAATGGAATAGGCCCATATATTGGCCTTTGTTGGTTGGCTTGGTGTTGCTGATTGTCGCTGTGTTGCCGGCTTGGTTGAGTTACCGGAAGCGGCAACGGGGAACGGCGTTGTGATCACAGGAAAACTAGTTCGCTGGAATGATGAAAAGGGCTATGGATTCATTCGCTCGGAATCCGATAACCATGACATATTTATTCACATATCAGTTCTCTCTCATATGAGTCGTCGTCCGATAGTGGGAGACGTGATTTTTTTTGAAATGGAATCTGACGTTAATGGAAAATTTAAAGCCGCCAATGCAAAAATAGAGGGAGTGCCACGCCTTGAACCTTCTACGCAATCATGGTCGTTGGTATCCATTGAGAGAAAACCAAGCCTAAAGCAAGGTCCACAACCACCAAGATTGATGATTAAACAATCAAACTACAGAAATCAAAGGCATCAAGGAACAGGTAATCGTTTCATTTCGAAGCTACTTTATTTAGCCATTTTTGCGAGTGCCATATCTGCATACGATTATTTTGTTTCCCCAAAAACAAATTCGCCTACCATAAATCTGCCAGTGCCGGAAAAGGTTGAGCAACAACAAAATCAATTTCATTGCCAAGGAAAAACACATTGCTCAGAGATGACATCCTGCGAAGAAGCCACATTTTATATAACTAATTGTCCTAGCACTGAAATGGACGGTGACGGCGATGGAGTACCATGTGAACGCCAATGGTGTAACTAAACAGTATGATCTCTTTCTCCCACTGGTCATCACGCTCCAGCGCGAAAACCAAAAACAGCGTTTAATAAAACTGAGGTATAACTATGTCTGCAAACCTTAAAGATCAAGACCTACTGATCACCGAAGAAGAATACCTCAAGGGTGAACTCACCAGTGAGATTAAGCATGAATATATCGACGGGTATGTTTATGCCATGTCCGGTGCGAGCAAGAACCATAATCGCATCGCAGGTAATATCTTCCTTGAATTTGGTAATCATTTGAAAAAAACACCTTGCGAACCTTTCACTTCTGACATGAAAGTCAAAGTCGGTTCAAAATATTTCTATCCCGATGTGACGGTGGTGTGTGATGATAAAACTCAAGCTGAATATTACACCGAATCGCCCACCATTCTCGTCGAAGTTCTATCCAAATCCACCAGACGCAGGGATGAAAAACTCAAGCGCATGATTTACCAAACCATCCCTACATTACAGGAATATGTTTTGATTGAACAGGATTTTGTCGATGTGGAGGTTTGTCGTAGGTCGGAGGGTTGGGTTTCTAATCATTATTTCCTAGGTGAAGAAGTCACGTTTGAATCCATCGGTTTGACGGTTCCGGTTGAGGAGATTTATGCGCGGGTGGAGAATGAAGATGTGATGGCCTATTTTGAAGAAAATGCCGTACTTACAAAAGAAAAGACCGATTAACTTACCCATTAATTAATTAACTATAATTCAACACCCAAGCACAAACCCGTGATTAAAAATATTCAAATAGCAAACTACAAATCCATTGATAAGCTGGAGTTTGAGCTTGGGCATATCAATGTATTGATTGGCGAAAATGGCGCGGGGAAAAGCAATATCCTTGAAGCCATTGCCTTGGCAGGTGCGGCAGCGGCGAATAAACTGGATAATGAATTTTTGACTTCTCGTGGGATTCGCGTCACTAGCCCGGAATATATGCGGCCCGCATTTCCTAAATTTGATGCCCTAGCAACTATCGAACTTAGAATTATAACCAAGCAATACAAATTGTTAGTTGATTTAACAAATCATAATACGGCCTATTCAAAATGGTCAACTCAATCAAAAATTACAGCAAATATACAATCTTTAATAGACTATATTGATATTTTAACAAATACAAATCAATCTGAATTTGAAAATTTACAGACAAATTTATGCAAACGGGAACTTGAGAATTTTTGTACAAAAAAAGGAGTGAACAAAAATATTACATCTATGACACTTGATATTTCTTCAGATAATTATATTGACTTCCTTTCATCAGACCCTAAGACGATGTGGATGATGGCCAAAATCTTCGTTAAACACCCTTTGAGTACTAATATACAGAGTTTTTTAATATATTCCCCAGAAAACTCCTCCTTACGGGCTTTTAAACGTGAAGGCCAAATTGAACCCTTGGGTATAAATGGTGAAGGACTATTAAAACTACTTTCCGTTTTATCCAGACCAGAATATTCTGAAAGCCTCAATGAAATAAAAAATTCTCTGCAAATTTTAGGCTGGTTTGAAGACCTAACTTTAACAGAGGCTGAACTTCTTGCTGGTAGCCGAATGGAAATCAAAGACCGCTACTTAGATGAAACCCGCCGCTATTTCGACCAGCTCAGCACCAATGAAGGCTTTTTGTTCCTACTGTTTTATTTCGCCTTGTTTTCCACCGATCTGACACCCACGTTTTTTGCCATTGACAACATAGATGCCTCATTGAATCCCAAGCTCTGTGAAAAATTAATGCGTGAATTGGTGGCTCTGGCGGAAAAGCACGATAAACAGGTGATTTTTACCACACATAACCCGGCCATACTGGACGGCTTGAACCTTGATGATGACGAACAGAGACTGTTTGTTGTATCCAGAAACAAAAATGGTGCAACACGGCTGAAGCGGGTAAACAAACCTGTGACACCTACAGGCGAGCGCCCTACCCGACTTTCCGAATTATTTTTACGTGGTGTGTTGGGTGGATTGCCTAAGGGATTTTGAACATGGCAAGCTTTGCGTTGATTACCGAAGGCATCACCGACCAAGCCGTGTTGGAAAACATCCTCACCGGGCTGTACGGGGACGATGTGGAAGTCAACCCTTTACAACCGCTGCGCGATGCGACCGATACCAGCCGGGTCAAAGCGGATTCTTTCGGCGGTTGGGAGCAAGTGTTTGAATATTGCCGGTATGAGAGCTTTGGCGAGTTGCTTACTTACAACGATTACGTCATCATTCAAATAGATACGGACATGGGGGAACATCTGAATTATGGCGTTTCCCTCACCCATGAAGGCAAAGATAGATCGGTTGAGGACTTGGTTGGCGAT
>Ga0265593_1001556_pt1 | contig 10571 bp, 9 predicted proteins | sample saktaG_8_FD_190136 | JGI IMG/M metagenome (GOLD analysis project Ga0265593, IMG submission 190136) | Saline water microbial communities from Sakinaw Lake, British Columbia, Canada - sak_2011_5_24_36m | ecosystem: Environmental > Aquatic > Non-marine Saline and Alkaline > Saline ...
CTTTACTGCACACACTTTTTCACATTTCGGACACTTTTTTTATTCAGCATAATAGATGATTTACGATTATGCCTTCTATTGTACCCCAAATCGCCATTTTTATCCTTACATATTCTTAATTAGTCCAAATTGTAAGTCTTTATTTAGTAGGTCTTTTTATAATTAAATCTAGTTCTGGATTTTTAGATTTTAAATTTTCGATAACTTTCTTAACAACGTCATCAACTAGCATATATTCCTTAATATCGGCTGGATATTCTTCTTGATAAATTTCAGTTTGCATTCCTCCTGGATAGATTGCATATACTTTTATTTCTTCTGAAATTTCCTTTCTGATTGATTCAGTCAGTCCTTTAATAGCAAACTTTGAGCAGCAGTAAGCGCTGATCATTGGTTTCCCATCTAGGCCTGCCGTTGAGTCAACATTGATTATCATTCCACTCTTCTGAACTTTCATAATTCTCAATGCTGTTTGGCAACCATAGAAATAACCAAAAAAGTTAATATTAAATAACCTTTTTAATTTATCAATATTCACATCCTCGACTAAGCTGGGCGCAATTTGGATGCCAGCATTATTGATCCAAATATCAATCCTTCCATATTTATTATTGACATAATTAGCAAGAATTTTCAAATCTTCTGGTTTGGTTACATCAGTCAAGGAAAAATCAACTGATAGCTCTTGGCTAGCTTTTTTCAAATCTTCGATATTGTTGCTGGAAATAACCACTTGGCATTCTTCCTTTTTTAAAAACATAGCTAATGATTTTCCGAATCCCTTGCTTCCGCCGGTTATAACTACAACTTTATTTGTTAGGTTCATAATTTTGTAATCATTTTAATAGTTAAGGGTGGCTATAAAATATTTTTTCGTACATTCGTATTTTTCGTAATTCGTAGAGAAGATCTATTGCAAAACTATCGAAAGCAATCCATCTTTTGTCACCACATAAGCGGTTTTATTTTTTTCATCGATGGTAAAGGCCAGACTATTTTTAAGTGCTTCATTATAAAGTTGATAAATGATGTTTCCTGTGGTTTTGTCATGTTGGATCAAGCGGGAGTTTTGAGTGTCCAGGACGTAGAGGGAGGTTGAATCAATGGTGGTAAAAATTTTGTCAAAATGAATTGGGGTTGTTGAATTTTCCAAGTTCAAAGCTTGTTTTTTGCCTTTGAAAAATTTCACAACTTGATTGTTTTGAATCAGATAAATGCTGTCATCAATTGTCATCTCGGACGCTCCCTCGAAAGAGACGGTTTCCTTGAGCCAATTGATCTTTTCTCCAAAGCCACCTTCAGCTCGTGGGTATCTGACGATTTGATTTGAACTTGGATCCAGCACATAGAGATAAGTCAGATAGGTCCCGATCAGTCTGGCTGAGGAATTGGAGGCAAGCTCGATGTTGTTTTGCGCAAATTTTGAATTGTTCACCGTAAACGAGAGGACTTTGTTTTGGTCTGTCAGAATCAAGACCATTGAAAGATCTGTCATATAGGTCATGCGGACAGTTTGTCCGACTTCGGCAGGGAATTGATATTCGTTTTGTTTTCCATCTTTTGAGACAATCAGGCTTTTTTTGGTTGAAGCGATGACGCTTCCATCCGCAAAGAGAACATTATTGATTTCGGAATTTGAGATAGTCTTACTAGTTGAATTTATGAATTCGATGTTTTTTTCATTGGACAACTTTTCAGTCTGGGTTATTTCAACTTTCGGCAAATCTTTGATAGTGGCTGGTTTTGGGCGGTTCATCCACCTGGCAATGAAAAAGGGAATGACAAAAATTGCGATCAAAGCCAAAACGGAATTTCTTTTTTGCGACGAGGTCATTGAGTGGAAAAGTTTGCGTAATTTTGAGAGATGTGGAACAGTTCTGAGTTCTCTGAAATTGATTTTTTTTACGGTTTTGGTAAGCAAATCAGTTGAGGGCCTTCTGAAATTTTTGAGGGGTTTTAATGCCAAGCCTAAGGCTGAAGTTGCTTTTTTTGAGGCAAGTTTAAAATTCTCAAATAGATGGTCATTGGCTTCTTTGAGATCATTATGAGGTTCTTGAGCTGGTTGAAATTTGGAAATTTCTTTGTCAGTGCCTGGCGATTCTTCATTAAAAATATCTTCAATAGGAAGTTTTTTTTCTTTGAGATTAATCACCTCAGCTAGTCGCTTTTTTTCTATGAAAGGTTGTACATCTTCAATAGTTTGTTCATCAGAAGGAGCGCTTTCTTGAGATTCAAGCTGGGCTTGTTCGATTTCAATAGCTCTTGCTCTCTCTTGCTGGGCAAGGAGCTTAAGTCTTTCAGCTTCTAACCTCTTTTCTTCCATAATTCTTTCTTTGCGGAGTTGCGCTTTTATTTTCGCTTGCTCGATTTTCTTTTTGAATTGCTTTTTAAGAAGGCTGAAATTCCTTTTGAAGCCATTTTTTGAAAAATGCCATCCGTCAGAGATTTTTTCCCTTATTAATTCCCAATAGTGCTCGGCTTGGCTGATTTCTTCTGGGGCAAGTTCTCCCTGAACATAAATGTGGCCAGTTTTTTTGTCAGTATAGTCGGCTTGAGACACTTTTTCTTCTTCAATTTCTGGCTCAAGTTGTTTTTCTTTCTTTTTGGGAAAAGTTTTTCCCGGAAAAGCTTTTTCGCTAAAGACATTTATTGTTTCTTCTTGAAAATCGTTTTCTTCTTCAATAAAAGTTTTTATAGCTGGATTTTTTTTGGCTTCCTCGATATCTGTCACGATGGTTGCTATCATTTCTAGTTCATTAGAAAGAGCAGTTTTTAAAAACTGCACGAACTGTTGTTTTGTCAATCTCTCCAGATTTCTTTTGAGGTCAGACAACTTCAGGATATGGAAAATATCTTCAGAGGTTATAATCAAACGATCTTCTTTTTCAAGTCGACCGCTAGAAACATTTACAAATGTTTTGAGGGGGTGTGGCTGACTTTCATCGGAAGAAAGGCCTTCACTAATCTCAGTCAGCACATTTTTACGATTGAGGAAAATTTTTGCGTTTCCGGCAGTTGTGAAATGAATGCTATTTTTTTCAATCACACAGATTGAAGCGTGTAGCTTGCCAATCCATTCAACGTTGCCATGCTTTGCAACTTCAGATAGGGCAATATTGACTTTGTTCATAGCGCTGTCAAAACTTTCAGTGACTGATCTTCTTGGGTTGGCAAAATATTCCTTTTTTAAAACTGAAGTGAGGAAGTTCACGACATAGGCTGACTGTTCACTATATTCTTTTATTTCAAAAAAACCAATCAAAGTGCCTAGCGGTTTTTGATAGATGTTTTCAGGGGCATATTCAAAAAGCTCAATGTATGGTTTGAGCGAAGGGTTGTTTATAACCAAAATAGGGGAAATGTTTTTTTGCAGTTCCTTGATGGAGTCTAATTTTTTTTCTGTATTCTTGGCAGGCATTTGTTTATGATTATAACACGAATTGCTGAAATAATCACTGCTGGCATTCTTTAATGATATCCTAAATCAGTTTTGGGCGCAATTCTTTTCAGTTGTGTTTTGTGGCGCTTATTCATTTGACAATATGCAAAAATATGCCATAAATTTAGGTTGCTATTTGTCGCGAGAACTGTATAATATAAGGTAATAATCTAAATTTTAAAAGAACTTTTATGTCTGAAGTTTTTGAAATTCTTTTTGGTTCTAAATCGAGAGTTAGGGTGCTTCGTCTTTTTTTGCTTAATCCCGAAAGCGAATATAGTGTCAGTGAGATTGCTAAAAAGAATATGATATCCGCAGCTTCTGTCAGAAAAGAAATAAATTCTCTCAAAAAGATAAATTTCGTAAAAGAGAAAACTAAAAAAGGAAGCAAAACATATTGTCTTGATCAGCAATTTCATTTTTATCCGGAATTGAAAAGTTTGATTTCAAAATCAACCGCCTCTCCAGAAAGCAAGAGTCTTGCGCGTCTGAAGGGAATCGGTGATGTGAAGTTGGCTCTAGTCAGTGGAATTTTTCTGAATTATCCCAAGAGTAAGGTGGACATGGTTTTGGTTGTTAATAACGTTAGTCGCTCAAAACTGAAAAATTTGATGAATAGCCTCGAAGCTGAGATAGGCAAGGAAGTTAGTTTTGCCTTGATGAACAGTGAGGAATTCAAATATCGATTGGATATGCTTGATCGTTTCCTGTTGGACTTCTTGGAGGGCCCGCATACTGAATTAGTGGACAAGATTCCAGGACTTAAACGTTTTATTTTGGGACTTAAGAAATACTAAAATTCAGGATTAACTTTTCTTTTTAGAAAGAAAAGTTACAAAAGAAAATCGCGCCGTACTCGCGCTGTCAAAATTTCTAAGCTACTTCGCTAAAATTCCCGCTGCACTTTTTCTGCTGAAAAAGCTCGCTGAGAATTTTTACGCTCATCCGCTTGAAATTTTGAAACGCGCTTCGCAATGGCGCAGAGAGAATGCGAAATATGTGTTCTAAAATTTAAAAATCAATTTTATTTTATGTCCTATCTTATTCTTATCGTAGTTATTGTCGCTCTAGCCGCTTTGTTGTGGCTGGTTTTTGATTTGAAAAAAAGTGTTGTCTTGGGGGCGGACAATCGGGAAGAACGAGACCGGATGATTTCAATGCAACAATCGCTTCAGCATATTATGGAAGAAAATCGGGCTCTGCGAAAAGAAATTGACTCCAAGCTTTCACAAACTCATCGTGCCGGACAAGAGCAGATGAGTCAGACGATTCGGACAGTGCAGGGGATTACCGATCAATCAGCCAAACTTATCAGTAATGTGACTGAAAAACTCACCAAATTAGATGAAACCAATCGTCAAGTGGTCAATTTTTCTGCTCAATTGCAAAATCTTCAGGATATTTTGAAAAATCCGAAACAACGAGGAGTGCTGGGTGAATATTTTTTGGAAGAAACGCTTAAAAATGTTCTGGGGCCGAAATCCTACGAAATGCAATATAAACTCGGGCGCAGTGACAAAAATGATCAAGAGTTGATTGTGGACGCGGTGGTTTTTGTGAAGGACAAAATTGTGCCGATTGATTCTAAATTTTCGTTGGAAAATTATGAAAGAATTCTAAATTGCACAGACGCCGTTGAACGGGAAAAATTTGAGAAATTGTTCAAGCAGGATTTGAAAAATCGTATTGATGAAACCTCTAAATATATTCGTCCGGAAATGGGTACGATGGATTTTGCCTTTATGTTTATTCCTTCGGAAGCGATTTATTATGATTTATTGGTTAATAAGGTTGGGACGGCGCAAATCAATACGCGCGACTTGATTGAGTATGCTTTTCAGGATAAAAAAGTCATCATTGTTTCTCCGACTTCCTTTTTAGCTTATTTGCAAACAGTGCTTCAGGGTTTGCGAGCTTTCGAAATTGAAGAAAACGCCAAAGAGATCAGAGCCAATGTGGAAAAGCTCGGCAAGCATATTTTGACTTATGAGGAATATCTGAAAAAACTTGGCAATAGCTTGGGAACAACGGTTAATCATTTCAATACTGCCTACAAGGAGCTTGGAAAGATTGACAAGGATATTGCAAAAATTGCCGACAAGGAAAAAACAATTGAACCCCTGGCCTTGGAGAAACCCCATGATTTGATCTAAATATTCATCTGCAGATATTCAGAAAACAAAATGCAAGTAGAAACAAAATTAAAGACAAATTTACAAAACTTCTTTTCGCAACAGTATTTTCAAAGTAGCCTTATTCAATGGGTACTTATTGGGTCGCTCATTGTCAATATCGGCAATTGGGCTTTTATCGCTTTTTTCATCCGACCAGTTGATTTTCCAATCATTTTGCACTACAATGTGTATTTCGGGGTTGATGTGATCGGGGATTGGTGGCAGATATATTTTATGCCCTTTATCGGTCTGTTGATCTTGTTTGTCAATGCCGTGTTGGGGTATTTGTTTTATCAGCAGAAAGAGCGTATCGTGGCGCATCTTTTTATGCTGGCAACCTTTATTGTCCAGGTCGGCATTTCGATTGCAGTCGCAAGTTTGCTTATAATAAACTATTGATATGGAGCAATTTTCTTTTCCAGATCCAAAAACAACCCAGCCCAAAGAGCGCTTTGCTCAGAGAACCATGGAAATAATCCCAGGGATTTTGACTTGGTCGACGTTGATTGGCATGGTGGTCTTTTCTTTTATCCTCCCTATCTGGATGGCTGTTTTTATAATTCTTTTTGATATCTATTGGATTTTCAGAACGGTTTATATCACTTATTATTCAGTCGTGGCTTATCGAAGATTTCAAAACGGAAAAAAACTTGATTGGTGGGAAAGATGCCAAAATATCATCCATCCCTTGGAATACGAAAAAAATTTGACTGCGCGCATCGATTCGTTAAAATCGAGCTTAGGAGAAATGTCTTCTTTCAGGGATAAGCGGAAAATGAAGCAAGAAATTGGCAGGCTTGCAGAATATCGAAAAGATGTGCGTCGAATCATTTCTGCCGGCAATGAAATTTTGGATTGGAGGAAAATCGTTCATGTCGTCTTGCTTCCGACAGCTAATGAGCCGGCCGAAGTCATTGAGCCGGCTATTCAAGCCGTTGCGGATTGCAATTTTCCAAATCAACAAATTATCATCTTGCTGGCGACTGAAGAACGTGAGCCAGAAGCTCAACGCTTGGAAAAAGTAGCCTATTTGCAAAATAAATTTAAAGGAGTTTTCAAAGATTTTTTGATTACAACTCATGAGGTTTCAAGCAATGAAATGAAATGCAAAGCCTCAAATGCAACTTATGCTGCCAAAAAATTGATGACGTATTTGAATGAGAATGAGATTGAATATACGCGGGTTATTTTTTCAAATTTTGATTGCGACAGTGTTTGTCATCGGCAATATTTCGCAGCGCTGACCTATGCCTATATCACTGATCCAAAGCGTTTGCAACGCTCTTATCAACCGCTTCCGATGTATCACAATAATCTGTGGGACACTAATGCTTTTGTGCGGGTAATCGTTACCGGTTCTTCTTTCTGGCATATGTTTCAAAGTACGCGTAGGCAAATGGTGACTTTTTCTTCACACAGTGAGCCTTTCGACACCTTGGTTAAGGTTAACTTTTGGCCACTAAATATGATCAGTGAAGATTCGATTATTTATTGGAAATGTTTTGCTTATTATCATGGCGATTACAAGGTAAAGCCTATTTATCTGCCAGTTTCGCTTGATGCGGTCTTGGCTGAAACTTATTGGAAAACTATCAAGAATCAATATAAGCAAAAAAGGCGTTGGGCCTATGGCATTGAAAATTTTCCCGTGATTATGCGCGCGCTTTGGCCTGACAAAAAAATCAAATTAAGGAAAAAACTTTCCATCGGTTTTGAAATGTTGGAAGGCCATCATTCCTGGGCGACTTCCGCTTTTATTTTGGCAATCTTGGGATGGCTGCCTCTTATTTTCGGCGGACCGGCTTTCAATGAAAGCGTGCTGGCTCACAATCTTCCTTTTGTGACTCGTTATCTGATGACCTTGGCGATGGGCGGCTTGATTATTTCAATGTTTCTGAATTTTTTTCTTCTGCCGCCACGGCCGGCGAAATATTCCAAAAAAAGATATATCTATATGTTTTTGCAATGGTTTTTGGCCCCCATTATTGCTCCGACGCTGGGGGCTATGCCAGCCATCGATTCTCAGACTAGGATTTTATTTAAAAAATATTTCGGTGAGTTTTGGGTGACTGAAAAAATACGCAAACAATAGTTTTGTCTTAAGTGTTGCTTTCTTATGGATAATAATATTTTTTTGATTCCTTTTCTGGTTTCGTTTTTTCTTGCGGCTGTTTTGCTTGCTGCGATTATCGGCTTCATCAGGGGCAAGGAAATTGAAAGCGAAGATAAAAGAAGTTCTTCCCGTCATATCCATCTTTCAAAAACAACGCGTTTCGGAGGTGTGGCGATAATTCTATCATTTATCCTCACTCTCTTGCTGAACCATAATTTGGTGATTTCGCCGCAATTGTTTTGGGTGTTTGTTTTGAGTGGGGCAATTTTGATTTTTGGAACACTGGATGATATTTGGCAGCTGTCCTGGAAACAGCAGCTCGTTTTTCAGATATTGATTTCTTTGCTTGTTTTTTTGTTTGGCTTCAGGCTTGAATATGTGACTAATCCTTTCGGTGGAATTTTTTTATTCGAAAGTTGGACGGGCTATTTGTTTAATTTGGTTCTTGTGATTGCTTGGATTTTACTGATAATCAACGCCATGAATTGGGTCGATGGGATTGATGGAGTCAGTGGGGGAATCTCAGCTATTGGAGCTTTGGCGATTTTTTTTGTCAGTTTGCGTCCAGAAGTCAATCAGCCGCCAGTAGGCATCATCTCAATGGCACTGCTAGGGGCAATCTTGGCGTTCGTTGTTTTTAATTTCAATCCGGCAAAAATTATGGCTGGAACGAGTGGTAGTGTTTTTATGGGTTTTATTTTGGCCTGCCTAGCCTTGTTTGCTGGGGCTAAGATAGCCACTACGATGCTAGTTTTAGCTATTCCTATCATTGATGCCTTGTGGGTCATTTTTGAACGTCTGGGCTCGCACAGCAGTGTTTTTATGCCAGATAAGCGCCATTTGCATTACAGACTCCTTAAGCTCGGATGGACACAAAGAAGGATTTGTCTTTTTTATTGGTTTCTCACGGGCTTGATAGCCGTTGCTGCTCTGGGCGCTGGCGCAATCGGAAAATTGACGATTTTTTTTGTGGTTTTTTTACTGATGCTCGTCTTCTATATCGCTATTCTTAGAAAGAAACCTTCATATGCTTAAAAATCTTTTTTTCAAACGGTTCTTGGCGGTAGTGGTTTTTTTGACGATAGCCGGCTATTTTTTTCTTAGTCACAAAACATCACCCGCTGATTTCAAGCAAGATTCTCTGATGACTATTTCCGGACACACTTTTAAGGTCGAAACAGTCGCAGATGAGAGCAGTAAACACAAGGGTCTGGGAGGAAGGAAATCAATTTGTTCAGACTGCGGGATGTTTTTTGTTTTTGATAAGTCAGGCAGGTATTCATTTTGGATGAAGGATATGTTTTTTTCTCTTGATATTTTGTGGATCAAGGATGATCAAATAGTTTTCATTGCGAAAGATGTCGCGGCTGACTTTGTTGGGACAATAACTCCGACAACGGAGGCTAATCGAGTTTTGGAAATCAATGCCGGCAAGGTTGATAGTTTTGGAATTAAGGTCGGGGACAAAATAAGCGAAGAAAAAATTGGAAAATAAGATCTTAGAAAATATATAGTTTTAAGCTCAAATTTTCGAACAACATAAAACCCCGCTTTGCGGGGTTTTATGTTTCAAAATATTTCATTTGAAGGGAAAGAACGATAGTTTTCAATTTTAGTTAGGCTTACAGGTTAGACACTCGAGCAGAATATTTCTGAAGATTCTTGAGTTGTCTTTCGTTGAGATTTTTGGATTGAGAGATAGCTTTCTGAACCAAGTCTTTTGAAAATTCAATTGATGTTCCGACTCTCACTCCTCCTTTATAGGTGATGTTTTTTCTCAGGTAGTCTTCAACATAAATCTTGTGTTCCTTTGTCAAAGCTGAATCAGGATTTTTTTCGAGATAATTAGCCGTTGCTTGGCGAGCTAGAGTTGTTAGACTGTCTCCCTTGCCGGCTGTTTCAACGAATGAGTTCTCAGTTTCTTGGCTTGATGAAGCAGTGGAAACTTTCACGCTTGCCTTGTCGTCTTTTGTTTGTTGCTCGCCTGTCTTTGAGGTATCAATAGAATTTTGATCCTCAGTTGTTTGTGCAGATTCTGAATCTGTTATTGTCACAGTTGATTTTCCTCTGTTTGAATAAGAGTAGATACCTCCTGCGATTGCGACAACGATTACAATACTGACGATGATGCGAAGATTATCTTGAAACCATCTTTTAATCTGCTCAGACTTTTCTTCTTGTGACTCTGGTGTGTATTCTTCCATTTTTTTGTCACCTTCCTTTCTAGTTTGCTACGCGTTGACTGGATAGGGATTTTTTTCCCATATCAAGAAAAACCGTGCCTTTAGATATTAATTTTCAAAGGGCGCTTTCGTTGAAGCCTCATCAGCTCAGACGTTTTTGGGGTCAATTGCTGACAAATTCTTCCTTTAGTCTTTTAATTGTATCCTAGCGTTTTTTGAGCGTCAACTAGACAAAATCCTCTTTTTTAGGCGTAATAAGGGGGTTAAAGCGTGGAGCGTGGAATGCGTAACATGGAACATGGAGCGTGAAAGTTTTAATGTCTAATGCCAAATTTCTAATGTTTAATGTTTGGCATATAAAATTATAGTTTTAAATTTTAAGTTTGAAGTTTTAAATCAATTTTAAAAACTTAAAGTTTTAATTTAAAATTAGAAAATTAAAATTTGATTTAAAATTTAAAACTATCTTCTAAATTATTTTTTGCAAGAATAAAATTTTTTTACAGAAAATTAAAATAAAAAAGCAGTCTTTTAGATCTTAGGTTCAAGTTTCTATTGCAACATTATGATACCATATAGGCTATCATAATTAAACAAAGAAGCTATGAAAAGTAACGAATTAGTTTTTGAGGACAGAGAGGAAATTAGTCGGCTATTACTGT
>Ga0265593_1001557_pt1 | contig 10570 bp, 8 predicted proteins | sample saktaG_8_FD_190136 | JGI IMG/M metagenome (GOLD analysis project Ga0265593, IMG submission 190136) | Saline water microbial communities from Sakinaw Lake, British Columbia, Canada - sak_2011_5_24_36m | ecosystem: Environmental > Aquatic > Non-marine Saline and Alkaline > Saline ...
CTGAAAAACGAGATTGAGTTGATTACTTTGACCTCTAAATATCTAGGGGTAAAGCTTTAATCCTCAGCTTTTGCGCTCTGCAATCCAGCTGAAATCAACTTCATGACATTTGGATCAGCCAAGGTTGTGGCATCTCCAACGACACGATCTTCAGCGACATCTTTAAGAAGTCGACGCATAATTTTTCCGCTGCGAGTCTTTGGAAGTTCGTTAACAACCAAAATCTGACGTGGCTTTGCGATTGCGCCAATCTCTTTTGCAACGTGATTGCGAAGTTGTGTGATCAACTCTTCACCAGAAGCATGTTCGACACCACCGCGCAAAATCACAAATGCAACGATTCCTTGGCCAGTCATTGGATCTGCAGCACCGACAACGGCGGCCTCTGCAACTGACTCATGCGAAACAAGTGCGGACTCAACTTCAGTAGTTGAAATACGGTGACCAGAAACATTCATAACATCGTCAACGCGGCCTAATAACCAAACTGCACCTTCGTCATCTAACTTCGCGCCGTCACCAGCGAAATAGATTCCTTCAAAGCGTGACCAATATGTTTCCTTGTATCGCTCATCCTCGCCCCAAATTCCACGGAGCATTGCAGGCCATGGTTGATCGAGAATTAGATATCCACCATGTCCATCGGCTACAGGAACTGCATTGTCATCAACAACTTTTGCGCTAATTCCAGGTATTGGACGCATCGCAGATCCAGGTTTAGTTGCAGTAATACCAGGCAATGGAGAAATCATGATTGCGCCAGTTTCAGTTTGCCACCATGTATCAACGATTGGGCAGCGATCTCCACCGATTATTTCTCGGTACCACATCCACGCTTCAGGATTAATTGGTTCACCGACTGAACCTAATAAACGAAGTGATTGTAGGTTGTGGGCCTTAGGAAACTCATCGCCCCATTTCATCCATGTACGAATTAACGTTGGCGCTGTATACAAGATAGTGACGCCATATTTTTCAATAATCTCAAAGATGCGTCCTTTATGCGGTGTATCTGGTGTTCCTTCGTACATCACCTGTGTAGCACCGTTAATAAGTGGGCCATAAACAATGTATGAATGGCCGGTAACCCAACCAACATCGGCAGTGCACCAGTAGACATCGGTCTCGGGCTTGATATCAAAGACCATCTTGTGGGTGTACGCGACCTGCGTTAAATAACCGCCGGTAGTGTGGAAAATACCTTTTGGCTTTGCAGTTGTGCCAGATGTATACAAAATAAAGAGTGGGTGTTCAGAGTCAAAGCTTTCAGCGACATGTTCTGCAGATTGGCGACCAACAATTTCGTGCCACCAGATATCACGATCTGTCCATGCAGTTTCCTGCTTAGTGCGCTGTACTACTAAAACTTTTTCAACATTATGTTGTCCCTTGAGCGCTTCATCAACTGCAGGCTTTAATGCAAAAGCAGCGCCTTTTCTAAATCCGCCATCGGCGGTAATAACTAATTTTGCATCAGCATCTTGAATTCGAGACAAAAGCGCGTCGGCAGAAAATCCACCAAAGACAACTGAGTGCGGTGCGCCAATTCGAGCGCAGGCCAACATTGCAATTGCAGCTTCTGGAATCATCGGCATATAAATTGCAACGCGATCCCCAGCTTTAATTCCAAGTTCGATGAGTGCATTAGCGGTTTTCTTAACTTCAGTGAGCATTTGTGCATACGTAATAGTTTGCGTATCTCCGGGTTCGCCTTCGAAATGAAAAGCGACGCGTTCGCCGCGGCCTTCGGCAACATGACGATCGAGGGCGTTGACTGATGCATTTAGCTTTCCGCCGATAAACCATTTGGCATAGGGAGGTTGCCAATCAAGTGTCTGAGTCCACGGTGCATCCCATTGAAGAGATTTAGCTTGTTCATCCCAAAATGCCAGACGATCGAGATTTGCGTGGGCATATTCATCAAACTGGGCATTTGCTTCTGCAGCAAACTCCGCGCTTGGCGAGAAGTGTCGATCCTCGGTTAATAAGTTTTCTAAGGACTCGTGGGCTTGGCTCATAACGAGTGAGATTACCCGCCATAGCCAGTTATCAACAGAGTTATTCAAGGGGTGGTTCTCACACTCACAAGCCCTTGAGAATGCCCAAGAGGAAAGGAGGTCGCATATGGGATTTTCATCAATCATGCTGTTGATGTTTAAGTTCTTCGGCAACGCCACATTGGTCGCAGCGCTATTTCGCTTTGCCGGCTCGGTCTTTAAGACCTACATGTAGAGCAATCGAGGAAATCGCCCCTGGTCCACCCGAGCCAGGGGCTTTTTCGCGCCTTTTTTGTGGGATTCGGGGCAAAGTGAGAGGATTGGCCGTAAGCCTCTAAACGACTCAACGAAGCGCTCGCTTATAGAGATTTACACCAAGCTATTAGGAGTCAACGTGCCAATTGCAACCCCTGAAATTTATGCAGATATGTTGGATCGCGCCAAGAAGGGCGCCTTTGCATATCCTGCAATCAACGTTTCATCATCTCAAACAGTTATCGCTGCTATTCGTGGTTTCGCCGAAGCAGAGTCAGATGGAATCATCCAATTTTCTTGGGGTGGCGCTGAATACGCTTCAGGTTCAACAGTTAAGAACATGGTTGACGGTGCAGTTGCCCTCGCAGAGTTCGCACACATCGTTGCAAAGAACTACAAAGTAAATATCGGAATTCACACAGATCACTGCCCAGCAGAAAAGCTCGATGGCTTTATGCGTCCACTTCTTGCATTTGGTGCCGATCGCATTAAATCTGGCAAGGGCCCACTATTTAATTCACACATGTGGGATGGCTCAGCAGTAGATATGAAAGAAAACATGCGCATCGCTAAGGAAATGTTAACGATGTCCGTAGCGGCAAAGACAATTCTTGAAATTGAAATCGGAGTTGTTGGTGGAGAAGAAGATGGCGTCGAAGCAAAGCATGATGCCAAGTTGTACTCAACACCTGAAGATGCACTTCTAACAATTGAAACACTCGGAACCGATGCAAATGCACGCTACCTAGTAGCTGCAACATTTGGAAACGTTCACGGTGTTTACAAGCCAGGAAACGTTGTTTTGCAGCCAAAGATTTTGGCAACATTGCAAGAAGCTGTTTCTGCAAAGTTAGGTCTTCCTGCTGGAAGCAAGCCTATGGATTTGGTATTTCACGGTGGTTCTGGCTCACTTCTATCTGAGATCCGGGAATCCCTTGATTACGGTGTGATCAAGATGAATATCGATACAGATACGCAATATGCATTTACACGTCCAGTTGTTGATCACATGCTCAAGAACTACGACGGCGTACTCAAGATTGATGGCGAAGTTGGCAACAAGAAGGCTTACGACCCACGTGCGTGGGGTAAGGCTGCTGAAGCTGGCATGGCTGCTCGTGTTGCACATGCTTGCGAAGATCTTCGTTCAACTGGAACTTCATCACTTAAGTAATAACAACTACGTAATCGGAGAGGCTTTACCAATGCCTGCACTAGTTTTGCTTGGAGCTCAATGGGGCGACGAAGGCAAAGGTAAAGCTACCGATTTACTCGGTGATCGCGTCGATTATGTTGTTCGCTATCAAGGCGGAAACAATGCGGGTCACACAGTTGTTATCGGTGACCAGAAGTACGCACTTCACTTATTACCTTCAGGAATTCTTTCACCAAATGTAATTCCAGTAATTGGTAACGGTGTGGTCATTGATCCCGGTGTTTTGCTACAAGAAATCGCTGGATTAACTGAGCGCGGTATCGACTGCAGCAAACTTTTAATCTCAACGAATGCGCATTTAATTACGCCTTATCACCGCACAATCGACAAGGTTTCAGAGCGCTTCTTAGGAAAATCAAAGATCGGTACAACGGGCCGTGGAATCGGACCTGCTTATGCCGACAAGATCAACCGCATCGGTATTCGCGTACAAGATCTATTTGATCCATCAATTCTTCGCCAGAAGATTGAAAGTGCATTGCGCGATAAAAACCAAGTTCTTATTAAGGTCTTTAACCGAAAGAACATTGAAGTTGATGATGTTCTCAATGAGTATTTGGAATATGCCGAGATTCTTCGCCCATACGTGGCAGACACAGTATTAATCCTTAATGAGGCGCTAAAGGCTGGAAAGCGTGTACTTCTTGAGGGTTCTCAGGGCACTTTGCTTGATGTTGATCACGGAACATATCCATTCGTAACTTCAAGTAATCCAACAGCGGGTGGCGCATGTACTGGTTCTGGCATTGGACCTACAAAGATTGATCGAGTAATTGGAATTATTAAGGCCTATACAACCCGTGTTGGTAGCGGTCCTTTTCCAACTGAACTCTTCGATGAAGATGGCGAAGCATTACGTCGCATTGGTGGTGAAGTCGGGGTTACTACTGGCCGTGCCCGTCGTTGTGGATGGTTCGATGCGCCAATCGCACGATATGCAGTTCGAGTTAATGGTTTAACAGATTTCTTCTTGACCAAGTTAGATGTATTAACTGGTTGGGAAAAAATTCCAGTATGTGTTGCTTACGAAATCGATGGAAAGCGTGTGGAAGAACTTCCTTCATCACAATCTGATTTTCATCATGCAAAACCAATTTATGAATATATGCCTGGTTGGAAAGAAGATATTTCAGGTGCGCGAAAGCTCAGCGATCTTCCACAAGCAGCACAGGATTACATCGCATTCCTTGAGAAAATCTCGGGTGCCCCGATGAGTGCAATCGGCGTCGGTCCCGGGCGCGATGAAACAATTGTCGTAAAGGATTTCATCTAAGTAATGAAAATCCTCCTAGTCGGAAGCGGCGGTCGTGAACACGCCTTAGGACTAGGACTACACGCAGACCCAGAGTGCACCGAACTTCATGTTGCACCAGGCAATCCTGGGATTGCCGATTTTGCAACATGTCATCCCTTGGCCATCTCTGATAATCAAGCAATCGTTTCACTTGCACAGAAACTTGATGTTGATTTAGTTGTTGTCGGACCTGAAGTTCCACTGGTAAACGGTGTCGCAGATCTGTTACGGGCCGCTGGAATTTGCGTCTTTGGCCCTTCAAAGGCGGCGGCCCAGTTAGAGGGTTCTAAGAATTTTGCTAAAGAAGTTATGGCAGATGCTGGTGTTCCAACGGCGCGAAGTTTTACTTGTACAACTCAAGAAGAGATCGAGAAAGCCCTCGATAGTTTTGGCGCTCCATATGTGGTTAAAGATGATGGCTTAGCTGCGGGTAAAGGTGTTGTAGTAACCCGAGATCGTCAAGAAGCGCTAGATCATGCACTTGCTTGCAAGCGCGTAGTTATTGAAGAGTTTTTAGATGGCCCTGAAGTTTCACTCTTCGGAATAAGTGATGGCAAAACAGTAATTGCGATGCAACCAGCGCAGGATTTTAAGCGCGCACACGATAATGATTCGGGTCCAAACACTGGTGGCATGGGCGCTTACTCACCACTTCCTTGGGCTCCGTCAGACATTATTGAAGATACTCATAAAAAAGTTCTTGCCCCTATGGTCGCTGAAATGGCTGCACGAGGAACTCCATTTGTGGGTTTGTTGTATGCCGGTCTTGCATTAACTGATCACGGAACACGGGTAATTGAATTCAATGCACGCTTTGGAGATCCAGAGACTCAAGTATTAATCCCACTTCTTAAAACTCCATTAGCCGCACTTCTATATAGAGCTGCAACAAGAAATCTCGAAGGCGTGAAATTAGAATGGCGCAATGTATCTGCAGTTACTGTTGTTTTAGCGGCGGCGGGATATCCAGCTGCACCTCGGTCGGGTGATCTCATCGGAGAGTTTCCAACAGTCGAAAACACTGTGGTTTATCACGCCGGCACTTCGCGCAATGAAAAAGGCTTAACCTCATCAGGGGGCCGAGTATTAACTGTCACCGGTACTGGAAGTGATTTAACCGAGGCCCGTGACCGGGCATATCGTGCAATCAGCCACATCTCACTTGATGGATCCTTTTATCGCACCGACATCGCGCTCAATGCGTCGGTGGCAGAGAAGGGCAATTAAATGCAAGATAATGCACCAGTGAGCCTTCTAGCTAACCGATACGCATCGGCTGCGATGCGCGAAATCTTCGCGCCAGAAGCAAAAATCATTGCAGAACGTAGGCTTTGGATCGCAGTTATGCGCGCCCAATCAACTTTAGGCCACGCTATTTCCAATGATGTAATTACAGATTACGAGAAGGTAATTACACATGTGGATTTAGCATCAATCGATGCCCGCGAAAAACAAACTCGTCACGATGTTAAAGCCCGAATCGAAGAGTTCAATGCCCTAGCTGGCCACGAAGCGATTCATGCCGGCATGACTAGCCGCGATTTAACTGAGAATATTGAAGCGCTCCAAATCCGTAATGGTCTCGAGATTGTTCATGACAAAGTAGTTACTTTGCTTGCCCGTCTTGCTGAACGTGCAACTCAATATGCCGAGCAACCAATTGCAGGTCGTTCACATAATGTTCCTGCACAGATCACAACACTTGGAAAACGTTTTGCATCAGCGGCTGAAGAACTACTTTTTGCGTACGAACGTTTAACTGCTTTGCAAGATCGATACCCAATGCGTGGAATCAAAGGCCCCGTAGGTACGGCACAGGATTCAATTGATTTACTTGGCTCCACTGATGCGCATGCATCACTTGAAATTTCAATTGCTAAAGAACTCGGCTTCAATCGCGTACTTGATTCAACTGGTCAGATTTATCCACGTTCATTTGATTATGATGTTGTAACAACTTTGGTACAACTTGCTTCATCACCATCATCTTTAGCGACTTCAATTCGCTTGATGGCTGGCGCAGAATTAGTAACTGAGGGATTTAAAGCTGGCCAAGTGGGCAGCAGTGCTATGCCACATAAGATGAATACCCGTTCTTGTGAACGCGTAAATGGTTTGGCCGTTGTATTACGTGGCTTTGCCTCGATGGTAAGCGAACTATCTGGTGATCAATGGAATGAAGGCGATGTTTCTTGCTCTGTAGTTCGCAGAGTTGCTTTACCTGATGCTTTCTATGCAATCGATGGATTACTCGAAACAATGCTTACTGTTCTCGATGAGTTTGGTGCATTTCCTGCAGTAATTGCAGCTGAATTAGAGCGATATCTACCTTTCTTGGCCACAACAAAGATTTTGATGGCAGCGGTAAAAGCTGGCGTGGGGCGTGAAGTTGCCCATGAAGTTATTAAGGAGCATGCAGTTAAAGCCGCTCTTGGAATGCGCGAAGGAAAGAGTAATTCTCTTCTAGATGATTTAGCAGCAGATGATCGTTTACCACTTGATCGCGCCGCATTAGATGTATTGATCAGCGCTCCAATGGAATTTACTGGCGAAGCTCGCCAACAAGTTGCTCGAGTTGTTAATCGCATTGGCGCGATTACTTCCGCGCACCCTGCCGCAGCGCAGTACAAGCCCGGCTCTATTAGGTGAGCGGCTTCGGCCTAGCTGGTCCACCGCCAGCACCGATGATTCCTGGGTGGACACATCTGCGCACCGGAAAAGTTCGCGACCTCTATACAAATGATTTAGGAAACATTCTCCTTGTAGCATCAGATCGAATCTCTGCATATGACTGGGTAATGCCAACGCAGATTCCCGGAAAAGGCGCAGTACTTACACAACTTTCATTATTTTGGTTTGATCTGCTTGCAGACATTGTTCCGAACCATATTGTTTCAACCGATGTTCCTGATGTTGTAGAAGATCGCGCAATAATTGTTCAACCACTTGAAATGTTTGCCATTGAATGTGTTGCGCGTGGTTACTTAACTGGAAGTGGCTGGGGCGAGTACAAAGAAAATAGTGTGGTGTGCGGAAATACATTGCCAGCAGGTTTACTCGATGGTTCACAACTTCCAACAAGTATTTTCACACCGGCAACAAAGGCCGAAATTGGCGATCACGATATAAATATTAATTTCGAGCAAGCATCGATAATTATTGGTGAGCACGATGCTTCAGAGCTGCGCGACTTAACGCTCAAGCTCTATGACACAGCAGCGGAGTTTTCAAAGAGCCGCGGAATTATTCTGGCCGACACCAAGTTTGAATTTGGTCGAAACGCTGGCGGGCAGGTGGTTCTAGGCGATGAGGCCTTAACCCCTGATTCATCAAGGTTTTGGGATCAATCAACATGGACACCGGGGGGAACGCAGCCCTCATTTGATAAGCAGTTTTTACGTGACTACCTAGTAGCAAGCGGATGGGATAGAAATAGCCCACCCCCTGAACTACCAGCAGAGATCGTAGAAAAAACCGCACTTCGTTATGAAGAGGCGTATTTCCGTTTAACTGGCAGCAAGTTCTAATCAAGGGAGAATAAGACAATGGCAAAGATCGTGGTTGATGTGATGTTGAAACCAGAGATTCTTGATCCCCAAGGCAATGCTGTTGCATCTGCTCTTCCCCGTCTTGGCTTTTCATTTGCTAAGTCAGTGCGCCAAGGAAAGCGATTTGAAATTGAAGTTGAGGGCGAACCAACTGCTGCTCAGTTAGCTGAAGTTGAGAAAGCTGCCGAAGTTTTGCTATCAAATCCAGTTATTGAAAACTTTGTCGTGAGAGTTGAAAAGTAATGCGCGTTGGAGTTATAACTTTTCCAGGAACCCTAGATGATCGTGATGCTGCGCGAGCGGTAGTTGCCGGTGGTGCTGAAGCCGTTGCACTGTGGCATGCAGATGCCGATCTAAAAAGCGTCGATGCAGTTATCTTGCCTGGTGGTTTTTCATATGGCGATTACTTGCGCTGTGGCGCAATTTCACGTTTTGCTCCAGTTATGAACTTAGTTATCGAAGCTGCAGGTAAGGGAATGCCAGTCCTTGGAATCTGCAATGGTTTTCAAGTTCTCTGTGAATCACATTTGTTGCCGGGTGCACTTACTCGTAACTCTGATCTTCACTTCTTATGCCGCGATCAAGAGATTGAAATTGTAAATAACACAACAGCTTGGACCTCTTCCTATAAAGCCGGCGAAAAAATTGTAATCCCACTTAAAAACGGTGAGGGCTCATTTCAATGCGATGACTCAACGTTGGCAATGCTTGAAGGAGAAGGTCGAATAATCGCTCGCTATGTGGGCCAAAACCCTAACGGGTCAAGGAATTTGATTGCCGGCATTACAAATGAGCGGGGCAACGTTGTAGGCCTTATGCCCCACCCAGAGCACGCTATTGATGAGTTAACAGGTCCAACGGCGCAAGGCCTTGGCTTCTTCACTTCAATTCTGAATGCGATGGTGAAGTAATGGCACTTGATACCGTTGCATTTGCACAGAAAAATCCTGACACTGTTCAACCCTTTGCCGAACTTGGTTTGAAACCTGATGAATATGCACGTATCAAAGAGATTCTAGGTCGACGCCCCACATCATCTGAGCTAGCCATGTATTCAGTAATGTGGTCTGAACACTGTTCTTATAAATCTTCAAAAGTTCACTTGAAGCAGTTTGGTGATAAAGCGCCAAAATCTGATGCATTATTAGTCGGCATCGGCGAAAATGCTGGCGTAGTTGATGTTGGCCAGGGATATGCAGTTACTTTTAAAATTGAATCACACAACCACCCCTCTTTTGTTGAGCCGTACCAAGGTGCAGCAACTGGTGTTGGCGGAATCGTTAGAGATATTTTGACGATGGGTGCACGACCAATTGCGGTTATGGATCCACTTCGTTTTGGTCCAGCTGATGCAGCTGATACACGCCGCGTACTTCCTGGCATTGTTGCCGGCGTAGGTGGATATGGAAACTGTTTAGGCCTACCAAATATCGGCGGCGAAGTTACTTTTGATGAGACTTACATTGGTAATCCACTTGTTAATGCTTTATGCGTTGGCGTAATGAAGCACAGCGATATTAAGTTAGCTAAAGCTGCCGGCGCCGGAAACCTTGTAGTCCTATATGGAGCAAAGACCGGTGGCGATGGAATCGGCGGCGTATCTGTTCTTGCCTCAGAAACATTTGGTGCAGGTGGTTCCACTAAGCGTCCAAGTGTGCAGGTGGGCGATCCATTTGTTGAAAAGGTTTTGATTGAATGCTCACTAGAAATCTTTGCCGAAGATCTTGTGGTCGGCATCCAAGACCTTGGCGGGGCAGGCTTATCGTGCGCAACAAGTGAGCTTGCTTCAGGCGGCAGCGGAGGCATGCAAGTAGCCCTCGACAAGGTCCCATTACGCGATCCATCACTTTCACCTGAAGAGATTTTGATGTCAGAATCACAGGAGCGCATGTGTGCAATCGTCGAACCAAGCAAAATCGATCGCTTTCTAGAGATCTGCAAGAAGTGGGATGTCACAGTCACAGTTATTGGTGAAGTAACCGATGGCGATCGACTTGAAATCACATGGAACGGTGAAGTCATCGTCAATGTTCCACCGCGTACCGTCGCGCATGAAGGTCCGGTTTACAACCGCCCTCTTGCGCAACCTGCTTATATCGATCAAGTTAATTCACAAAAAGTAAATGTTCCAATGCCAAGCGGTGCCGCTGAAATCAAAGCAGCAGTTCTGACATTGGCAGGAGCTCCAAACTTGGCCGACAAATCCTGGGTTACTGCGCAATACGATAAATATGTTCAGGGAAACACAGTTCAGGCCCAG
>Ga0265593_1001558_pt1 | contig 10569 bp, 6 predicted proteins | sample saktaG_8_FD_190136 | JGI IMG/M metagenome (GOLD analysis project Ga0265593, IMG submission 190136) | Saline water microbial communities from Sakinaw Lake, British Columbia, Canada - sak_2011_5_24_36m | ecosystem: Environmental > Aquatic > Non-marine Saline and Alkaline > Saline ...
TTATTTGCCGCAATATTCAAAAAATGCTGAATCAAGGTTGTTGGTTTCGGTGTAGAAAAAGCATTCGCTTGTAATATGGTTCTAATTTCCTCTGCGGCTTCATGATTATGACTGAAATCACTCGATGATAACCATGTACTTGCTGGCTTAGTTGCTTGCGCATCCAAATACTGTTTAACATAAATTTGCCAGCCATCCTGTTGTTTTACCCATTCAATAACTTTCTCTGTTATCAATGAATTAAAATAATCTTTGCTACCCCGCCAACATCCTTCCGAACCATCTGGACGTATTGGAAATATAGGCGTGTCATCTGGAGTTTTTAATTCATAAAATAAATTAGGGCGGTCTTCTCTCCTCGCGTTGCTTCCCTCTTTGCGCCATTGCCGACGACGATAATAAGCTTGTTTATATGTATCGAACTTGCTAAACGAACTATTATTTTGTTCAAACGCAATACGATTTAGTGAAAAATTTTGTGTTTTTGAATAAACTAAAATATGGTCGTGGTCATTACTCACTGTTTTTGAATCCATACGTGGGCTATAAGCCTTTTGCCACACAAAGTTAGCTACAAAATTTCCTATTCCAAAAATCTCATCACAAATTAGCTTTAAATTTGCCTGTTCATTATCATCAATCGAAATAAAAATCACCCCATCCTTAGCCAACAACCGATGCAGCAACTTCAAGCGCGGATACATCATGCACAACCATTTATCATGCCGTGATAAATCCTCGCCTTCTTTGCCCACCACTTGCCCTAGCCATTTCTTGATTTTCGGATCGTTCACCGCATCGTTATACACCCAGCTTTCATTGCCTGTGTTATACGGTGGATCAATATAAATACAATTAATCTTGCCCTCAAATTCAGGCAACAGACTTTTCAACGCGGCAAGGTTATCGCCGTGAATAATACGATTATCGGTACTGTTAGCAGGTGTGCCTTCGGGCGCGTCAAAATGGTTTTCGCGTTGCAATACCCGAAACGGTACGCTCGTGTGATGATTGACTACCTTGTCTTTCCCGACCCAAGTCAGTGTTGGCATAGCTGATTATCCCGTGGCATGATTAGTTAATTTCGTCATTAATGTGTTTATGCCTTGTTAAGACTCTTTACTTAGCCTGTGTGGTATTCGTTTTAGCGTAAATAAAATAAGGCAGAGCCAGTACGCCTAAATTACTTAGCCAAGTGACGAGCTGATTATTGCTGAGGGTAAAGCTTAAGGAGGTGGCAAGTCGGTGGGTGATTGATGGGTAAGCGGCAATTAAATCGCGGCTGACAAAGAAGGCACTGGTTTCACCTATAATTAAGGCGATACCCGAGAGGATTAAGCCGCGTCCTAGCCAGTGATAGCGTGGGAGGATAAAGCTAGCAAACGGTGGCGTTTTATTTATAAAACTAATGATGATGACAGTACTTATGCCGGTGATCAGTAGATAAAATTGTTCCGTTGGAAAGCTGATATAACGTCCGTTAATGGCTAAGCTAAGGGTTTTCATGAGTGCAAATAGCACGCAGACGGCATACAGTCTTTGTCCCCATAAGGCGTAAACGCTGTGTTGGGCTTGCTGGCGTGCTAAGGTATACGCGTAGTTAAGAAGAATAAAACCCAGCGCGGCGTTGATGAGAATAATTATGCCCGTAAGAAGGTGTTGACCAAGTGAATAACTGGTCGCCCATAAGAAATCAATTTGTTCACACCAGCACACTAAGCTAAGTTGAATTGCTGATAGCAAAATTACTAAGTAATGCGTTGGTAAAACACGCAAGGCTTTATGGGTAAAAATAAGTAGAGTAATAAATAAAAATCCTGCAAACAGTTTGTTGTTAAGCCAGTGTGGGTGTTCATATACTTTTCCTGTTAACGGAAAAACATCTTTTCTATCTATGGAAAGTAAGCCCCAATTAGCACCCACTACGCCTTCTAAGTTGCTTTTCCATGATTGGTTGATGGCCTCTACAATGTTGTAGTCAAAGTGATTGGTGTTAGCCACCGTGATAAGACCACGAATAAAACGTGCTTCATTGCTTACGCTAGGAATTGCTAAGCCACGTTGTTTGCCTACGCTGGGCCAGCCTGATTCACCAATTAAAATGGGTTTGTCGGCAGATAATTTGCGCGCTTCTTCTTGTACATGATGATAAATGCGTTCAATGTGGGCAGGCGCAGCATTGACGGCAATGGGTTCATCTTCCCAGTAAGGTAAAATATGGATAGTGATGAAATCTACTTCGTTGATGATTTCTGGATACTTCATGTACATCGACCACACATCTGCGTAGGACACGGGTTGTTTGACCGCTTTTTTTACGGTACGGATGGCTTTTATTAAGGCTTCTGGAGGTAAATCACCTCGCAGTAAGACTTCATTACCCACGATTACACGTTTAATTACATCTGGATTAGCATTGGCTGAGCGGATTAATTCGTTTATTTCCACTTGATTGCCTTTTTCAATACCGCCTAGCCAAGCACCTTGAATCATGGTTAAGCCATGTTTTCTGGCGAGTGCTGGAATAGTGGGCATTGTGCCTTCGGCGCTAGCGTAGGTACGGATGGAAAAAGTTTTGTTACTTAATAACTGTAAGTCATCCGATATTTGCTGTTCAGAAGGAAAAATTTCTGTCATCGGGCTTTGGCCTTCATGAAAAGGTGCGTATGACAAGCTATTGAGTTTGCCTTGTGGAACGTCTGCACCAACGTCTTGGGGTAAATTGCTGATATAGCCGAATATAAAAGTGAGTAATAACAGTGTTATGGCTGTAGAAATAAGTTTCATGGGCAACAAACCAGAGGGAGTGAAAAGTTAACGCAGCACGCGTATTTCAGTCAGGTGGTGGTATAAAAAAACCGTCGTAATGCACTGAAGGCACTACGGCGGTTTTATACGGCAGTTCTTTAACGCTTGTTATGAGCGTTTAGTTTTTGCTTTTATCAACAATTTGATTGGCTTTAATCCATGGCATCATGCTGCGTAATTGTGCGCCGACAATTTCAATTGGATGCTCAGCATTTAAACGACGTTTGGCGGTCATTTCAGGGTAATTGGTCGCACCTTCTAAAATGAATTTTTTAGCGTATTCACCATTTCTGATATTTTTTAATGCGTCACGCATGGCTTGACGGCTTTCATCATTGATGACTTTAGGGCCTGTGACATATTCGCCGTATTCTGCATTATTTGAAATAGAATAATTCATGTTAGCGATACCGCCTTCGTACATCAGGTCAACAATAAGTTTTAGTTCATGTAAACATTCAAAATACGCCATTTCTGGTGCGTAGCCAGCTTCAACTAAGGTTTCAAACCCTGCTTTGACTAATTCAACAGCGCCGCCACATAATACGGCTTGTTCGCCAAATAAGTCTGTTTCTGCTTCATCGCGGAAGGTGGTTTCAATAATGCCAGAACGACCGCCACCAATTGCTGAGGCATAGGCTAAGCAAAGTGCTTTAGCGGTGCCTGAAGCATCTTGTTGAATAGCGATTAAATCAGGTACGCCGCCACCACGCACAAATTCGGAGCGAACTGTATGGCCAGGAGCTTTAGGGGCAATCATGATGACGTCTAAATCTAAACGGGGCACGATTTGATTAAACAAAATTGAGAAGCCATGGGCAAACGCTAGCGCTGCACCTTGTTTAATATTGGGTTGAATTTCAGTTTTGTATAGTTCTGCTTGAAATTCATCAGGAGTTAAAATCATGACGATATCTGCATCAGCAACAGCCTGGGCAACGTCTTTCACTGCTAAACCAGCTGCTTGTGCTTTTGCAACAGATGTTGAGCCGGCGCGTAAACCTACGACAACGTCAACGCCAGAATCTTTAAGATTAAGGGCGTGTGCATGACCTTGTGAACCATAGCCAATAATGGCTACTTTTTTGGCTTTAATAATTGCTAAATCAGCATCTTTATCATAATAAATGTGCATAGTGTTTCCTTTTTTTTTGTGTTTTTAAAGTGTAAGTTTAGGGTAGTTAAGTGCGCTGAATTGTTTGACTAAGCGTTTATATGCGTAAACCGTGTTCGCCACGAGAAATGCCTGTTGGACCAGAGCGCACTACTTCAATGATAGTGTCTGGCTCTACTGCGGCAATAAACGTATCAAGTTGTTCAGAGGGACCTGTTACTTCAATAACATACGAGTTTGCTGTGACATCAAGAATTTTACCGCCAAAAATTTCAGCTAAACTTCTGATTTCAGCGCGTGTGTGGGCTGTGGTTTTAATTTTTACCATCATTAATTCGCGTTCAATATGATTTACTTCAACTAAATCAGTTAATTTAACGACATCAATGAGTTTATTTAATTGTTTGGTAATTTGTTCAATAACGTCTTCGCTGCCGCGTGTTACAAGGGTAATTCTTGATAAACTGGGGTCTTCTGTAACGGCCACGGCTAAGGATTCAATGTTATAACCGCGTGCAGAAAATAAACCCGCCACCCGTGAAAGTGCGCCCGCTTCGTTTTCAATTAAAATTGAAATTATGTGTCGCATTATGCTAACTCCCTTTCATTTGATGAATCTAAGGCTACGCGCAATTTCATATCATGATGACCTTTACCTGCTTCAATCATGGGGTACACATTTTCAGTGCGATCAGTAATGATATCTATAAAGACGGTGCGATCAGTTAGGGCGAAGGCTTGTTCTAACGTGCCTCGGACATCTTCTGGTTTTTCAACGCGCATCCCTACATGACCATAAGCTTCAGCTAATTGGACAAATTCAGGAATTGTGTCCATATAAGAATGTGAGTAGCGGCTTTCGTAGGTGAATTCTTGCCATTGTCTGACCATGCCCATATAGCGATTATTTAAGTTAATAATTTTAATGGGCGTTTTGTATTGCAAGGCAGTGGATAATTCTTGAATACACATTTGAATACTGGCTTCACCAGTAATGCAGGCAACTTGTGCATCAGGAAAAGCTAATTTAACACCAATAGCGGCGGGTAAGCCAAAGCCCATCGTGCCTAAGCCGCCCGAGTTTATCCAGCGACGCGGTTGATCAAAGGGGTAATATTGCGCTGCCCACATTTGGTGTTGACCAACATCAGAGGTGACATAGGCATCCCCTTTAGTGACTTCATAGACTTGTTCAATCACGTATTGTGGCTTAATTAATAGGCTTTCACGATCATACTCTAAGCATTTAATGCTGCGCCATTGATCGATTTGTTCCCACCATTCTGCTAGTGCAGCGGTATTGCGACTGAGCGTGCTGCTGTTAATCATTTCAATCATGTGCAGTAAAACAGTGTTCACTTGCCCTAAGATGGGAATGTTAACTTTAACGGTTTTTGAAATAGAGGCGGGGTCAATATCAATGTGGATAATTTCCGCGTGAGGGCAAAATAAATCTAATTTACCTGTAACGCGGTCATCAAATCGAGCACCAATGGCAATAATGACATCACTTTCATGCATTGCCATATTGGCTTCAAAAGTGCCGTGCATACCAAGCATACCAATGAATTGAGGGTCAGTGGCAGGATAGGCACCTAAGCCCATTAGTGTATTGGTGACGGGAAAACCTAGTAGCCGTGAGAAAGCAGTTAATTCGTGACTGGCATTACCTAATACGACACCGCCACCTGAATAAATAACTGGTTTTTTAGCGCATAATAATAAGTCAACAGCTTTTTTAATTTGTTCGTGATCCGTCTCAATATCAGGATGATAAGAACGCATGGAGACGTGCTCTGGATAGTGATAGGGCACTTTAATTTTAGGGTCAGTGATGTCTTTAGGAATATCAACAACAACTGGGCCAGGTCTGCCTGTTGTGGCAACATAAAACGCTTTTTTTAACGTTTCAGCGAGTTTGTTAACATCTTTTACTAAAAAATTATGTTTAACACACGGACGGCTAATGCCCACCATATCCACTTCTTGAAACGCATCGCTGCCAATCACGGGTAATGAGACTTGTCCAGAAATAACCACTAAAGGAATGGAGTCCATATAAGCCGTGGCGATGCCAGTAATGGCATTGGTTGCTCCCGGCCCTGAGGTGACTAACACCACACCCGGTTTGCCGGTCGCACGAGCATAACCATCCGCAGCATGCGTCGCACCTTGCTCATGTCTGACAAGAATATGTTTTATGTCGTCTTGCTGAAAAAGCGCATCATATAAATGCAATACGGCACCACCTGGGTAACCAAAGATATACTCAACGCCTTCGTCTTTAAGACTTTGTACGAGAATTTGTCCACCGCTTAAGTCCACATTCACCTCGATATTTATTTTTTAATATTGTTCGATGTTAGCTAGGCTTAGTCATCGAATTCACTGAGTTTGTGTAACGTGTTGTCATTATCTGTTGGGATAGATGAACCACAGGATTACCTTGTTTGCTTTAAAATGCCTGCTAAATAGTGGGTGTTGATCAAGCTTAAGTAAACATGACTAACATCTTATTGCTTAACAATTTACTCATTATTCTACTAGGTTATGGGTAAAATTGTAATGACATGGCGTTTACCTACGAATGAAAACTACAGCAGTTAAGTATTTGTTATTAACATGCGTGCCAAGATTTAGTTAACTTAAGCAGTACAAGGGGAGGTGATTTTAAAGGATTATTTAGCAAATTCATTACATTATTTTATCTTTTAGGCATTCTTACTATGAAAAAAATTGAACTTCTCTCACCAGCAGGGACGATAAAAAACATGCGTTATGCTTTTGCTTATGGTGCTGATGCCGTGTATGCAGGCTTGCCTAGATACAGTTTACGCGTTCGTAACAATGATTTTTTGGCAGACAATTTGGCCATAGGCATTAAAGAAGCACATCAACAGGGTAAAAAATTCTTTTTGGCCGCTAATGTTATTCCTCATAACAGCAAAGTAAAAACCTTTTTAAACGATTTAGCACCGATTATTGCGATGCAGCCTGATGCCTTAATCATGGCTGATCCAGGCTTAATTATGATGACCAAAGAGGCGTGGCCAGAGACCATTATTCATTTGTCGGTGCAAGCCAATACCGTTAATTATGCGGCAGTGAAGTTTTGGAAAAAGCTTGGAGTAGATCGGGTTATTTTATCTAGGGAGTTATCGTTAGGTGAAATTGAAGAGATTCGTCAACGCTGTCCAGATATGGAGTTAGAGGTCTTTGTACATGGCGCCTTATGTATTGCGTATTCAGGACGTTGTTTATTGTCAGGATATTTTAACCATCGTGATCCAAATCAAGGCACCTGTACAAATTCTTGTCGCTGGAAATACAGCACACACTCCGCCACTGAAAATGCCGAAGGTGAGGTGGTGAGAGTGGATTCATCGGCAGTATTGCCCATGAGTGCCTTAAACCATGCGGAGTGTGGTGGTGCAGAACGACATCCGTTAGCCGATCAGCTTTATTTTTTAGAAGAAGAGGGGCGGCCAGGTGAGTATTTGCCCGTGATGGAAGATGAACATGGCACGTACATTATGAATTCAAAAGATTTGCGTGCTATCGAGCATGTCCAGCGTTTAGTGGCGATGGGCATTGATAGTTTAAAAATTGAAGGGCGCACAAAATCTCATTATTACGTCGCAAGAACGGCGCAAGCGTATCGACAAGCAATTGATGATGCTGTTGCAGGGCGTGCTTTTCAGCCCGAATGGTTGGGCGTTTTAGAGAATTTAGCTAGTCGTGGTTATACCGATGGCTTTTATCAACGACACCATACGCATGAGCAACAAAATTATGTATCGGGATATTCACAAAGCCATCAGCAGCAGTTTTGTGGAGAAATTAAACATTATGATCACCACACGGGAATGGCGTTTATCGACGTTAAAAATAAGTTCGCAGTGGGCGATCGTGTAGAGCTAATTTTGCCTTCAGGGAATCATGATATTACCGTGACTGCAATGCAAGACAAGCATAGCAACGCATTGCAAGAAGCGCTAGGTGGCGGTTATGAGGTAACCATTCCTTTGCCAGCAATTGCCGCAGATTTTGGATTATTGGCGCGGTATTTATAGTTAGTTAGTGAGATTGCTGGAGGGGTGTGACGAAGAAGCCCTGCGCCAATGATAAGGCTAAAAGTGTAAGCGTTCACTCGCTTGGCTATGTAAGCGAGTGAACTTAACGTGCTTAGGTTGAGTGGTTAAAACTCTTCCCATTCGTCGATGTCATCGTTGCTGATGACAGGTTTTGGCGCAGCGGCAGTTTTGCCTTTGTAGGTTTCAATTTTAATGGGTGCTGCGGGTTTGCTGGAGGCTTCATTACCAAGCGTAGTCGCGACATGGGCTTGACGGCCATCTACTTTAAATTGATTGACGGTCATCAATAAGCTGTGAACTTGATCTTCTAGTGATTCAGCCGAGGCCGCTGCTTCTTCAACCAAGGCAGCGTTTTGTTGTGTAGCATCATCCATTTGCCCAATAGCTTGATTAACTTGTTGAATCCCAGAGGTTTGTTCAATTGATGCTTCAGCAATTTCATTCATAATCACCGTGACGCGATGAATAGAGCTGACGATTTCTTCCATAGTATGACCTGCTTGAAGCACTAATTTACTGCCGTCTTCAACTTTTTCTACAGAATCCCCAATTAATTTTTTAATTTCTCCTGCCGCAGCGGCGGCACGTTGTGCCAAATTACGTACTTCACTTGCTACCACCGCAAAGCCACGCCCTTGTTCGCCTGCGCGTGCAGCTTCTACAGCGGCGTTTAAGGCTAGAATATTGGTTTGGAAGGCGATGCTGTCAATCACTGAAATAATGGCAACGATTTTATTTGAAGAAGTGTTGATAGATTCCATGGTGGTGACGACTTTACTCACAACATTAACGCCTTTATCGGCAATTGCAGCAGCATTCCTTGCTAGTTCGTCGGCTTGTTTAGCGTTTTGGGTGTTGGCTTGTACGGTTGAGGTTAGCTCTTCCATGCTCGCTGCGGTTTCTTCAAGGCTGGCAGCTTGCTCTTCGGTGCGGTGCGACAAATCGTTATTTCCTGAGGCAATTTCTTTTGCCGCAGTATTAATGGTTTCTGTGGCTTCTTTTATTTCCAGCAATAAGCTTTTTAAATGCTCATTAGTGGAATTGATGCCTTCGATAACTTCACCAAAAATACCTGGGTATTTTTTGTCGATAGATTGATTTAGATCACCTTTAGCCATTGCGTTGGTGACGTGTAAGATGTCACTAAAGCCTGCTTCGCTAGTGCTAAGTAATAAGTTAAAGTCATCAAAAATTTCTTTATACATGTAGCTAAATTTTGAGGTGTTAACACGTTTTGAGAAATCACCTTTTACACCTGCTTCTGTTAACGTTCTGATTTCTATGCTGACATTGTGTAAATTATTTTTAATTTCGTCGATGACACGTGTGATTTTAGCTTGATCGCCAGGAAAACGTTTGACGTCGTAGCTGAAATCTCCTTGGGCATATTGGGAAATCACTTTTACAATTTCCAATTTTACGTCAGCATTATATTTGACGAGGGCGTTTAGATTTTGTGCCATGCGTTTGTAATCACCAGAAAATTGTTGGTAATTAAATTCTTCATTGATGGCGCCATGCAAATGTTTTGTTGAGACATTTTCGATGTCGTCAATGAAGTCATTGATTGAATCTTGAATGCATTTTATAGCGTACAAAAGACTGCTGCGGTCGTTATCGTCGAGCTCAATGGTGTTGTTAAAATTGCCTTGGGCGATTTCTTTGGCAAGTTTATTAATTAATAGGGGATCAACACCTAGTTGTTTGTGGAAAAGACGCATTAAGCTATAAATAATGCTAGAGCTAAGCAGTGTTAACGCGATAGACACAAAAAGAATTAGGCTGAAAGATGCTTGATTGTCTGTGAAAAGCGTGTTGGTTTGCATAACTAATTTATGCGTTGCTAGGTCTTGTTTAAGTTTTTTTGTGCTGCTGGCGAGCTTATTTACCTCAGCATCAAATGCTAATTTTGCAAGATTGCCCGCTTCAATATTTTGATTGAGGTAGATGGCTGTCATTTCTTTGCCTTGTGCAAAGATTTTATCAAAATCATCGTTAATTTGTTGTAAGCGCTCTTTTTGGTCGACGCTGATGGCGGTAGATTCGGCTAATTTAGCTATGGATTGCTTGAAATTATTAGCGACTTCTTCGGCATCTTGGTAGCTTTTTAGTTGGTGCGTTGCGGCGACATCAGCAAAAAATTGTTGAGCTTTAACTAGGTCAACAAGTAACTCGTCTGAGCTTAAGACTAAAGGGATGATTGAATTATTTAGCGCAGTCGTAGCTTGATTGGCTTGATAAAATTGATTAAGACTCACTCCAGAAGCAGCTAAGAGCATTAAGAGGAGGCTTAAAAAACCTAGCAGCATGCTAGTTTTAAAACTTACAAAAATATTTTTAAACATAGGAAAACAGCCCGGGTTTGTGTTTACAATAAATTAAGATGAAAAGGTGGTGTGTCACGGCATAGTAAAGAAAAAAGAGACTTATCTCGGTTGATTTTATTTAGCTATGTTCACAATTTTTTACATTTGTGCTAAAAAAATACTGGATAATCAACAGGTTTTTTTACTTTTAATGGGTAAATTCCTTGTATAAGTTATCCTTAGGTTT
>Ga0265593_1001559_pt1 | contig 10565 bp, 11 predicted proteins | sample saktaG_8_FD_190136 | JGI IMG/M metagenome (GOLD analysis project Ga0265593, IMG submission 190136) | Saline water microbial communities from Sakinaw Lake, British Columbia, Canada - sak_2011_5_24_36m | ecosystem: Environmental > Aquatic > Non-marine Saline and Alkaline > Saline ...
ATCGTAAGTATTTAAATCTGAAACCTGTTGTGACATATTTTGTTTTATCATGTCCATTTCCCAATCAATGTCTTCATATCCAGGAATTGATGATGGTATGTCTTTTTTTTCAGGTTGTGGACCAAATGGGGTTTTAAAATCTAATTTTAAATTTTGACCTGTGTAGTTTGGATTAACGTAAGTAGCGTCAGATTCCCTACCTATCATTGCCTGTCTTTGTGACGCATATTCTAATCTTTTTTCATTTTCAATAAACTTCATTTTCTCTTTAGCCCTAGCATCCATTTTGAGATACTTTGCATAATTTTCTTTTGTAATACCATTAGGGAAATCTTCATGATAATACTCAGCCTTTTTGTTTGCTAATTCTTTATTCTTTTGTGTATTAAGATTAGCAACTTCGTTAGCGTATTGGGTTTGTCTATCTGTTATTTGTTTACTTACGCCACTAATTAAATTCATATAACTGGGTCTTGTAAATTTGATAAATGAGTCCATCTCTCTGTTTCCTGTCGCCACCCCACCACTACGAGCACTACCTAAAGTTGCCCCTAACGCGCCTGACGGATCATATTCATTTGCACTATTTCTTTTACCTGTCCCTGGCTGATAACTATCTAAACGTTGCGCTTCGGACTCAGCATTAACCAAATCCGTATTATATTGGTTTAATTGTGTTTGTAATCTACCAACATCTGAATTTCTATTTTTTGCAAAAACACTAATTTTTGTTTGGTATTTATTTTCTATGTTATTACATTCCGCCAAATAAATAGGGTATTCGTCATTATTAAACCCTTCGGGGACTTTTCTTCTTGATGGGTCATAATTAAATACAGGTAATCCATCAGTACCTTTTACGTAAAACGGGTTGTTTTTATAAAATTCATCTCCAGGAGCATTATCTTTAAACCATTTTTTCATGTATTTAGAATGTTCCTTTTCTTGATCATCGTAACAACCAAATAATCCATTATATGTTGAATAAACTGAACATGAGGGGCCACCAATACGATTTATTACCTGACCTTCATAAATAACAGGGGGATATGATTCAGGATAACCTTTTAAGTTTATGTTCTCCCACCAATAAGATTTAGTAGTGGGGTTTAAAATTGCGCCAGGTGAATCTATTAATTTTTGTTTACTAGTTCTAACTTGTAATTCACTTTTAGCCCCATTTTTATAATCTTGACTATACGCTGCCGAGGATATTATGTTTTTTAATTGATCATCAGTTAATGATGTAAATTGGTTATTAGTGTCTGCGGTAAAGTTTGAAACTTCGTTTAAAATGTTTTTTAACATTACATTTGGTTTTTATTATTCACCTATAAATAAATCAGGTTGGTTTATTTCTTTCATATAATCTCCTCCAGTATTTGGTTCAAAATATTTAGAAACTTCGGAAGGTTTAACCCCCCCCTTTGGTAGTTTTTTAAAACTTTTATTAAATTCATATAGATAATGAATTTTTTTATTATACTCTTTAGTCCCCTCTATTGACCCTCCTTTATCGTAGTCAGATAAGTCGGTGTTTAATTTGGAAAAAAACGATTTAAACGTGTTGTCTTTAACCATATCATACGGTAGGTATATAACCAATCCCTTAAATTTTTTATTTTTTAACTCAGATAGTGTTGACGCTTTAAAAATTACTTGGTTATCCTTTAATGTTTTTTCCAACAATTGTAATATATTTATAACATCTATACTTGTCTCAGCATACACGTATAATTTCCATCCACTATAATTTTTATCTCCGTTATTAAAATTATAAAAATCTAAATTATCTGAAATATGGCTAGAGTATTCTAATGCAAACCCCGTAAGATCATAATCATCCCATTGATCTTTTATGTTGTTATTATAATATTCAAGAATAATTGAATATGAATTATTAAAATCTTCCTCATATTTTTTAGCAATAACCTCAGTAATACTATATATTATTCCAGCATATTTAAATTTAGGAATTTCTTCGTCCGACTTAATTTTATTACCATATTCGTTTATTAGTTTTAAATACTCATCTGTTATTAATTTTTTATATTCTTCACTTTGGTAAAAAGAGGTTATAATTTCATTATATCCTTGTAAATTTTTAAGTCTTGCAATTTTAAATATAATGTCTAACTCCGCTTCAGTTAGTATTGGTGATACTACTATTTCTTCTAATGTTTTACCTGTTTTGTTTATTAGTTCGGCAATATCTTCTTCCGTAACGGACTCAACAGTCTTCGCAGTTACTTCATCCTGTTCGTTAATAGATTTCTTTTCTTCAATTAAGGTGAGACCCATTAATTTACGATAACTATTAATTTCCTTTAAAACTTTTTTTTCAACCATTACTTATAATTTTTACCTGTTGGTCCAAAAGTTCTTCCCGATGACCATTTTTCTCCTGATTTATTCAACATATTACCCGGACCTCTAGTGGTTTTATCCTCTCTTTTGGCACTTGTTATTGGGTTACCTGGACCCCTCGCAGCTCCCGATTCCCAAGGAGTGATACTCGCTCCTGTATCTGATTTTGTATCTGTTGTAGTATCTGTGGCAGCATCTTCCTCATCCAATTCACCCTCAGACATACCATCAACTGCATCATTATCACCATCATCGGTAGATGGTCCTTTTTGTTTAATATCTTGATCACTTCCAGTCTTAGATAAATTAATGTCAGTATCTAATTGATCTTCCGAAATCATTAATGATAGTATTCTTTTTATATTTTGTTCTAATAGATTCATTTTTTTATAAATATCAAATTATTTTGTTAACGACTTTATTAAAGATATAAACCGAGTTAATAGATTTTTTTTTGTAACCTCACTTTTTATGATAAGGATATCAAAATAAAAATAAAGATCTCGTTTCAATTTTAAATTTTTAGTGGTAAAACTAAAATTATAATGGTTTTTAATTACCCACTTGGTGAATAATTCTATATCTAAAACGTTACCCCTATTAAAAGGTAAATTATTTTTAAAATCACTTTCAATATTGATTATCTTAAATGACGGTGTAACTAATAAGGTAATTTTTTTAACACCAAAAAACCCGATCTTTTCTAAACGTATTTTGGCGATAAAATTACTAATATTGGCAGTGGATATAGTCATACCAATAAATATAATAAAATGTGATTTTTTAGTCTACTCTAAGATTATACTTAACTTTCTAATGACGGGTCGTTTTTAATTATGTCAACTACCTTTGCGTTACCGTCTGCCCAATCAGTACCACTAAAACGATTGTTTCTTGATTCAACGGCAACGTCAACAAGTTCATCACCCGTTTTACCTTCACTTACCGCGTCATTAATATCGTGAGCAAAGTCTTGGAAGAATCCAGGACCATTCCAACAAGCATAAGCAAAATGAAATAACAACCTTTTACTTGACTCAACTTCTTTTTTTGCTTCTGAACTAAAATATCTTGAATTTTTGTCATAAGACGATTTCATTAATGATGCCGCTCTTAATTTAAGATCCTCTCTAAGTGATCCACCACCGTAATTATAATACCATGTTTTACAGAATTCTTCCATACTACCTGCGGATTCCTTTTCGTCATCAATAACTCCAAAAAATTCTCTACCTGCAGAATCATTATCCCAATCGCCGGCACGTCTATCAATACCAAACATAGTCTCACCTGAATTGTCATACATAGATTCATATGGGTGATTAGCACATTTTTTATTTGCAGGTGTAAGTCTATCGTTATTCCAATAGCCACCTTCAAATTTATCAATAATTTTATCAGTAAAAGATTTCCAAACACTATCAACAGATCCTGTGAATTTTCTTATTTCTTTTTTTACCTCGTCAACAGAATCAACACTTATATATTTACTTAAATCTTCCTCATCAAAACTTTTTATTTTTAAATCATAAAACAATTCTTCTAAGGTATCGTTGTCACAAACACCCGTTTCAGGTAAACCTTTCATACTTTGGTAATATATTACCAATTCCTCAGTTTCTAAATCGTATTTACCGTTTACCTCAATATCATCGTTAGTTATAAAATTTAATGCTATTTGTATTTGTTCAATATCTAATTTATGTGTTTGGTTTGTTCTTGTGTCATATTGATTTTCCGATCTATACATGTCCTCAAACCTCTCCAAAAACTCATATATGGTATCAAAATCCGTTTCATCATCTCCAGGTATGATATCATTTTTAGAGTTAACAAATGGTGCCCCTTGTAAGTCTTGATTTATTGGTGTATTAATATCTAAATCAGTAACATCGTCTAAAATTGATTTTGCTATTTCTGTTTTTATATTATTAATTTTTTCTTTTGAGATACCCCTACCATAATCAACAGAATTATAAGTACCAATAACTCTAACGTTATTTTTATCAAATACGTTATAAAAATTACCAATCTCTAATTCTAAATTTTTTATTACCTGTTCTTCTTCTTCTGAATAAAAATACGACTCGTCAACTATTGCTCGTATAATGTTAAGTCTTGATTTAGGAAAAACTCTACGAATTTCTTTACATAATATATTTATGTCTCCCGTATTTTTAAATTTATCATCAGTACCAATAGAAAAGAATACGTGATCAACACTTAAATCGTTTTCCATACCGCTTAATCTATTAATTAGATCACCCATTAATAAAAACTTATCACTTAACTCTTTAATGATAGTTAAGTCATCGTCATATAAAAAATATATTAACTCATCACCAAACATAATTGTTTTTACAGGTGAAAATTCTTCTTTTAGATTTACAAATCTTTTAAATGCTCTTATTTCATTTAATAAATTATCCATATTTTATTTAAATTCTGGTTTAGGTATTTTTTTAGGGTAAACGACGTAATACTCGTTTAAAAAACTTGTTAAGGTATCTTCATCATCAATGTACTCCACATCATCATCCCCCCACTCGTCGGCTTCATCAACTAAGGACTCAAAAATTTCAAAATTCTTACTTTTATCAAAACCAAATTCCTCAAAATATGAATACTCAATGAAGTCTTCCCTAACAACATCATCGTCATCACCCATCATTCTAAATTCAACTATAATTAAGTTTTGAGTCTTATCAATATAGTGAGATATTATATCAACAACTTCCATGTTTAATAATTTTTAAATCTTTTAAACATATCTAAAGATTTATTAACATTTTCATTAATCTCGTCTATGTTTGTTTCTTCATCATCTAAATAACTTTCCATATCAAGTAAATCTTTAAAATTGTACTCGTCTTCATCAGTATCGTTGTAAGTATCAGAACTATTATCTTGTCCTACACCACCATAATATGGGTCCGCAGGACCTTTTGAGTCAAACTCATAAGGTTTTGTTCCTGGATTTGGTTTAGTCATACTTTGTTGTGGTCCAGGAGAGTCAAAATCGTATGCTGGATCAATCTCATCGTAATGTAAATTTTTTGCGGCAATTTCATTTATATTATGGTTTCTATATGTTTTAACTTCACCATTAGCTGTAACTGTAACGCCTTCTTTATCTTGTGCCGCATCATAAACCGTTAATGGTGTCATATTAGACGGTACATTACCAACAGCATAACCGTCATATAATTTACTGTGTTGTTGTTTGATTTGTTGTCTTTCTTCATCAGACATCATTGAAAATCCTCTCATAATATTTCTTTATCTGTGTATTTATCTGCATTCATCTTCCAATATGTTTTTGCAGTTCTTGCTAATTTAATCATAGTGTTTTTTATTTTTGTATCCTCAAGGGATTGTTTGTTATCCTCTAAATATTGCATAGCATTTCTTATAAATATATCTCTTACTTCTTGAGCTCTTGATAATATCACTTTATGTAACATTTTATCCTCTTCGTCATAATCATATTGGTGAGATTTAAATCTTATTAAATCTTTTATATATTCAGGTCCTGACAATAAAAAACTACCACCTTCCATATGCATATTAAAAAACCCAGTTCTTCTTTCAAGTTCAAGAAGTTCACAAATACTATTTAATTCGCTCTTACCGAAAAGTTTAAAAAAAGTCCCCCACTCAACAAGATCATCAACGTTTGAAAACATATCATGTCTAGATTCATTTATATTATCAATTGATTCGTAATATTCTTTATCGAATATCCAACCATCATCTTCAGGAAAAAGGGGGTATTTTGATATTATGTTTCCTTCTTTATCATACCAATCAACTTTATACCCATAACCGGAGTCTGTAGATCGTTGTTTTGGTTGTGGTATTTTAGCCTTAACAAACCCTCTTGAACCTATAGGTACACTTTCACCATCCATATGTAATAGGAATACAACATCACCTTCTTTTAGTTCAGGATTTATCTCCTTGAAATTTTTTTTCATCTATATAAATATAATTATAAATATAATTATAAATATAAAGGTATTAAGATGATGAAGTTTTTAAAGTATTTAATTATTACTCTTATGGATAAGTACGGTTCGTTTATGTGGTTTGGTACTCATTTATCAATGACACAAACAAATTGGCATTGGTTACTTGAAACTTTTTTATGTGTTTTTGTTAACTTCTTAGTAATTTTTTCCTTATATTTACAGTATAAAGAAATTGAAAATGAAAAATTACGAAAAACTGACAATACCTGAAGACTCTGCGTGGGGTAGAAAAACATTATCTGCTCGTATTTGGAGAAACCTTCATTGGAGAATAAGATCATTTATAACAGGTTGTAAAAATGTTATAAGATGGTTTCCTACAATCTTTAAAGATAGAGATTGGGATGATTGGCATATCTATACCATACTACAAAAAAAAATTGAGTTCCAAAGAAAGGAAATCATCTACGCAAATCGTCATATGCAAGTTGACAGAGATAATCGTGATATGACAATTGCTCTTAATTTAATTGAGAGAGTTAAAGAAGAATACTATGGTATTGAATATCTTGACTACTCTGAAACAAAATTTAGATTTGAACCAATTGAAGGAGATAGGGAACTTTACTCTATGGAACAAGACGTTATTTCAGAAAATTACGATGTATATTTAAAAAAATACCCGTCAAGTGTTCGTAAGGTGGCTAAACAAAACCCTGATCTTGACAAAAAAGATTTATGTTTTTATGTTGCAAAACATAATGAAGAAAAGGCACACGACCTTTTACACAGAGTATTAAAAGAAAGAATGAGAAGATGGTGGGATTAAAAGTATATAAAGTAAAAGATAAAGAATCTTATGAAAAATTAAGAGTTATACTTTCAGGACTCTCATTTTTTAGACAAACAGAAACGGAGTTCTTTATAAAAACTCCGTTTAATGATATTGTTAAAATGTTTTTAGATGAGAAATTAATAGATGAGGTTATCTAACAATTGTTAAATGTCCGTGAATTTGTTTTCTTTCATCGGTATCGTCAACACCAAAACTTATTATCCAAAAATATGTTCCATCTTGACACATCTTATTACCGTAAGAGCCGTCCCATTTTGACTCTACATTATGACTTTCCCAAATAACTTCACCCCACCTATTTAAGACAAATAATTCAAATCTATACGGATCATATCCTGATGTAAAAACTGGACCCCATAGATTATTGTGTTCATCACCATCAGGTGTAAATGTATTTGGAATAAAAATTAGTTCTTGTGGACATTCGTCAAGAGTTATGGTTGTTTGTTGTGGTAATGATTGGCATCCGTTTGCAGTTTGAGTTACATTAATTGTAAAAATACCAAACTCATCCCAACTATAATAAAGGTTATCAATTTCAAAAGTATCCCCCATTACAACCCATTCATATGTACCTGAGAGTGTTGATGGTGACGAATAAATCACATTTATACTATCACCTTCACATAACTCAAAATATCCGTTAGATGGTGTTATATCACTAAGTATTGGTCTTGGGTTAACTACCACATTAATATTCGTATCAAACATACAACCTGATTGGTAATAGGTATATGTAACAGTATCGGTTCCTATATATCCGTTGTCAGGACAGTATTGGTTGTTCCATACATTGTTTCCTAAAAATAAACCTCCTGATGGTGTTGCGTTTAAATAAACACAATTATCATACTCACAATACGGACCCATAGGTGTTATAACAGGAAGAACATTTAATACCTCAACAGAGAACGTTTCAGGTTGACTTAAACATCCATTTATGTTTTCACCATATACGGATATCATTCCAGAATAAAGTCCACCAAGAACACCATTAACGTCTAAATTAATTTGTGTGGTTCCTTGTCCTAATGTGATATTACCATTTGTTACCGACCAAACATAATTTAAATTAGGGGTAACACTTGATACATCAAAAGGGTTGGTTGGTGAGTTAAAACAAACGGTGTCTGAACCAATAATAGGATTTATTGTTAATAATGGTGGATTAACTAAATTTACTATTGATGAGACGGTACAACCTGCTGCATCAATAATTGTAAATGGATATGAACCTGAACATAATCCCGTTTGGTTAAATTGTGGTGGTTGACTATTCCAAGAAATTGTCTGAACACCATTCCCTCCCTGTGGTATTATATCAATTGTCCCATCACAATATGTGTTACAGGTTGGGTTTGTAAAATTAATTATTGGTTGTGGTAAGTTTGGTGGTCCTGGCAATACAAAAACAGTATCGGGACCTAATCCCCCATTATTATTACACGTTGCCCATCCCGTGTTACAAGTAGGATAAACAAACTGACAGGTATAATTCGCCCCTTGTTGTGGTGGAGTAACAGTAATAGTTGGGCCTGTACCTATTGGGTTTGGGTTACCAACTTGATACCAAGTAAGCACTGGGGTTACAACAGGTCCTGATGGTGTGTATCTATAAGCGTCATTTTGTGCTGTCCAAGCCGTGGAGTTTCTACCCGGTACTGTAATTGCTGTGGTTCCTGCTAAATTATGAACCCCTTGAGTTGCGGTACCACTTTGCCATTGTAAACAAGACGGTTTATTTTGAATATAATTTTCAATAATATTTGTTGATTCGTAAATTACAATATGAAACGTACCATTTAAGTTAGTACAAGAAAACATTGGTACGTTAACCCAACTAACTGTAAGTTTTCTACAGGGGGCAACTCCTTGAACTTGATATTTTATTTGTCCTCCTAATCCAGGATGCCAATCTTGCCAAGGACCCATAATACAATTTTTAGGAACGGTGATTCCTGCGTTTGGTATTGGTGAGGATGTAAATGTTGTTGATTGTCCAGGAGAAAATGAAATCCAACCATTAGAACCAACATAAAACTGAGTGTATGTCTGACCAAAAAAACAAAATGTAAATCCAATATTAAACGGACCTTGTTGGGAGTCGTCACTCATTGTTAGATTAGTTCCCGTATTTGTTTGGTTAACATAAGTTATTGGAGACACTCCATAGTTAGTAGTTTGATTAGGATTTGTGCCGCCTAAACCACACTGACTTAAGTCTGCAGTTAAAATGGTTGAGTTAACGCCGCAAGGTAGTAATTGATCAGAACCCAAATACGGGCAATATTGTGTGTAACCATAGAATGTTACAAATAGGAATAAATATTTTAATAATTTCATACTTAATAAATATGAATTTAAAAAAAATAGTGAGTACTTTAATTGTATAACTTTTCGTATTATAGTTATTAATTAACATTTATGATATTTATAGAAATATGTCTAAATTAAGATTACTTAATATTTTAAAAGAGGAAGTTACCGAACAAGGTTATGGTCGTTACTTTAAGGATTGGAAAACCTCTGACGGTAAAACTGTCGGGGATACTCGCGGTTATGATTTTACTACCAACAAACCTTTTGATAAGGACTATAAAAATCCTGAAACGGAGGTGTTGTCTAGTGATGTTGAAGATGTTAATATTGATTCTACGTTTTTAATCAAGCCGTCAACAAAAAGAAACTCACCATTTAATCAAGCCAGAGGAACTAAAAAAGATGGAACACCAAAATTACATAAAGGAATTGATTATGGTGTGGGTGTTGGGACTTTAGTGGTTTTAATTAAACCTGGAGTAGTATTAAGATCAGGAATGAATTTAGATCCTGGAGGTTATGGTGCATTAATAGAAATACAACACGAAGATGGTGTGATTAGTAGATATGGACATATGAGTGAAATTTATGTCAGTGATGGTGATAAAATAAACAGTGGGGAAATAATTGGTGCAACAGGCGGAGCATCTGGGTCTGTAGGTGCCGGTAACTCACAAGGACCTCACCTACATTTTGAGTATAGAGTTGGTGGTACCCCTATTGATCCAGCATCATCTGATAATGACAATTCTATATATAGGTTTATGAGTAAATCAGATAAACCTAAACTTGAGGGTGGTGTCAAGGATACCCCTGTAAATACCAATAATCCCAACGTAATGTCTGAAAAACAAACTGTTTACATTTTAGGTAAAAAAATGTCCATAGATAAGAACGGACCAAAAAACCACCAATCAAGAGCTCTTGGTAATTGGCAATCAGACAATGCGACAGACATATTTAGTTCTCCGGGAACAACTGTTCATTCAATAACAAAAGGAATAGTTAAAAAAATAGCAGGAAACCAAAATAAGCACAACGGTAAAATATAT
>Ga0265593_1001560_pt1 | contig 10560 bp, 10 predicted proteins | sample saktaG_8_FD_190136 | JGI IMG/M metagenome (GOLD analysis project Ga0265593, IMG submission 190136) | Saline water microbial communities from Sakinaw Lake, British Columbia, Canada - sak_2011_5_24_36m | ecosystem: Environmental > Aquatic > Non-marine Saline and Alkaline > Saline ...
TATCGACGATGAAAGGTCCCGGATAACAAACAATCTATTGAACCATGGCTACTACCGGTTCAATTCCAAGTATATTGTTTTCAGGATCGACTCTAATTTCAACCAGCACCAGATCGATGTAAAAATAGAAATAACGAATCCGGTTGTCCCGTCATTCGATGATTTTGCAACAATCCAACAGGTACCTCACAAACGGTATTTCATAAACAAGATCTACATTTATCCGGAATTCGACCACCTTCAAACCTTTACAGGAACTTATGATACATTGGTGAAAACCTACACGAATCCTGAAAGAGGAAATGTGCCCAATACCTATTATTTCCTGTATAAGGACAAATTCAAAGTAAAACCCCGAACCATTGCTCATTCCATATTTATTTCTCCTGAATCGAATTTCAACCTGTTGGATGTCAGCCAATCTTATGCGCAATTATCCAGTTTGCAAGAATTTAAATTTATAAACATTGTATTCAAAGACCCCCCGGAATCCGAAACAAACAATAAGAATGACAAGATTGATTGCCAGGTCGAATTATCACGCACAGCAGCGCAGTCGTTTACAACCTCCCTCGATGGCACCAATTCCGGTGGGGCTTTCGGTGTTCAGGGAACATTGGGTTATCTCAATCGTAATATTTTCAGGGGAGCACAGCTATTCAGGATCAATTTCACCGGATCTTTGCAAATGCAGGCTTCCAATGGCATGACTGACAAATCCTTTTTTAATGTAATTGAGTTGGGAGCCATGGCAGGAATTACCTTCCCACAGTTTATAATTCCAATAAAACCAGAAAGGATTTCAAAATACTTTAAACCAAAAACGACCATTTCAATTGGATACAATTACCAGCACCAGATATTGTATGACCGGCACATCTCCAATATCTCTTTCGGCTATACCTGGTCAAAGAACGACAAGATCAATCATACACTGAATCCGGTTGAGGTTTCGCTGGTAAAAGTGTTCGCCCAGCCGGAATTAAAAGTATTATTCGACAGCTTCCCCGATGCCAAACTGCATAGCCAATATTCGGATCACATGGTTGCAGGATTGAGATACACCTTTACACTCACCAATCAGCAGGTGAATAAGGTTAAGGATTTCATGTATATCAGGGCAAATTTCGAGACTGGAGGAAACCTCCTCTACGGCATACAGAAATTGTTTAACGCACCGAAAAAAAATGACTTATACTATACTTTGTTTGGGCTGCCCTATTCGCAATATATGAGGCCGACCATCGACGCCAGGTATTACGATGTGATGGGCAACCAGTTTTCACTTGTATACCGGGTTTTTGCCGGAATTGGGATCCCATATGGAAATTCAAACGTTCTTCCATTCGAGAAGTCATTTTTTGCCGGGGGTGCCAACGGAATGCGCGGATGGAGAATGTATACCCTGGGACCCGGGACATACAGAAATCAATCTGATATAACAGACTTTAACCAGATCGGCGATATTCAGCTTGAAGCCAACATCGAATACCGTTTCCCCGTTTTTGACTGGATCCGTGGGGCCGTGTTTGTCGATGCAGGAAACATATGGGTACTGCAGGAGTCGCAATATACACCCGGAGGGAAGTTCGTGTTTCCCGGATTCCTGGATGAGATTGGGATTGATATGGGCTTAGGCATAAGGCTTGATTTTGATTTCTTTGTTATCCGTATTGATCCTGCCATCCCCATAAGGGTTCCATCCTATCCCGAGCGTGACCGCTGGTATTTCAGCAAAATGCAATTGGGCGATATTATATGGAATTTCGGGATCGGGTATCCATTCTGATTTATTTTAAAACTTTGGATTTCACAATTAACCGTATTAATTTGTGGCGAGATTGGTGCAGACCTATTCACATTGCGAAAGATTTCGTAAGTTGCGGGATTGTCTCTTGATTCAGGTTCCAGGAACGTTTTACTTATAGTGCGTAAGCCATACCAGAAATGAAAATAAAGATCTGCCTGACCATACTGCTGATATGGTTCTCTGCAATGTCTGCATCAGCCTGGGTATACCCCGAACACAGGGAAATCATGATGGCGGCCGTAAAAAAACTTGATCCCGGCCGGCGGGCCATTCTCGATCAGCTTTGGGCATCGGCAAGAAAAGGGTACGAGGCACGTCTTTGTGAATCGGTCATTGAACCGGACCAGGGTGTACAACCTCAGTGTCTCGATTATGCAGCATGGTGTGGAATAGCCGGGGACCACTCTGTTTCTGCTCAGGACATGACCAACATTGTTCTGAAATCAACGTGGATTCTGAAAGTAGCAGATATCACCGCCAGGCTGAAAGTCGGCCTTGACAAATCGCAAAATCGCAGTTCGCGCATCAGCGAGGTGAGGGATTCGGATATCAAGTTGCTTCGTGCCGATCCGGAGTACGTCTCCAGGGCCGGGAAAAATAACGGGCATTTCCTGCTGGTTCTTCCGGCTGTGAATACCAAATCAACAGCCTATTTTTCGTTGTGTTACAAAGAAGGGACTGAAATGAATACTGTTGGTACCTATACATGGTACCATACAAGCGCCCTGTCGAAGGCTGCCCGCCTGAACTCAAAGGATCTTACACCCGAACAGCGGTCTGCCCTTGCCCTCTCGGCCCTGGCCGATGAAGCATTCGCAGCTCATTTTCTCGAGGATAGTTTTACTTCGGGACATGTGATGGGAATCTGGGGTGATGCTGCCAAACGTAAAGGGACACACGATTTTTACAATGAAGAGGGCGTGGATGTAACTACCTGGCAAGGCATACAAATGGTATTAATGGGCGATGCAACGATGCGCGAAGAGGATATAGGATGGACATCAGATGCGCTGCGTAAAAGCATGGAACAAATGCTGGATGCAGTGAGCGGAACGATCAGGTTTGATCCTGCCTTCATCCAGGAAGATCTTTCTCCGGCGACTCCTGACACCTTTAATGTAAGCAAGACCATGGTGATGCCCATGCGCCCGATTGATCCTAAAGTGAGGATTCTGTGTGACACCGTGCTGATGACATTCCCAATTCCGGGTTTGACGGAAGGGATGGGAGAATTCCCTAGATTCAGGTCTGAAATGGGACCTTTTGTCGGAGTCAGTGGTGCAGCCAATTTCAATTATCTGGATGGCGGATTTTTTGACTATCAAAAGGGTCACGGTTTTACTGCCGGATTGGAGCTAGGCCTGCGTTTAGGATTGGGAATGGAAGGGGTATTGAATGAAGCAGGCGATGGACTGGTTTTCCTCGATCTTGGTGGCCGTATTGATTTAAGCTCCAGTCAGAAATATGACGGTTCCAATAACAACCCCGATTTAGCCGGATACGGTTCCATACTTTCAGCAATCCCATCCCGTTCCGCCTTTTCTGTTCGCTTACGATTGCCTTTCTTCCTGATCCCGGGCGACCTGGTGATTTTAGCACCCCTTTTGGCACTGGCATCACCGAATACCATGCAGAAAGTAGTCACCACATCAGCCAACGGAGGGTTGATACCCTGGCAAACGGGTTTGCCAACCCCTATCGGGAGATTCCAGTTCGTACTGGGGCGAGAGATTGCAATCAGTATGTATGGATTGGGAAGAAAATCGGATACTTACATGGTACTCCCTCCGGGTGATCAGATATCGGGATATTACACTTTGAATACTACCAGGTTTGAATTCCCGATTGTGGAATACCGCCCTTTCCGAACCTATTCTTCACGACAAACAGGGAGTCTTCTTTTTCAATTACATGCCGGCTTTGATGTGCCTGGCAAACGGGCACAGGCTGTGAAGGAACATCCTGATATTGGGTTACCTGCAATACGGACCATCTGGTATGCAGGGATCCGGCTTGTTTTTGACTACCGATATTATTTCTCCGGAAAAAAGATGTAAAAGTATAAACACTTATCGTGTCCGTTCCGAATCAAAAGGCCCGTATCGCACGAACGTAACAATCATTCCCTTTCAGGGAGTAGAACTGGTCGCCCGTGTTAAACCACTGGAGCCAGGCTAACATTCCGTAGGGTGCCTCCGACTTGTATTCTGTGGAAGACCAGTATGCGGTGATGGAGAAACCACCAATCGCCTCCTTATGGACATACATTTCGTTCAACTCATCTTTTGATGGCAAAAACCAGTCAGAATAACCATTCAGTATAAGTTCGTCACAAACACGGGCTGCTGTTTGCCCGGTACTGCACTTTTGGATTATGGCATTGGTATTGGCCTGTCCGGAACCGATTTGCGCCAAAGTGCCCGGAACCGGCACTCCTTCACAACCCCATCCGTTAGAGGCACTCTGGTCGTTGTTCGCTGCTATCAGCCCATGGGCATCCGTATTGTCAATATAGAAAATAGTCCCACCACCATATTTCGCCCCGATATAATATGTATTGTCAAAGTTAACTTCATTGCCATAAGATGTTCCGGCAACCGTTGTTGCATAGGCCCTGGCATAATACCTGGTATTTTGCAGGAGGTCATGCATTTCACTGACATACTCACCCGTACCGGACCCGTCCAGGCTGTGATCATTCAAGAGGGTCGGACCGGGTAATTTACTCCAGCAAAGGCCTCGTGCCTCAACAGGGTTCCCTCCATCGGTAAGGATGATGCCCCCGCATTTGGCCATTGTGGCGTTGATATCTGTCACCCTTAAAGTTTTAAGGCTCAGTGGAGCCACCGTTTTGAACGTCAGCTCATCGCCATATCCTGTTCCAATGCTGTTTGTAGCGTAGGCCCTGAAATAGTACAGTGTGCTTGGCATCAAGCCCGTTAAAAAGCTGACATATTCCCCTGCCCCTCCGCTGTCGGCAGTTTTATTGGCTTCCGTTGTGGGGGAGGGTGAAACACTCCAACACACCCCTTTTTGAATGATTCCTGCCCCGTTATCGGTGCAAATGCCTCCGCTTTGGACAGAATTGGAAGTGATGTTTGCTGCTTCATAAGTTTTTACCGTAGGGACCAGCGCGACATGTTCAGATTGTTTCTTATTACACCCGCTAACAAGAATCATCAGAATGCATATGAAAACAAACAGGGGCAGCCATTGTTTTCCATGATTATTCATAACTATCAGAATATTTCTGTCTAACATATATTATCAAAAAACGCCTTTACGAAAATAAAAAATAATATCTTCCCATTGCAAATTGCAGCTACATACAGGAAATATATAATCAGCAGGTCGAAAAAGCCGGTGGAATATACCTGCGTATTCACACCTTCTACGAATTTTTCGATTGTCGACATGGTTGGCGTTCTTTCGGAGAGTGAAAATCCGCAAATATATTGGAGGGTTCTAAAGAATAGGAGCCGATCCTAAAAAAAGATAACCTTCGCGATGTCAAGAAAGAATCAGATACTGAATTTAATGATAATGAAAGATATGTCGACTCGCCCTGATTCTTGCTATAAATTAGTGTTACCTTTGTTCCTATGACCAAGGTGCTCTCCATTTTTCTCTCAATTTACATTTTTGTTGGAACAACGATCCTTCCCAAAGGAGATTTTGGTTTTACCTCCCAGCTATCAAATTTATACGATGCATTTGTTCAATTGAATGGTGTAGTTTCATTTGATGAATTTCTTGCAGAAGAATTGCTCGATCCATATACTGAGAACTATACCACTACTGATCTTAAATCAATTTTTCACCCTCCAGGATCATTGACTCTTTCATAGGGTTAATGTTTATTCAATCGTAATGGGTAAAAATTATACAAATCATGAAAAAGATAATTGTATTGCTGTCAGCATGTTTGCTGATCAGTTTAATTGGGCATACCCAAAAAATCACTATGGATAAGGTTCCCGCTCCGGTGAAAGAAGCCTTTACAAAAAAATTCCCAGCTGCTACTGATGTCAAATATGAAATGGAAAAGAAAGACTATGAAATCAACTTTAATGATAAAGGAGTTGAGATGTCGGTCAATTTTGACCCAACAGGTAAATGGCTGGAAACGGAAACCGAAATAAAAGAATCCGATCTTCCCAAAGAAGTCTACGCTTCAGTTACTAAGAACTTTTCTGGTTTCAAGATTTCAGAAGTTGCAAAAACAGAAATCCCGGATAAGGGATTGATCTATGAAATGGACTTAAAAAAGGATAAAGAAGGGTTCGAAGTCCAGTTCTCACCTAAAGGTGATATTCTGAAGAAAACACCATTAAAGAAAGAGAAAGAAGGGGAAGAAAAGGATTAATACTCCATAAACCGCCGACGTTTTGAAACGCCTATCTGACATCCCGGATAGGCGTTTTCTTTCAGTTAAGACCATCACAAAGCCCTTCAGGTTGAATTGGCCAATCAAAATCGGCAGCGAGGGATACGATGCTCCGGTTCTCACAATGTGCTCTATTCGCTGCTTCACGCTCATGGCGCACCCTAATTCCTAACGCAACGCACACAATGTCCAAAAATCTTAATAGCAAAGAATATCTTTACATCGCTGAAAATTCTGTTTCATTGTTTGCTCCTTCATTAGGGCTTAGCCAATGGGTTGTACCAGTGTTTACTGTAAACCAGTTGTACAAAGCTCCATAAGGGTTAGCAGCATCGTTGTATTTTGTGGTTCTGAGGTTTTCAACCATCCATACCTGAGTGCCAATCGTTATTGTATGATACACATTGCCGTCAATGTCGGTGACTGTTTTAACTCACAACGGTAGTTATATTCAAATCTGCATAGGTTCCAGCTGACTTGCCATTTCCATTAGCAGTCAGGATTTTTGGCCATTGGGGGGTCTGATGAGTCTGTTTTCTTACAACCCGGGACTATCAAAAAAAGGCCGGTTAAAATGAGGAAAAACGTATTTTTTTTCATGTTCCTACCGATTATTACATTTATATATTGGAAAACCAGCAACCTGCAGAAGGAAGGATTGACATAAGTTTGCCGACCTTCTTTATCAACGATAGCAATACCACTACTCAAAGATAATTCAGTAGCTCGTGTATGAAATTATCCCTGGAATTTGTTTGATCATTGATAATTTTTTCATTTTCAAATAGTAAAGACATCAATAATAAAATGCACATCCGTATAACGTGCAAAAAATGTCAGGGGAAAGTAATATATGAAATCAAAAGAATAAAAAGGCTATTCGGATTTATTATCGTACCTTTGTATAACAGCAGTGATATAAATGCTTTTCCTGTAATTCACCGATTTGTCCTCACTTTAAATCAAATAATAAATGGCGGGTTCACAACAGACATTTAACAAGAAAGATCAAGAGAAAAAACGATTAAAGAAACGACTAGACAAGCAACAAAAACTTGCAGACCGTAAAGCAAACACACAAGGCAGTAGTTTCGAGAATATGCTTGCCTATGTTGATGAATACGGGAACATCACAGATACACCACCTGATCCAGCAAATAGGGGGAAAATCGATGCAGGAAAAATAGAAATCGGCGTTCCAAAAAGAGAGAAGGTTGATACTCCATCTGTCAGAAATGGCAGTGTTGAATTTTTCAACCATTCTAAAGGTTTTGGTTTTATTAAAGAACTCAATACGCAGGAGAAATATTTTGTTCACGTCAACAGTTTGACTGAAGAAATCAAGGAAAACGACAAGGTCACTTTTGAGATCGAACGCGGGTTGAAAGGGATGAGTGCCGTCCGTGTGAAGAAAGTGTGATTGAACCCAGATATAAAGTCTTCTTTAGCGTCTCTTTTTCAATTCGGGCTATCTGATTTGATTTAATTTTTATTACAAAAAAGCCACCTATGAAAATTTCATAAGTGGCTGATTTTCTGGTGACCCCGAAGGGGTCAAATTACGAGGTTTGATAATCAGACACATATCAAATATAATTATTTAACTAATTGATATATAATACAATAAATTACATGTATTTACAGCGTGTTAACAACTTTTACGAGAATAGTTGTACAATATGTTGTCAGTTCGTATCTTTGGACCCACGATGGACCCACAATTTAAAACCTCAAGGAGATGGCTTCAATAATCTATTATCCCGAGAAGGAAAAGAATGAGAAATCTCTTTTGATTCTTTCCTTTACATTTAATCATGCAAGATTGCGGCTTTCAACAGGATTACATATTCCATTAAATAGTTGGGATCAGGAAACGCAAAAAGCAAAACCGGCAAAGGATTTTGGGAAAGTCAATAAACGACTCCGTGAAATAACCAGTTTTTTTCTTGATAAATATGAAGAACTATTCCCCAAAGGAATAAAACTTTCGAAAGAAGAGGTAAACAAGAAATCTGCGGAAATACTTGTTGCATTTAAAGTATTTTCTGGCAGGGCGACCATTGAAGAGATTACCAGGATTTCTCTAATTTCCTATATTGCTATCTTTCAGGACAGATATAAAAACAAGATAACCTCGGCTCATTTATTACATTATAAGGGTCTACAGACTCATCTTGAAGCCTTCCAGACAAAAAAAGCTTTCAGAGTCGACTTTGATACAATCGGAAAAGATTTTTATATCAAGTTTACCGATTATTTAAAGGAACTCGGATTAAAGCCAAATACAGTTGGCTCTCATATTAAACGAGTAAAACGCTTGATGAATGAAGCCAATGAGGATAAAATAACCACAAACAATGATCACAAAAATCGAGAATTCAAGGTAATCAAGGAAGATGTAGATACTGTTTATTTGACTGAAAATGATATAAAGGTCCTATATAATATGACGCTTGAACAGCCTGAATATAGAGAAATTCGTGACATTTTTGTACTCAATTGTTATACCGGGCTTCGACATTCTGACTGGTCAAAAGTTTCTAAAGAGCAAATACACGAAGGAAAGCTATATGTCAGAACGCAAAAAACAAATGAGCCGGTTATAATCCCCGTTAAACCTTTGGTATCGGAAATTCTGAGAAGATACGGGACTATAAGGGTTCCGCCTCTTCAAAAAACTAATGACGGAATCCGTTTTATCGGTCAATTAGCCTATGATAAAAAACTTGGCACCGGGGATCTTAAAAAATGGCGGCAGATCAGGACCCACACCGCCAGAAGGTCTTTTGCAACAAATGCCTATTTGGCTGGAATCCCCATGCGTGATATTATGCAGATAACGGGACATAGGACAACTGAATCATTTCTGAAGTACATCAGGGTAACAAAATTGGAGACTGCAGAAAAATTGAAGGATCACCCGTTCTTCAGTTAGGGAATCAGATCGGTATAGTGGAAAAAACACTCACTCTGACCAGCATTCGCCGGATTAACTTGACCATTTCAGTTTGTAGATTGTCAATAAGTTAAGGTGGTCAACCAAAACCGGTGGCAGGTGGTCAAGAACTCTGGTTTTTCCAGCCAAACCACAAAGAGCTGATTGCTTTTCAAAAGCGAATTATCTGACTATTCTGGACTAAACCCTGCCACACATTCCGGAGTAAACCCGGCCAGTGATTCCGGAGCAAACCCGGCCAGTTTTCGGGTTTAAAATTTGTAGGTAACTGAGAGGTTACAGTTTTAATCCGGGATATTATAACTGACATTCCGGCACAAACCCGGCCACTTGTATCATAGGCAACATGGGGTCGTATAAAGAAAAAATCTTTATACGATGGCAAATAAACCCTTAACCATGTTGCAAATTCGACGCATTTTACAACTTAAATCACACGGTAAATCAAACCGACAGGTTGCCTGCGAGCTTCATATATCACGTGATGCAGTGAATGAATATGTGAAGCAACTTACTCTGCTTGATAAAAGCATTGGGGCCCTTTTAAAACTCAGCGATGAAGAGCTATCCTCCCTGTTTCATAAGGAGCCTGTTTCGCTGAAAACGGATTGGCGTTTAACCGATTTGAAACAGCGCATTCCAGGGTTTTATGATGAGCTTAAAAAGCCCCACACTACCAGGATGATCCTGTGGGAGGAATACCGTCAGAAGATACCGGAAGGTTATGGCTACGCACAGTTTTGCGAGCATCTGGGCCGTTTTCTTAAGACGCGAAAAGCGGTTATGATTTTTGACCATGAACCTGCTGCCAGTATGATGTTTGACTTTGCAGGAGATAAGATCTCGTTTGTGGATTATCAAACGGGTGAGATTATCTGGTGTGTAGTACTTGTCTGTACACTGCCATTTTCAGGCTACACTTACATCGAAGCCATGCTTTCTGCAAAGCGGCCATTTCTTCTCAAAGTACTGAACAATGCTTTAAGTTTTTTTGGCGGAGTTCCTCTCTCAGCAAAGACAGATAACATGAAACAGATTGTCAAAAAGAGTAACCGGTATGAGCCTGCTTTCGAAGAACTTGCCGAGCAGTGGTCGTGGCATTATGGCACAACCCTGATGGCTGCGCGGGTGGCAAAACCGCGGGACAAAGCCTCGGTTGAAAGTCACGTGAATGCTGTTTACAACCGGATCTATGCTCCGTTGCGCAATCTGGTTTTTCATAGCCTGGATCAAATGAATCAGGCACTGTGGGAAGAGTTGGACCGGTTCAACAGCCGTAATTTCCGCCCCGAACCAAACCGATACCACTTCCTGATATAAACTGATGCCACCCAAAAGGGGGAAAATACGTAGACGTAAAAAAGGACGTCTATGCGAACCCTGGTATGCCGGCATTGTGGAATAAAA
>Ga0265593_1001564_pt1 | contig 10542 bp, 9 predicted proteins | sample saktaG_8_FD_190136 | JGI IMG/M metagenome (GOLD analysis project Ga0265593, IMG submission 190136) | Saline water microbial communities from Sakinaw Lake, British Columbia, Canada - sak_2011_5_24_36m | ecosystem: Environmental > Aquatic > Non-marine Saline and Alkaline > Saline ...
CCACTGATCCTGAAAATCTAAAGATTCTATTCATTCAAACCTTTGCTTTCGTAACTTTGATGAGAATTTTCAGATTATGCAAAAAATATTTTCTTCGGATCAGGTCAGGAAAGCTGACGCTTTTACCATTCAGAATGAACCGGTTTCGTCTATCAATTTGATGGAAAGAGCTTCTGCAGCCTGCGTTGAATGGATGAATACCTTCCAGGATCTGAGCATTAAACATGTTTTTGTTTTCTGCGGCCCGGGAAATAATGGTGGCGATGGACTGGCAATTGCCCGTTTGCTAACTCAGAAAGAGATTAAAGTTTCTGTTTTTATTCCTGATGAATCCGTTAAAAAATCAGATGATTTTTCGGTTAATTTACAACGGCTTACAGCAAGCGGCCTCAATGTCCAATCATTCGAATCTTTCGATCAAAACCAGCTTACAGAAAACTCTATTTTAATAGATGCTTTATTCGGTTCCGGGTTATCAAAACCGCTGGAAGGCATCTACAAAGATTTGGTTAAACTTATCAATGACAGCAAATGCATTACCATATCCATTGATATTCCTTCGGGCTTATTTGCTGATAAACCTGCAGACCCACTCAGAGATAGTATTATAAAGGCTGATTATACGCTTAGCTTCGAGTTCCCAAAACTTGCATTCCTGTTTCCCGAAAATGAATATTTTGCCGGTAACTGGCTAATCCTGCCGATTGGCTTGCATCTTGACTATATTAACAGTGAGCCTTGCCGCAATTACCTTGTTGAATTTACAGATGTAAAAGAAATCCTGAAACCCCGCTTGCAGTTTTCGCACAAAGGCACTTTCGGACATGCTTTCCTGGTGGGAGGCAGCAAAGGCAAAATCGGCGCAACTGTGCTGATGGGGAAAGCCAGCCTGCGGTCCGGAGCTGGTCTTGTTACGGTTCACTTACCCAATTGCGGTTATTCTATTATTCAGACAGCTGTTTCCGAAGTAATGGCTTCGGTTGATGAAAATGAAACTGAATGCACCCACCTTCCACACCTGGATTCATTTTCGGCTATTGCCGCCGGTCCGGGAATGGGAACAGGAAAAAATACTGCCAATATGCTGAAGCACCTGATCCAAATGGCGAATGTTCCTTTGCTCCTGGATGCTGATGCTCTAAACATCCTTTCGGATAATCCCACCTGGCTGGTATTTTTACCTAAAGGCACCGTGCTGACTCCGCATCCGGGTGAGTTTGCACGCCTGGCGGGAAAAACTTCAAACAGTTTCGACCGGTTGGAGATTTTGCGGTCTTTTTGTATAAAGTATGGTTTAAATATCGTACTAAAAGGAGCTTACACCGTGGTTTGCTCACCTCTAGGAAATTGTTATTTTAATCCTACTGGTAACCCTGGAATGGCTACTGGAGGAAGCGGTGACGTTCTGACCGGGATAATCACCGGCCTTTTAGCTCAAGGTTATAATCCAACTGAAGCTTGTATTTTGGGAGTTTATCTCCATGGTTTGGCTGGTGACCTTGCTGCCGAAGTTACCGGATACGAGGCGCTTGTAGCCAGTGATATTATTGAGAATTTAGGGAAGGGTTTTATGGAAATATATCAGTGATTGTCAGACAAAAATTATTATTGAGGCCCACATACACCTTGAATAACGCATTAAGCATCTGAATATGAACTTAAAAATAAATCATTTACAGCACATCGGAATGCCCATTACTGATATCGAAATTTCCAGAAACTTTTATATGAGTTTGGGGTTTGAAGCGGTTATGAATTCTACTTTTGATCACGAAGACGCCGAGGGTAAGGTTGCTATGATGAAAAATAAAGAAATCATTATTGAATTATACCAGATGCCAGAACCTGAATTAAGCAGGGTAAAGCAACGTAAAGACGGACGAATCGACCATATTACTTTTGATGTGTCGGACATCGATGAAACATTTGCACTGCTCAAGAAAGAAGGATTTGATGTGGTTGAAGATAGTCCTGAATTTTTAAACTTCTGGGAGAAAGGCTGCAGGTATTTTAATATCCTCGGGCCCGACGGCGAAAGACTGGAATTTTGCCAGATTTTGTAACAGGAAAGTCGAAAACAAACCCTTACCAATCCTTTAAACAATAAGGCTTTCAGATTAAGGCACGATACTCTAAACTATATATTAAATGCTAATAGACTTAAGTATCATAGTCACAAAATTCAAGAAAGAAAAGGCTTTTGAGCATGAGAAATTTATTTCGTTCGGGCATCTGGGAACACACCTGGATACCATGAATAAAGAATTCCCATTGCATTTTGTGAAACGGGAAGGAATTGTATTTAACGTAAAAGGTATGATTAATACGGAAATCGACGTAAATCACATCGATCTGTCACTTGTTAAACCGGATATGTTCGTCGCTTTATATTCCGGATTTCCAGAAATCAACAGTTACGGATCCAAAGGATATTTTTCTGATCATCCACAACTCTCGGATAATTTAATAGACGCATTACTAGAAACAAAGATTTCGTTAATAGGTATTGATTTTGCCGGCGTAAGAAGAGGCAAGGAACACACTCCCAAAGATCAATATTGTGCTGAGAAAGGCGTTTTTATCGTGGAAAACCTGTGCAATCTGGACAAAATCGTATTGAACAACAAATCTGCAGTTTGCATAATAAATACCTATCCAATCAGGTTCGAAGGCTTGTCGGGATTGCCTTGCCGGGTGGTAGCCGAAGTATGAAATGATTTGGAAAAGTTAATCCCGGTTTGGATTAAAACTCTATATATCGTTCAACAGTAACTCAATAGCTATTAAAACAGCTGGCAGAACACTAAAATAAATTAAGGAAGTTAAAGAAGTCTGACTTATTTCCAATGGCAGTATTAAGCAACCTCTTCCAAAATCTTCTCTTCTATTTCACCTTCGTTTCGCAGGTTATCGATAATAAACAACTGGCGTTCAGGCGTATTGCTACCCATATAGAACGAAAGTATAGCATCAATCTCCGAAAGATGTTTCAGTATTACCGGATCGAGGCGCATGGATGCACCAATAAAATGACGGAATTCATCAGGAGATATCTCACCTAATCCTTTAAAACGAGTGATTTCAGGGTTTGGGCCAAGTTCTGTTAACGCTTCCTGGCGTTCCTGCTCGGAATAGCAATAATTGGTCTTTTTCTTGTTCCGTACCCTGAACAAAGGTGTTTGAAGAATATAGACATGACCTGACTTTACAAGGTCGGGAAAAAACTGAAGGAAGAAAGTAAGCAGCAATAAACGGATATGCATACCATCCACATCAGCATCGGTAGCGATTACAATATTATTGTAACGGAGGTTTTCTATATCATCCTCAATATTTAAAGCAGATTGCAAGAGGTTGAATTCCTCGTTTTCGTAAACTACTTTTTTAGATTTTCCGTAGCAATTTAATGGCTTGCCTTTAAGGCTGAATACTGCCTGGGTATTTACATCACGCGATTTGGTGATGGAACCACTAGCTGAATCACCTTCAGTAATAAACAAGGTGGTTTCAAGGCGGCGTTCGTCGTTGCTGTTGTAATGCAAACGGCAATCGCGAAGCTTTTTATTGTGAAGGCTGACTTTCTTTACACTTTCTTTGGCAAGTTTTTTAATATTTGCCATTTCCTTGCGCTCTTTCTCCGACTGAAGAATCTTTCGGTAAAGCGAGTCGGCAGTATCCGAATTCATGTGCAGGAAGTTATCCAGCTTCTTTTTCAGAATATCGGTAATAAATTTATTTATGGTAACGCCACCCGGTTCGATATGCTGAGAACCGAGTTTAGTTTTAGTCTGTGATTCGAATAATGGTTCACTTACTTTGATACTTACAGCTGCAACAATGGAAGATCGAATATCGCTGTATTCGAAATCTTTGCCGAAAAACTCGCGGATGGTTTTTACCAGAGCATCACGGAAAGCTGCCAGGTGAGTACCGCCCTGAGTAGTATGCTGACCGTTAACAAACGAATAATATTCTTCGCCATATTGCTTGGCACTATGCGTAAAAGCACATTCAAAATCTTCGTCTTTGATATGTATGATCGGATAATTAACCGGGCTTCCGTTATTTGTCTTTTCGAGCATATCGAGCAAACCATTTTTTGCAAGGAAACGTTGCCCGTTAAAAATGATTGTCAACCCGTTGTTGAGGAAACAATAATTCCACAACATCTGCTCTATATATTCCTTGAGAAAATGATAATTTCCGAACAACTGGGCATCGGGAACAAAAGTGATCAATGTTCCATTCCTGAGATCTGTTGGCTGATCACCTGATTCGCTTATTAATTCACCTTGCCTGAATTCAACAATATTGGCGTGCCCTTCGCGGATAGCCTGGGCTGTAAAGAAACTGGAAAGAGCGTTTACAGCTTTGGTCCCAACACCGTTTAGCCCGACCGCTTTCTTAAAGACTTTGGAATCGTATTTTGCACCCGTATTAATCTGAGAAACGCATTCAACCAATTTTCCGAGTGGAATTCCCCGGCCATAATCGCGAATAGTGACCAGGTGTTCCTTAATGGTTACTTCCACGTTGCGGCCATGGCCCATGGTGAACTCATCAATACAGTTATCAATTACTTCTTTAATGAGCACGTAAATACCATCATCGTGTGATGATCCATCGCCTAATTTACCGATATACATACCAGGCCTGAGCCTTATATGTTCCTTCCAGTCGAGCGACCGTATGCTTTCCTCGTTGTAATTTCCAGTAGTGTCCATAATGAACGGCAAATATAAATTAATCCCTAAAAGGATTGTGTGCTTTTAAGCAGAAGTTATTAATGAGTTTTGCACAGGTAAAATGATGTCGAATGTAGGATGTTGAATGTAGGATGTTGAATTGTTCGAATATCAGATTACGATAAACCATATTTTAAACAAGAATAAATATCTTGCAACACATCACATATATAATAAATGGATAATCCGAATAGAAAAAAAAAAAAATACAATAAGAGTCTATTTTTTGAAAACCCAGATTCCAGGGAATGTTTCTTTCAATTCATTTTTCAATTTAGAGGCTTTTTCAGAATCTTCAAAAGAAGTAATAACAATACGGTATAGTGGTTCCTGGTAAAGAATAAATGCAGATGGATACCCTTTTGACCTCACTTTTTTCATTTCCGAATTTGCTGACTCAAATTCTTTATAACTACCAACTATAAGATAGAATTGCGGGGTTTGCGCGGAACTTTTCATTGCCTTTATTTTCTGGTCCGCAACAACAGCATTTTGTTTTACCGGGATTTCAGACTTTATACTCTTTTGCTCAGTTGCAGGTATTTTGGCGGTAACTTCTTGTTTTGGAGTCGGCTTTTGTGTTACCGGTGTTTCCGGTTTCGTACTCTTTTTCTCGGGCTCAGGTATTTTGGCAGTGGCCTCAGGCCTTGGGACTATTTTTTGTTCTGGGGATTGGGTTTCGTCAACGCTATTACTCATATTGGGATTAATTGCATCACCAAGCCAAAGTACAGCATAACCGGATTTTATTCCTACGCCCAAAGATTTCCATTCATATCCACTCCATTTGGCACGGCTCAGAATCATATCAGAGGAAGCCTCTACCTGTTTCCATAAAGCTGCTGCTTCGGCAGGAGTCGCATTATCTTCACCCCAATATATCAGTTCATAGCCATCTCCAGGGTAGCCTGTAATTTCTCGTGGTTTTGATTTCATACATTGAATCCCGAAAACTTCTTTGGTATTGCAGCACGAAGTCCACTTGCCGTTTCCGCTCCAACTGTGAAGGCTACACCCTTTTTCCTGTGGTTTCCATTTAATCAGATCTGCAATATGAGTCTGGGCAACTTTACATAAGTCAGATGACAAAGGAAGAGCAGAAAGTTTGTTTTGCCTGCGCATATCGTTGATCATTTTAAACAGGATTGTTTCATCCTGAGATATACCGATAGTTGCAGAATCATTACCACTGGTATTGTTAGTTGTGGAGTACCCTGAAATAGCAGAAAACATCAGAAATAGGAGCAGAAATAGCAGGTGCAATTCTTTACGTTGAAGCATTTGAATCTGAATAGATTTTTAAAATTATTTGCTAAATTAATAATATTACAGCAACCTCTTTAGTTATTTTAAGCGAAGTTTATAATTTGGATAAAAGAATAACGGATTACATTACTTGTTTACCATTGAAAAGAACTGCTTTAATTCAGTTTTCTTTTGCTTAGAAAGATTGTGCCATCTGATGCCTTCAATAGCACCTTCAATTGCACAAAGTTTGCTAAAACAAACGTCTGTATCAACGGCTTTTATCCGCAGAAAGGTTTGAATCGTTCCATTCTTATAAAGTTCATCAGGCGAATTAATTCCGGTTTCCCGGAGAAGTTCTGCCAAAGTACTGCCAATATTAGGCAAATCTTCAAGTTTGAGTTTGTTTCCCTGTTGCTTCATACCACAGTTAGAATATGTCAATAAAGGTTATTCAAAACAAAAGTATAAAAGTTATCGCCAGAATCCGGCGTGAATTACTAAGTTTGTATAAAATCTGCTTTAAATGAACCTGCGACCTGCCTATTTACTTTCTAACTATTTGTATTACACACAATTCAGCATGCATAAGGCCATGATGCGTCATAAATTAAGCCGCATTGTGCCAGAAATAAAAGGACGATGGCTTGATATCGGAGCAGGAGATCAACCTTACAAAAAATATTTTGCGGGTGCTGATGAGTACCTGACTACAAATACCAAAAGGCATTACAAAGCTAATGAAATAGAAGATATTGAAAAACAAACCACATACTGGATTGAAGACGGGAAAGCACTGCCACTGCCCGACAACTCATTGGATGGAGTTGTCTGTTTCCAGGTTTTATCGGTAATTGACAAGCCGGAAGAATTTTTCTGCGAAGTTTCCCGCGTTCTGAAGCCCGGTGGAATGTTGCTTCTCACTACCGATTTCCTTTACCCGGTTTGGAGCAAGGAGGACCGCTACCGCCACACTGCATTTAACCTGGGGCATTTATCGGAATCGGGCGGATTTGATATAAAAGCGATTGAAAGCTTTGGAGGATTTGGTTCATCCATTTACAAACTGTATATGCGATTTATGCGTTCGTTTCCTGAAATATGGAAAAACAAGAAAACAACTGCAAAAGCCTTTTCGGCCATCCCCTATTTAATTCTGCTGATATTACTTCCGGTTACAAGCCTGTTAGGAATTCTTATTTTCGGGATCGAAAAAAACAACACCAGTACAACGGATTTCACATTTAACCTGTTGCTTAAAGCAACTAAGCGATCTATCTGAAATATTATTTAAAAGTTTGAAAATAGGCTCTCACATTATGTACCGGTCCAATGTTCCTGAACGGGATTTCTGGTAACGATTCTGCTGACCTTAGGAAATGCTGCAAATAAGCTTCCAGTTCGGCCATGCCTTTAAAATTAATCAATTGGATATCATCCTCAGGAGTATGGTATTGAGGATGAAGTCCAGTGGTAAAATAAATCACTGGGATTCCTTTTTTAAGGAAAGGAGAATGGTCCGAAAATGCAGGAGCTCCTTGTATTTTCTTTATTGAAAAATCAGGATGCTGAATTGAATCAATCATTGGATCCCAAACATTGGAGGAGGCAATTCCAAGCGCACTGATAGTGTCACCCTTGCATCCTAACCGGCCAACCATATCCATATTCAGCATATAAACAATATTATCATGATTCACCCATTTCCGGCTGCAAAAAGCTTTTGAGCCAAACAGACCTTTTTCCTCGGCACTGAAAGCGGCAAAAACATAATTATATTTCAGATTTTTATTTTTCACTGCACAGCGGGCCAGTTCTAATAGAGCCGCTGTCCCGCTCGCATTATCATCAGCACCATTATGAATCCGGGGTGTTTTATCATCGCCGGTCCTGCTTTTGGTTATTCCAACATGATCGTAGTGAGCACCTATCACCACCGTTTTGTCAGATTTGTTATCGATCCAACCAATCACATTGGCAGGTTTTGAAACAGTGCGGTCGATTTCGACTGATACGGAGCAAGTACCTGTACTGATCTTACTGATTTTATTAAAGGGCAGGCGAGCGATATAAACAACAGGAACATTCAACGATTCGGTAAACGGGGACCCGAATAAAATATCCTCGGTTGCTTGTCGTGAACTGTTGTGCAGAATCACGCCAACGGCACCTTGCTGTATCGCTGATTTTACTCTGATTATTATTTCGTCAAGAAATGAATTGTTGTCCTCAATTTTAGTTCCGGAAGCAATATCCAAAATCACAATTTTCCTGGCAATATCAAAAGGTCCGTTTTTTTTATCTGATTTTTCTGTTGCGGAAGAAATTCCTGAGCCAATATTCATGAACGGGGCATTTACATTACCTGGCGCGGAAAGATCTGTTGCCCCAAACTCTTCTGTATACTTAAAATCAATGTCTTCAATCCGTAGTTTTGCCTGTTTATAAATTACAGGATAATTCATCCGGAACTCGCTCAGGTACGAACCGTCGTGATCTCCTTTAGGCAACAAACCAATGCTGAGCATTTGTTCCGAAATATAATCCGAAGCCATCTGTTCACCATTTGTCCCGGCTTCACGGCCTTTGAGCGAATCGGAAGACAGCACAAAAATATCGCGATACATCCGGACCTCAACTGCAGTGTCTTTCGCACTTTGCTGGGCAAATGCATTTTTGCAGATAAATAAACTTAGCGAAAAAATCAGTAAAGGCTGTATGAATTTCATCATTTTTTACTTTTTACAAGTTTATGGAGTTTAACCGAAAGTTTCCGGGTAAAAGCCTGCCAGACAAAAATCTCCCTTTTGCCATCAACAATTACAGCTCCGTCGGTAATACAAAAAGTATGCATTCCATCTTTAAATTTGGATGAACGTGCCGGATTGAGAATTGTGTACTCCTTTTCGCTGAAATCGGTTGCAGAAAGTTTAAGAACTTCATTAATACAAATTCTCCTGCCTGACCGAACAGAACAGTCCTGTGCAGGCCGAAGAAGCTTTCCGTCGAGAATAAATGGTTTTCCAGCTGGCCGCGACGAACGGATATCAACTTTAACCGGATTATTGGCATGTGAGGTATAAGGTCCTTTTAAACTTTTGGAATACCAGATATGCAGGCGTTCGTTCGTTGCAATTTTGTCGGTAAAAAACAACCACCAGAATCCCTGGTAGTAAAACAGAGACGGATCGACGGCTGCCAGGTTTTCAACCAGAGATTGCTCAAACACCAATTCCCCGTCCGAACTATCATATTTGTATAAATCCACATTACCACCAACTGAATTTTCAGGAATGCAATACTGGGTGTTTTCATGTTCAAAAAGATACGGGAATGCCAGGTGGTATTCTTTTTCGAGGGCTGTTGATTTCTTAACTACGTGGTTAGATTGCCTGTCAACCTGAAGTGACACCAGCTTTCCTTTTGCATTTTTATAGTCGTATTCTTCACAAACGACATGAAATTGATCATCCTTTATAAAACCAAAAGGATCAGCATGATAAACCGATTTTTCCGCCTCAGTTTTTAACCAGACAGGCTCAGGAATTGTAATATTACCTGGTTGAATCAGTTTTTCAACCGGCAAAGGAATAATTCCCACATTCCATTTTTCGGCCAGGAACAGATCACGGTAATGAAACCCGAGTTTATTGGTTGCTAATTTCATCAAAAACCAAAGCATTCTAAAATTACCCGGAAGTTTATAAATGGCAGATTCGGGAGCATTTTTTACTGAAAGAAATTCCACATTTCCGTTTTCAATGTCCCTGCACACCTGTAAAGGCCATTCGGTCGAACTTTTAAGCAGGTTATCAAGGTTTGCCTCCCATGAATGATTAATAGTTGCGAAATAGGCCTTATGCAAAATGACGCCACTATCAATCTTATCTGTAAGCCGCTGAAGAATAGCTGCATTTACAGGATCGCCATACATAATTTCCCAGAAACCTGTCGGCACTCCACGGTATTTACGGTCGTCGTCGTGATGATACGACCAAACGCCGTATTTCGCAGCATCCAGTATATCGCCTTTAATAATCCCGAATCCAAACCGCAGAATAAAATCCAGGTTATGTGATTTGATTATATCCACATCAACTCTGTGAAAATATTCAGCGTATCCTTTCTTTTTGGTCAGGCATTTAATTTCTGGAAGATTCTTGTATAAATCAGTGATTTCAACGCTTGTTTTAGCCTCGGGATTCATCATATACCTGAACCAAATGCGGCACAGGAATTTTGAATACGGGTATTGAATAAGTTTTTTGGCAAAGCTTTTTTGTTCAAACGGGTTGTCGTTTACAATCAGCAAATTACAGTTGTGGCCACTTTCAACCAGATGCCTGATTGCTTCGAGTTGCCATTGCTGAAATGTATTGCCGTTGCAAAGAATGCCGAATTTCATGAGGTAATGCTGGTTTTATCAATATTTCACGTAATCATAGAGTTCCTGAAGTCTATCTGCAACAGCTTGTTTGCCGAAAATAGCAACTGCATTCTGCCTGATTTTTTGTTTATCAAAACCCGAAGAATGATCCAGCATAAAATTAAT
>Ga0265593_1001567_pt1 | contig 10533 bp, 13 predicted proteins | sample saktaG_8_FD_190136 | JGI IMG/M metagenome (GOLD analysis project Ga0265593, IMG submission 190136) | Saline water microbial communities from Sakinaw Lake, British Columbia, Canada - sak_2011_5_24_36m | ecosystem: Environmental > Aquatic > Non-marine Saline and Alkaline > Saline ...
TTGGCTTCATTGGCGTGTCGGCATCCGTACACTGCCCGCCCGCCTAACCCGCCATTCAAGCGGACGCGGGTTGTGCTTTGCGGTGCTTCGTCTGGCTTCGTCCGCCGCGCCGCTTAATTGGGTCGTTAGGCCGTTACAGCTAACATTGTACCTAGTTTTGTAGTCTATACCTGAACGACTTTTTTTTTAACTTAAGTTTGGAGATTCAACATGGATCAAAGACTATGGATTATCGATGATGCTATCGCAATTGTAGATGACGGTCGTGTTACGCTTCAGATTAGCCAACCGACTCGGCATCTTCCTAGGAAAGATGCAGAAAATGTTGCTGACAAAGCATGGTTTAAGGGTCAAATGCGACAACTTGAAGTTGCACGTCAAAAAGGAGAAACTAAAGAAATTCCGCTTACTAACCGTAGAAAACGATCTTCCATCAGATTGGGGGGTGGTTTTTTGATTACTCAAGGGACAAAAATAATAGTTCCGCAACGAAATCTTGATGCCTCCCGTCCGGGTCAATTGTGTGTTTGCGGAGGGGTTTATGAATATATTCAAAATGGTTTTAGATATGTGCCAAATTACTACCAAGGGACATTGGCTTGCTAATCTAAAATCAAATTTCACTGAGGCTCTGATCTCATTAAGTCCAAGCCAACACAAAGGGGCTACAAATCGACTCATATATTTGCTTAGTGTTTTGCTGGGAATCGATATAATACTTGGAATATTTGCCAATCATTTTCTCTTAGGTGGTTCACTGGAACCATTCGAGTTGCTATTTCTTGTCGGAATATTTTCTATTGTTATATTGCTATTAGCTTTTATAGTGTGGACGATACTCATTATTCTATACGCAATACTCCATTCAGCAATAAATCCGGAGAAAAGATTATTTACCACCCTATCCTTGTTCTTTATTTTTGTCTTTGTAGCATTTAAAACTATTAGTCAGATATTTTAGGTAACGTTATGAAAAATTGTGTTGCATGCATAATTGCTTGGATATTGTCCGTGCTTGCATTTGTTTATTATTCTGACTTTGAGAGCAGTAAAAAGATAGACCGAAAGATTGTGCGTTTGCAAAGTGAGCTTGATGCTTTAAAAGTTGAATCCAGCAGAATAAAAGATATGACCAGAGATGCTTTTGAAGCAGCGGTCGCTGCCGAGTCACTTTCGACACAAACGAGATCTGACGTAAAAAACCTAGCTACGGTGGGAAGTTTGCAAAAAGCAGAAAGCCAAGGTAAACCTAAAGCTACAGAATTACCAAGCCGATAAACGCGGTAATGTGCGGTAACTCGACAACGCCATAGAAGAAAGAAAGAGAAAGAAAGGGGTCAGGTCTCACATTCCTACATGCTAACAGGGCTTTATGTTTAAGAAGGACAAAGAGCAATAGCCTTGAAACTCCGGCCCCGTTACAATTACCATCCGCCTAACCCACCGTTCCGGCCGACCCGCGTCAACGTTTGGCGTGTTCATTCTGGCTCCTTCCGCGCGGGCGGCTGAACGGGGTCGTTAGGCTTGATTTTCTATTCCAAAGAGAATGCTGGAAAAACATAAATATGAACACAAAAACAATAAACACCTATTTCAAAATTGGTTTTCTAATAAATTTAATATTTCTTGTCATAACTGGACTCTCAGGCTGTGCATCTACTACTCAAATTTTGCCACGAGTTACTGAAGAAAAGCCAACTTTAGATAAAGCATTAATTATTGTCGAAAGGGGATTATTCGCTGGAAGCACTGGATTCTGCTGCAATGTTTACGACAACAATACTTTGGTTGGAAGTCTGGGTCAAGGTGGAAAACTGGCTTGGTTGCGTGACCCCGGCCCGATGGATATTCAATACGAAGACTGGTGGATGAAAATAGGAAGAAGGCTTGCTGTCACGGCGGGTGAAAAGTATTACTACAAAATTGAACCTTTAGGTATGGATGGTCTTGGAATTCCGATTAATAATAATATGAAGTTGCAACCTACTCTTGAAACTCCGCTTGTTTTCTTCAGGGTTTTATACGTTTTATCCGATAGAGTTTTATTTGATAATAATTTTGGTATGAAGCAAAAAAATTTTTCTTCCGGTATACTTTCAATACAAAACATCTTAGATAGTGAATCCAAATGGTATTTGACGGTCAGTGACAATGCAGAATGGATGACTGTTTACCTCCCAGTTGGTGAATACTATATTTCAGAATTCTATCTCGAAATAGGTAATACTCTAAAGGTAACGACAATTACAATCCCAATCAATGCTAAATTCGCCGTTAATAGAACAAATGCTGGCATTTATATCGGAGACTTAATGCTTTCCGAAGAAAAATATATGGTTTCTATTCAAAAAGATAGCGAAGCTGCCCGTTTGTTTCTTGAAAAGGACAGCAAAGATTGGAGAAAGGGGCTACCTTATACCGAGTCTATGATGGTATTCAAAAAATAAACGCAGTAACGCTGTAAAGGCGCAATAGCGGTACTCCGCGTATTGCGCCGAATGGATAAAAAGAGCAAAATCCACGAATCCCCGGCATTGTTTCATTGCCCACCCGCCTAACCCGCCGTTCCAGCCGACCCGCGTGGACGTTTGGCGTGTTTATTCCGGCTCCTTCCGCGCGGGCGGCTGAACGGGGTCGTTAGGCACACAGGTTATTGGATAATTTTATTATCCAAGATTGCTCCTTATCCTGAACCGGCAAAGTTCACAATAGAAATTCTAGTCTAGGAGAGTTTAAATGACAACAATTCCAGCATTAATAGTAATTATTTTTTTATTATCAGGTTGCGGTCTAAAGCATCATAACCCAATGGCTACTGCTATAGGAGACGATAATTCAAAACAGAGTTCAGGAGATACTAACAAGCAATCTTTCGGGCTGACTGCTGAAGAAGTTGCGGCTGGTTGGACACCAATAGACAACGCAAATGTGCTTTGTAATCTATTATCAGGAAATACATTAACTGCAAAACACAAACTCTTTTGTAATGACTATAAATCGACTACTAAGGAATGTCAAGCAATTGTAATTCTGCATGCCATGAAATTAGAAGAAGGTTACTGTTCTTCTGCTTCAAGTACTAAAGCAACAATGATTTACCCAGATGATCGTGAACTTAAGAATGGAGTATGGGGGATACGTCCTTATAATAGTTTTATTCAGGGAATAGATATTGGATTAATTAACATCCCTCTAGATGATCCAAGCCGCCCACCGCTCAAAAATATCTTGTCAGTAAATAAAGAGAGAAATGTTCTACATTTAAAGGCAGATAACGGGTATGATTTATATTTGAACATTCAGAAAGGGGAAAGACATGAACTTATTAAGCAAGCGAATAAAAGTGGTTATAAGCAAAGTACATTAAAATTAAAAGCACAACCTGGAGTGGTTGCTTTAGGAAATTCCGTTTCCACCATAATGAAAGAACGCGCACGTGTAAACAGACGTGAAGCTGATCTTGGTCATAAACCTTGTGAAGGAAGCGGGGATTCTTGCTATACCATCACTGGATCTGATAAAGGACGATATAATATTTTATGTACACATGGTCATAATACCGGTAAAAAGTTTGATGTTTGTTCCAATAAAAATGGAAAGTGGGCAGATGGTTGTGGTATTACGGGTTATCATTATGATTCGCCTACCGAGGCCGCGCGCAAAGCATGTAACCCATATTAACGCGGGCGCAATAGCGGCTTGCCGCGTATTGCTCCGAATGGATAAAAAGAGCAAAATCCATGAACCCCCGGCATTGTCTCATTGCCCACCAGCCTAACCCGGCATTGGAGGGTACGCGGGTTGTGCATCGCCTGTTTCCTGCGAGTGCCGTCCGCCGCGCCCCTCAATTCGGGCGTTAGGCGGTGCATTGAGTGAGCTTAGTTGGCATAGGAGGTAGAAATGCAATTCAAAAATTCAATAGTATTCCTAATTTTAGGAATAATTGTTTTGGTAACTGTCTTAATAACTGGTTGTGCAAGTGCAAACGTCAAAAAGATATTTTCATCTAGCGGACTGCCTACATACATTATTAATTGTACTGATGTTGATGTTGATTCCAAGGATGTACCCCGTGATTGCGGGACAATCGCTGGCAATATTTGTCAGAATCATGGTTATACAGTAATTCTGAAAGATACCTTCGTTGGCTCAAATATACCACATGTTATTATTGTCGAGTGCCGATAATATCTGACCGATTTTGCCATAAAACCGCTTTATTTTATTTCAGTCTACAATGTTTAAGTTTTTATATGGCAATGAACTATTTTATTAAAAATAAGAAGGCGATTTTAGACGTAGAAATTATAATTAAGTTAGTAGATTAACTTCAAAAAATATAAGCGCGGTATCATCAGATATTATCTTTAGATTTGTTAATTATTAAATAATAAATTATGAAAAAAGAATTCATTTACTGTTTTAGCCTATCAATTTTTTTGTCTGGCTGTGCGTCAAGTGTCACAAAAACAACCTCACCGAATGGATTACCTGCATATATTATTGATTGCTCCTATGAATGGTGTTACTCGGAAATTGCAGGTAGTCTTTGTGGAAATAAAGGGTATAATATAATAAATGGGGGTCTAGTTGAGTGCAAACAATAATATCCTTATTATCAATCGATTGCAATATATTTGACGATTTATTTTATTTTACCGAATAATTTATGAAAAAAATACTTTTTTATTGTTTTAGCCTTGTGTTTGTACTCTCTAGCTGCGCGACACTCAGTGTTACAAAAATATTCTCATCATCGGGTCAACCTGCTTACCTAATTGACTGTTATACTTATACAAAGTGTTGGGAGACTGCGGCTACTACTTGTAGAAATCAAGGTTATAAACTAATAACACAATATCATCGTAGTACTAGACTTCAGCTTTCAAGCATCATACTTGTTGAGTGCAAGGAACCAACTGAAATTGCACCAACTGTGTCAAGCAAAAACCAACCTAACAAGCTAAACGAAGAAAAGTCAAAAGAACAAAAAACAATTACTCTGCCAGATGGTTCCCAATATACTGGAGGAATGAAAGATAATTTACCAGAAGGACAAGGAAATTTTACTTACACAAACGGCAAAAAATTTATTGGTGAGTTTAAAAATGGCAAACTGGAAGGGCAAGGAGTAATGACTTCACCTAATGGTAAAACATTTGCTGGAGAATTTAAAAATGGAGATTTAGTAGGGAAAGCAACAATAACTTACTCAGATGGCACAAAGATTAGTAGCCCAATTAAAAATGGTGTGCCAGATGGACACGTGGTCTTTACCTTTCCAAATGGGACACAAAAATCAGGCGAATTTAAGAATGGTGAGCTGGTAACTCGTAAGGCGGATTCGGAGCGCAAGCGACAATCCGCCGTTAAATAAAGGCAAAGAGAAAAACCGAGAACCCCCGGCTTTGTCTCCCTGCCCACCCGCCTAACCCGCCGTTCCAGCCGACCCGCTTGGACGTTTGGGATCATTTTTCGGGTTCATTCCGTGTGGGCGGCTGAAGGGGGTCGTTAGGCGCAAGCAAGAAGAATTATTTTGGAAACCTTAATAGGAGAGCGATCATGGCACAGAAGATACATCAGTCCCCGCTATGTAATAACGAAGATGCCGTCAGTTTCGTCAAGCAATTCCTGCCCTATGCAAAAACAATAGCGGATGAGCTTGGAGTTCCCGTGGAAAACATACTTGGCTTGGCGGCCCAGGAGAGCCAGTGGGGTTCGGGAAGGATTGCATCTATGTATAATAATTATTTTTCAATGCGCGCCCCTGCTCCTTATCAAAATGGAGAGTCGAAAGCGCTTGGCGATCCTAAAGTGAGAGTGGCCCATTTTATTGATAAGCCGACTTGTGGGAAATCGTTTGTTGCCCGATGGGGGGATGTTGTCCGCAATGTCACAGATCCAACTGAATTCGGCAAGGCCTTAGTGAATGCAGGTTTTAATACGGGTAATTCAAAAACAGGCGGAAGGGATGATTTTGTGTCTTATCTTAAGACCATAATAACAAACACCAAAATCAGGCTCGGTTGCGAATGAAAGCCTATGCGAAGCTGATTGTATTGTTACTGTTAGTATTACCCTACGTTGTCCTCGCCGATCCTGCGTCAATAGGCTTGTCAAAGCTCTCGGCAAAGGGACTCTCAAAGGAACAGGCTAAACAAGTTCTATTGGCTGCGTTGGAGCATGAAAAATATTCGCCGAGTTCCCCTGGCATGTACATAGAAAGTCTTACCAAAAAAAATGGAACAGCCATACATTCAGGATATTATGATTTTGGGCTATCCTATGAAAGCCCTGACGCTGGAGCCACCCAAACCATGGGTTTGTTCGCAATTAGCCGTTTTACCGGCGATGTATGGGAATTAAACCTTTGCCGACGCTATTCATTTTCAAAACTCGATAAACTACAGAAAGCGATTACGCAAGTTACCAAAAAAACGTTTGCGGACGAAAAAAAACAACGTCGTGGACTTGGCTGCACCGACGAATAGGGGATAATCGGGGATAATCGGGGTCAGATACGAATTAAATGTTATAGTACACTTACAGCGTTTTTAATATCAAATAGTTACTTAAAAATGAATATACGCAACATGTAGGAGCGGGCCATGCCCGCGATAAATAGCCCATTTTTGCTGAATCGGCCCAATCAATCGCGGGCATGGCCCGCTCCTACGGCTTAAATAAAGTAATCAATTGATATAGAAAACGCTGTAATCTACTTTTAACCAAGATGCAGTAGTCAATGGCTCGTCTCTCAAGAATATCCCCAATCGGCGTTCCGGTTCATCTGATTCAGGGCCAAGGGCGCAATAGTGGCCCCGCCGCGTATTGCGCCGAATGGGAAAAGAGAGCAAAATCAATGAAAACCCGGCATTGTCTCATTGCCCACCCGCCTAACCCGCCGTTCCAGCCGACCCGCGTCAACGTTTGGCGTTTTCATTCTGGCTCCTTCCGCGCGGGCGGCTGAACGGGGTCGTTAGGCGGCATAAGGCTATTATCAGGAGGGCAGAATTATGTTTTAAGTACCCTAAGTTGATAGGTTTGTTTCTGGGTAGGCCAAGTGATGCGCAATAGACATTCCTTTACCTTGTCACGCTCCGAAAAATAATCGGAGCCATGTCACGAAATCATTTAGTGGAGTATAGCCATGATGTACCTTGTCGCTTTATACAACAAAACAAATGAAACCATTCACTTCTTCAATAGCGAGAATATTGGAGACAACAAAACACTGCCTCCAAAATCCATGTTCACAACAAAGGTGCATTTCGCTATCCCTGACAATAGCGATCCATCAGAGCACTTTGAGGGGCATCACATGGAACTTCAACATGAAAATACCCCTATTTTCAGTTTTTGGGCCAATGACCGTGCTGGTCATGTGATGTATTACTGCAAAGGCAGAAATGGGAAAGAGAAGAATGCCATACCTGGATTTAATCCTGGTGGGAACAAAATCGACGTAGCCCTAGTATTGACGAATGATTCACACGGGAATTATGAACTTACCTCTTGTGCTGTGCAAGCATTGGTATAGGATTATGGGACTAATGCTCACTTGTATTTGGATGAAGTTCACCTAACCAGTGCCTCCAGCCAACCGGCCAAAGTGCCGCTTGCTTCCCTTGTACCACTTTGGTCGGCTGCTGAGGCCAATGTTGGGCTTGGCCCTCAGAAAGCGCAGTAAGGCGGAATCGTCTTTTCGAGTTCCGCCTAACGGTTTAGCTTGAATAATGTTGCGGGGAATGAGCCGAATGATGCGGGTTCGTCCCCACATCATCTTAATGGCTCTGATTTGGAGTATTAGTTTTACTTTACGGCTTGAAAAATCTGAACAAATCAAAACTAAAAAAACTCAAGCCTAAACCTTTTCATCTTACTTTTTAAGCGAGGAGAATGTTATGTTTTATAACAATACAACCCATCCAATAAGCAGAATTTCTGTAGTCTCAAGTACGCTATTTCTCTGCTTTATGTTGTCATACGAAACAGCCTATGCTTTTCCGCCGGCAACATGCACAGCAAAAATTTGGACTAAAGAAAAATCTACTGAATCGAAAGAACGTGGTTGCAACTCAACTTTTAACGATAGGATTCAAGGCAAGGAATTTTCGGCAAGTGCCAAGTATATGAAAGGGATTGCCACTTGTACCGCAACTGTTAATGGTAATACAGTAAAAGACGAGCATGAACAGGAATGTTCCGCTAACAGTGAAGCTTCTGAAACCTTAGCGGCGTAGGTTGGATTGCCGACTTTTTGGCAACCAAACGCGGTAGGCATCAACGCGGGCGCAATAGCGTTACTCTGCGTATTGCGCCGGATGGTTATAAGCCAAGTGCGAAAAGCAAAGAGCAAGGGCCACCGAAGCGCGACGGGGTTTGTAACCCCGTTGCTAACGTTTTGTGCGAAGCCTCGGCATTTGGTACGCCACATAGCGTTTCGGACGGGATAGAATATCCCGTCCGGCTTTGAGGTACTCCGCGTATTGCGCCGAAGGGATAAAAAGGACAAAATCCATGAATCGTCGGCATTGTTTCATTGCCCACCAGCCTAACCCGCCGTTCCAGCCGACCCGCGTGGACGTTTGGCATCATTGTTCGGGTTAATTCCGCGCTGGCGGCTGAACGGGGGCGTTAGGCGATATTGGCTTTAACTACAGTACACTTAAGGAGAGTTTTTCATGCAAATTATTTCATTGTTAATTCCTGGATTTTATGCTTTTATTGCGGCAATTATTGGTAGTGTTTTTGCTGTGTTAGCAATTACGAGAGATACTGAAACTATTGCGTTTGGAGCATTAGTAAGTCTATATATTTTACCTTCAGTTGTGGTATTTGAATTATTAAATAGATTGGCATCATACGCATTAGCCCCGCATATTGGTTTTTGGCTTGTTTCTGTAATTATTATTGGATATTTCTATTATCTTTATAATCAATCTCTTTTATTGACATCAGATGATGGATCTGGACTTATGGCTCTGCATACTATGTACGCGACTAGCGGGGCAGCATTGTTTTCGTATGTGGTGCTATTTTTAAACATAAAACATTAAAGGAAAATGCTATGGCTTTTGAAATTTATTGGTCTGCCCGTGACCTTGCGGGTTCCCCTGTAGGAAACCATCAATTCATTTTAATTTACGTTGATCCCATTTTTGGTTTGCCACCTTTTTCCGTATTAGAAGAAAAAGACAAAAGATTTGTTACTCTAGGGGCATTTAGTATCGGGGGCAATTTAGAATTTCAAGCTAACGAACCCTCAGATGTAAAATCAGTTAGGGAGTCAATAGATACTAAAAAACGAGGCTGGTTTTCTGATTTTGATTTAGAAAAGAATAAAGTGCCCTCACCTTTAGCCTCTGACCAAAAATTTGCTGAAACTTTAGTAAAACAAGCTTTAGCGTTTAAAGTTAACATTCAATCAAAAAAAATAAAATATACCTTAGTAAACAAAAACTGTTCCGCTTGGGTAAACATGATGTTTAAAATTGCGGGTGTAACAGAACATAACAGAAATTCTTACGGAGAATTTAATGGCGTTGATTGGGGGGAAGAGGATTTACTTGATGAAAACCTTTTTGTTTAATCATGGTGAGCCATAATTATTGGGGGCAACGCGGTAAGGCGCAATCGTAGGGCGCAATAGCGGTACTCCGCGTATTGCGCCGAATGGATAAAAAGAGCAAAACCCATGAATCCCCGGCATTGCGCTCTGCCCACCCGCCTAACCCGCCGTTCCAGCCGACCCGCGTCAACGTTTGGCGTGTTCTTTCTGGCTCCTTTTGCGCGGGCGGCTGAACGGAAGCGTTAGGCGTTACAAAGTTCAACTAAACCTCGTGAAGATGTCGTAGCCGTATGCGTTGCTGCCGGGGTTGCGCAGTTCGCTGATTCAAGCTTACAGCGTTTTCTATATCAATTGATTACTTTATTTAAGCCGTAGGAGCGGGCCATGCCCGCGATTGATTGGGCCGATTCAGCAAAAATGGGCTATTTATCGCGGGCATGGCCCGCTACTACATGTTGCGTATATTCATTTTTAAGTAACTATTTGATATTAAAAACGCTGTAAATGAAAAAATCGACTCCATGCCATTTTTGTGTAACGTGAATGAATAGATCGCCATCTTAGTTTTAAAATGCGTATGTCCTTCATTGGCGATAAATACTTTAGTTTTATTAAGTAATACACTTAATCCTCCAAGTTTTACTGATTAGTTGATTCAAGAAACCCCGGCCTTGTTTGTCTGCCCACCAGCCTAACCCGGCGTTCGAGGGTACGCGGGTTGTGCATCGCCTGTTTCCTGCTAGTCCCGTCCGCCGCGCCCCTCAATTCGGGCGTTAGGCATCATGACGCAAAAACACGTTAAACCGGTGTTATGCGTCATCTTTGATGTCTAATAGTAAGCGTTCACCCCCCTACACCGGCAATGGCAAGAGAGCCAATCCCTGACGCCGACGGGTTATGGCGGTTTGCAAGTATTCCCAGGGGGAATGGCCGCGCCGGCGGCAGGTGTCGATGACACTGGC
>Ga0265593_1001568_pt1 | contig 10517 bp, 7 predicted proteins | sample saktaG_8_FD_190136 | JGI IMG/M metagenome (GOLD analysis project Ga0265593, IMG submission 190136) | Saline water microbial communities from Sakinaw Lake, British Columbia, Canada - sak_2011_5_24_36m | ecosystem: Environmental > Aquatic > Non-marine Saline and Alkaline > Saline ...
ACACTGTTTTTATTAAAAACATATACTTTGGATTATGATGAATATCCATTTCCAAATGATACAAATGCTGCGGTTAAATGTTTAACATATAAAATACCAAGTCAAAATTGTTTATCACAACCTCAACAACAACAAAATTTAACACCTCAACAACAGTTACCTGCAAATCAACCACAACCTGTGGTTCCATTGTCTGGAACGCCTAAATCTACTGTTGCTGATTTCTTTATTGATAACGATATTGAATTTACAAGAGATAATGTGATAAAAACATATCCACTTATAAGGTTATATGCACAAAAGAAGTTAGATAATCCAAATTTAAATAAACAAACATTTACAACATTAATAAATCAGTTTTTAACTGATCAAAAATCAATACAAGAAAAAATATTAAATCAAACGTTTTTAAATTTAAATAAAAATTTAAATAATATAACCGTAAAGGATAATACAACAAATTCAGTTACTGGAGATGTTGGTAAGTTATCACTTTATAATACATTAAAGGGGTTTAACGATAAGTGGATAGCAGGTTCCGATTTAAAATACGTCACGTTATTTGAGGACTTTTTATTTATGGATAGGGCTAATAGTGATGTTGGTGATGTTTACGTTGTTGATGTTGATAAGATAGTAGAAAGATTGGACACTAGTAAAACTCCAGACATGAACATAATGACGGTAGTAAGTAACATTTTAGGTGACAATCAGTTTATGTTTTTTGCAATGCCAGCTTACATAAATTTCTATGGTATACAAACCGCAATAAAAAACGGACAAGCAATAGATATTGAAATACCTAACTCGTTATTTGGCACATACTTAGAAGTTGATTATACTAAGTCAAGTCCTAAGTTTTTATGTTTATATATGGGTAACCCATCTGAATACCCAAAACCAAAAGAAAATTCATTTATTAGATTTGATGATGATAGTTTTGATTTAAGAATTCCCGATAATCCATTGAGAATATCGGACCCAAAAAGAGACTATTCTAAAACAAATAGGGTTGTAGGGTTTAGTGTTGATTTTGGTATACAAAATCAAAACATGTTTAAGAATTTAGATTTAGATATGTCTGAAATGAAAAACACCTCAGAGTCTTTTAAAGTGTTTGCTGATATTGGAGGTTCCGTGGCTGGCGATAAAGTCGCTCAACAATCCGTATCTATGTACAGTATTTATAAATCAAGATCATATAGTTGTGGAGTTGAATCGATGGGTAATGTAATGATACAACCAACAATGTATTTTGTATTAAGACATGTACCATTATTTTATGGACCTTATTGGATTTATGAAGTTGATCATAATATATCTGAAAACGGATTTACAACTAAATTTAAAGGAACTAGAATACCTAAATATAGTTTACCTAATGTGGATAACTTATTAATTAACGTTAATGAAAAAATATTACAGTCGTACAAAGAAAAAAATAAAAAAACAAACACCCCAACATCAGGTGAAACTATACTTAATACTGACCCAACAATAAAAGTAACTAAAACGGGACTTGATAAATGTAAAGAAATAACAAAATATACGTCATTACCGTTTGTGGAGATAAAAAGAACACCTATAACTGACGAAGAGTTAATACCTATAATTAAAGCAGAAACGACAGACAATAGAATAAGGGCCCTACTTTACGGAATAGCAAAAACTAGAACAATAAATTCTTATGTAGTAGAAGAGTCACAATTTAATTCGATTAATAATAATTTATATGAGATATCAACAGAAACAAAACATAACGGTAGTTTAGACACATATTTAAAAGAACAGATATGTGTTAGTGTTGATGTTAATGGAACCCCCATCTCTGTAGTCTTAGCCAGTTTTTTAGAGGCATCAACACCTACTAAATTTATGGTATCCTTTTACCAATCAATGATACCATTAATAGAAGCATTAAAAACATTAAATGTTGACACTAATGAATATAAACAATATGGTAAGGCATTAGCTCAGATATGTTTAACAACTTGGGATACCCCGAAAGCGTTTGGTCCTCCATCATTAACTGCAGAACAAATAAAAAATGAAGTAATCAATAGTGTTGATACTGGAGTTATTAATACGTACCCTAATTATGTAGACATTTTTACAAAACTATATGAATATTTTGTTCTAAACCCAAACTAAGATATATTTATATATAAAAAATAAGATTATGAATGTTAAAAATTTATTAGACGATTATCTTAGAAAAGATACGAGAGTAACCGAAAAACAAGTTGAGAACGGTTATAAAGAAGTTTGTGATTTAGATACTGGTGATTGTTACACTATTAGAATGAAAGATGGTTTAATAGAAAGAGTAGATAACACTATGAGAACAAATAGAACATTAAAAGTTGAAACACCTACAGGAGTTAAAACATTATTAAACGGATAAAAATTAAAAAATGGGAATAGATAATAAAATATTGGAGGAACTAAGAAGATTTAATAATATTAATTCATATTTAAATGAACAAGATGCTCCACCACCGCCAGTAGACTCTGCGGCACCTGCACCACCTGCTGATCCAGCAGCCCCCGCACCACCTGCTGATCCAGCAGCCCCTGCACCACCGGCAGATGGGGCAATTCCTGAACCTATAGATGTTGAAAACGATCCTGATGTTGAAGAAGTTGGTGATGATAAAGGTGACGATAATACCTCAGAAGAGATTGATATTACAGATTTGGTTACGGCACAACAAGAGATTAAAACCAAACAAGACGAATTTATGGATGGTATTTTTAGTAAGTTAGATGATTTAGAATCAAAACTATCCCATATGGATGATATTATGGATAAAATAAATTCATTAGAAACTAAATTTGACAAGTACAGACAAAAAACTCCTGAAGAAAAGTTAATGTTAAGATCTTTAGATTCTTATCCTTATAACCAAAAATTAACAGATTTCTTTGATGATAAAAAAGATGAGATGGAGGAGACAGGTAAAAATGAATATATCCTAACATCTGACGATGTTGAGAATATATCACCAAACGAGATTAAAAAAACGTTTAATAATTACCAAGAAGAAGAATAAAAATAAAGATTTAAGAAGTGGGAAGGGTTCAAGTATTTGAACCCTTTTTTATTTGACATTTTAGAAAAATCACTTATAATTGTTATAGATAAAAGAGTATAAATTAAAAACAAAAATCTATGGCAAATTCAATTGATGCAGTACTAGCACAGTACGAAAAGAACTCAACACCGAGTTCACAAAAACAAAACATTTCACAAGAAGACAGATTGAAAAGATACTTTTCAGCCATTCTTCAAAAGAATGAAAAATCCGGACAACGTAGAGTTCGTATCCTACCAACAAAAGATGGTTCATCACCGTTTGTGGAAGTTTGGTACCACGAAATGCAAATTAACGGACAATGGGTAAAGTTGTACGACCCTGAAAAAAATGACAACGAGCGTTCCCCACTTACAGAAGTTTATAACGAACTTATGGCAACAGGGAAAAAAGAAGACAAAGACTTGGCTGGTCAGTACCGTTCACGTTTATTTTACATTGTAAAAGTTGTTGATCGTGATAACGAACAAGACGGAGTTAAGTTTTGGAGATTCAAACACAACTACAAACAAGAAGGTGTCTTGGATAAAATCCTTCCTATTTGGAAAGCAAAAGGAGACTTAACTGATTCTGAAAAAGGACGAGATTTGATTATTGAACTAATCAAAGCAAAAACACCACAAGGTAAAGAATACACAGTAGTCCAAACTATTATGTATGATGATCCGGCACCTATCCATACTGATGGTGAAATTATGGATGGTTGGATGACTGACGAACTTACTTGGAAAGATGTTTACGCTAAAAAACCTGTTGAATATTTAGAGGCAGTTGCGGTTGGAGAAACACCAATGTGGAGTTCTGAACTTAAAAAATATGTTTACGGTGATGAAGCTGAGATTTCTCTTGGTGGAGGAACCGAAACAAAAGTAGAAACACCAATTGTTGATCCACAAGCAAATGATGCTGTAGACGAGGACTTACCATTCTAATAATATCCTATAAAGATAGGTAGTGATTGAAAAAGTCACTACCTTTTTTTAACTTTTAAAAAAACAAACAAATATATGGCAATTAAAAAAACCGATTTCGGTTCATTAAAGAAGAAATTTTCTACGTCTGCAAAATATAAACCACAAAGATTTTTTGATCTTGGAGAACCATTTTTAGACGCAGTTGGATTACCAGGTCCGGCGATGGGGCATATTAATATGTTCTTGGGACATTCTGATACTGGTAAGACAACTGCCTTAGTTAAAACCGCAGTAGACGCACAAAATAAAGGTATTCTTCCTGTGTTCATTATTACAGAACAAAAATGGAGTTTTGAACATGCAAAACTTATGGGTTTTGCGTGTGAAGAAGTAGTTGATGAAGAGACGGGAGAATTAGATTGGGACGGTTTCTACATATTCAATAATAATTTTGATTACATTGAACAAATTACAGACTACATTAATTCATTATTAGATGCACAAGAAAAAGGTGAGTTAGATTATTCATTATGTATTATGTGGGATTCTGTTGGTTCGGTTCCTTGTAAGATGACATACGAAGGTAAAGGAGGTAAACAACATAACGCATCTACACTAGCCGACAAAATTGGTATGGGTATCAACCAAAGAATCTCAGGATCACGTAAATCTGATTCTAAATTTGAAAACACATTAATCATCGTAAACCAACCTTGGGTTGAATTACCTGATAATCCTTTTGGACAACCTAAAATTAAAGCAAAAGGTGGTGAAGCTATTTGGTTAAACTCATCATTGGTATTCTTGTTTGGAAATCAAAAGGGTGCAGGGACAACTAAGATTACTGCAACCAAAGACAAACGAACAATCAAATTTGCATCAAGAACAAAGGTGTCAGTCATGAAAAACCACATCAATGGACTTGGATTTGAAGACGGGAAAATTATTGTAACACCACACGGGTTTTTACCTGGAAAAGAAGCTTCTGAAGAGAAAGCGTCAATTGAACAATACAAAAAAGAATATGCTGAGTATTGGAAAGAAATTATCGGAGTTGATGGTGATTTTGATTTGAAAGCAGAAAAAGAAGAAGTAGAGTAAGAACCCTGTAATAATACAGAAATGACAAAGACGTTATTGGTTGACGGAAACAACCTATTAAAAATTGGATTTCACGGTGTTAAAGATTACTTTAACAAAGGTGAACACATTGGGGGTCTTTGGCACTTTATAAATACATTACGTAGGTTTATAGACGAAGAGAACTTCAGTAAGGTAGTTGTATTTTGGGATGGAGAAACAAGTTCTTCACAGAGAAGGTTAATCTACCCAAAATATAAACTTCATAGAAAGGCACCTGAAAACGAGTTAAAAGAAGAATCATTTAACAAACAAAAACATAGAGTTAAGGAATACCTTGAAGAAATGTTTGTTAGACAAATTGAGTTTCCAAACTCAGAGGCAGATGATTTAATCGCATATTATTGTCAAATATCTAAAGGAGAAGATAAAACCATTTTTAGTGGCGATAAAGATCTCACACAACTTATCTCGGATGATGTTACAATCTATTCACCTAATACTAAGAAGTATCATAAGAAGGGAGATAACATCAAATTACATGATATTGAAATACCACACTATAATGTTAAAACATTTAAGATACTTTCTGGTGATAAATCAGATAACATTGATGGAATTTATTATTTAGGTGAGAAAACAATAGTTAAATTATTTCCTGAGCTACTTGAAAAAGAAGTTTCTTTTACCGATATTTTAACAAGAGGTGAGGAACTACTAAAAGAACAAAAAGACAATACTGTTTTAAAGAATCTTTTAACGGGGAAAACCAAGGAAGGTATTTTTGGGAATGAGTTTTTTGAAATAAACAAAAAGATTGTTGATTTATCAAACCCATTAATATCTGACGAAGGAAAAGAATTAGTTGAATCATATTACTCTGAGTCATTGGATCCTGACGGAAGGGGATATAAGAATCTAATTAGAATGATGATGGAGGACGGCATCTTTAAATACCTACCAAAAAATGACGAAGCATGGGTTTATTTTTTAAAACCATTCTTAAAACTAACAAGAAAAGAAAAAACAAAATTTAAAACAAAAAAGTAAAATTATGAAAGAACAAAACGACATTACTAAAGTTGAATTCTTAATGACACTTAACAATAATTTTGTGGTTCAAAGGTTCTTTAATGTAAAAGGATTTAACCCTAAAGCTAAAAATAGTGTGGAGTTAACTGAATTCATTAAAGATTTGACTACAGAGTTACAAACAAAGTTAAGAAATAAGACTGTTGTGTACATGTTAGAAAACAGATTTCAAATTGAAGAGGATGCATCAATCCTTGAAACATCAAACACTGATGGACCTGAAACATTTAACATTATTTTAAAGGTCGGAAACGAGACAATTTGTCATAGAATCTTTGACGCGAAAGTGTACCCACCAAAGGTAAGATACACTCTGGACATACGCCCATCCATAAAAAACATTTTAAGAGAACTAACTGACATTTTTTCAGAGAAAAATTTAACATTTGAGATGATGAACTATTCATTAGCTTAATAGTATTTATTAAAACACAGAACAAAAATCTATAAAATATGTCAGACAAAAAGAACTTCGGATACTTAGGAAATACCTTTCAAATACAACTTTTAAATAATATAGTAACATACAAAGATTTCGCTAATTCCATAATTGAAGTTATTGATCCCCACTATTTTGATAACCAATATTTTAGAATCATTTGTCAAATGATTAGAGAGTATTATACAAAATATGAACACACTCCGACATTTAACACTCTTGAACAATTAACAAAATCAGAAATCAGTTCACCTATGGCTCAAAAGAGCATTTTAGATATGTTAGAACAGGTTAAGAATGTAGCTGATGAGGGTTCTATATTTGTTCAAGAAAAAGCCCTAAAATTCTGTAAACAACAGGAACTTCAAAAAGTTATGGTTAAAACTCAGTCAATTATTGATAAAGGTGATTTTGAGAGTTACGATAAGTTAGAAGAAATGGTTAGAGGAGCACTTCAAGTTGGTGAAGTAGATAAAGGAACAGCAGATGTGTTCTTTAACCTTGATGAGGTATTAAATGATGATTACAGACATCCAATTCCTATTGGAGTCCCCGGTATAGATAATTTATTAAAAGGAGGATTAGCCAAAGGAGAAATTGGCGTTATTTTAGCCCCTACCGGAGTTGGTAAATCAACATTCACAACCAAAATCGCAAACCACGCATTTAACTTAGGGTATAACGTACTTCAAATATTTTTTGAAGACAACCCTAAAATTATCCAAAGAAAACACATAACACTTTGGACTGGAATACACCCTGACGATTTAACTGAAAGAAGGGTAGAGGTAATGGAAAAAGTTAAACAGATTCAAGAATCAAGAAAAAATAAATTGATTATGAAAAAGTTGTCTTCCGATACTGTAACTATGAATCAGATTAAAAATCAAGTTAGAAAAATGATTGCTGAAGGGACAAAAATTGATATGATAATTTTAGATTATATTGATTGTGTCGTACCAGACAAAAACTTGGGTGACGAATGGAAAAGTGAAGGTTCAGTTATGAGAGGATTTGAAGCTATGTGTCATGAATTAGATATTGCTGGATGGACAGCAACACAAGGAAATAGAAGCTCAATATCTGCTGAGGTTGTAACAACAGACCAAATGGGTGGATCAATTAAAAAGGCACAAGTTGGTCACGTAATTATTACGGTGGCTAAGAGTCTACAACAAAAAGAGATGAATTTAGCAACCATCGCAATCACCAAATCAAGAATTGGTAAAGATGGGGTTATCTTTGAAAACTGTAAATTTGATAACGGTATGTTAGAAATTGACACTGAACAAAGTGTTACGTTTCTTGGACACGAAGAACAAAAAGAAGAAAGAAACCGTAGCAGAATTAAAGAACTGTTAGAAAAGAAAAAACAAAAAGAACAACAAGAATCTTAAAATAAATTATTAAAATAAAATAAAATGGATATTTCGCAAAAAATATTAAGTGACATTACTGTCTTTATGAAATACGCTAAGTTTCAACCCGAAAAGAATCGGAGAGAGACTTGGGAAGAGTTGGTAACTCGTAACAAAGAGATGCACCAACGTAAGTACCCTCACATCAAAGATGAGATTGAAGAGGTATATAAAATGGTATACGACAAGAAAGTATTACCATCAATGAGATCATTACAATTCGGTGGAAAACCAATTGAGATATCACCAAACAGAGTTTATAATTGTGCATATATGCCAATTGATCACGTTGATTCGTTTTCTGAAACAATGTTTTTACTTTTAGGTGGAACAGGTGTTGGTTACTCCGTACAAAAACACCATGTTGAAAAATTACCAGACATTAAAAAACCAAACCCTGAAAGAACAAGAAGATACCTAATTGGTGATTCTATTGAAGGATGGGCAGATGCAATTAAAGTATTGATGGAATCATACTTAGGTTATAAATCATCAACACCAATATTTGATTTTTCAGATATCAGACACAAGGGGGCAATGCTTGTAACATCAGGAGGAAAGGCACCAGGTCCTCAACCATTAAAAGATTGTATTCATCACATAACAAAAGTGTTGGATAACAAAAAAGACGGCGAAAAACTAACACCAATTGAAACTCACGATATTGTATGTCATATTGCAGACGCGGTACTTGCAGGTGGTATTAGAAGAGCGGCACTTATCTCATTATTCTCGGCTGATGATGAAGAAATGATTTCTTGTAAGTCAGGAAGTTGGTGGGAACAAAACGCACAAAGAGGTAGAGCTAATAACTCGGCGGTACTTCTTCGTCACAAAATCACAAAAGAATTCTTTATGGATTTGTGGAAACGTATTGAGTTATCAGGAGCAGGTGAACCTGGAATCTACTTATCTAACGATAAAGATTGGGGAACAAACCCTTGTTGTGAAATTGCACTTCGTCCGTTCCAATTCTGTAATTTGTGTGAAGTTAATGCTTCAGACATTGAATCACAAGAAGACTTTGATAAAAGAGTTAAGGCAGCATCATTCATTGGTACACTACAAGCGGGATACACTGACTTCCATTATCTAAGAGATATTTGGAAAAGAACTACCGAAAAAGACGCACTTATCGGTGTTGGAATGACAGGTATTGGATCAGGAGTGGTTTTAGGGTATGATATGAAAAGAGCGGCTAAGGCGGTTAAAGAAGAAAACGAAAGAGTTGCAACACTTATTGGAATTAATAAATCAGCAAGAACAACAACCGTTAAACCATCAGGTACCTCATCATTGGTATTGGGTACATCATCAGGAATTCATGCTTGGCATAATGATTTCTATTTAAGAAGAATCCGTGTAGGTAAAAATGAATCAATCTATTCTTACTTGGCGATTAATCACCCTGAGTTGATTGAAGATGAGTTTTTCCGCCCTCACGATACTGCAGTTATTGGTATACCACAAAAAGCACCCGAAGGGGCAATTATAAGACACGAGTCTGTATTCCAAATGTTGGAAAGAGTTAAAAAAGTATCTCAAGAATGGATTAAACCTGGACATAGAAACGGACAAAATTCTCACAACGTATCAGCAACTGTTTCAATTAAAGAAGATGAGTGGGATTTAGTAGGTGAATGGATGTGGAATGAGCGTAATTACTACAATGGTTTGTCGGTATTACCTTATAACGGTGGTTCGTATACCCAGGCTCCGTTTTCCGATTGTACAAAAGAAGAATATGAAAACTTAGTAAAAACATTAACTAATATTGATCTTACTAAAGTAATTGAGTTACAAGATAATACCGACTTAAGAGGTGAATTGGCTTGTGCGAACGGATCTTGTGAGATTATTTAATAAATTAAAATTAGAATGGTGATTAATTGATTTTTTGTCACCATTCTAATATTTATTATATATGGGAAGTAAAGGGGTTAGTAAATACGATAATATTTTTAAAGTAAATCAAATATACGGAAAATGGTTAATACTTGATGAGAAAATATTTATAGACGGGGAGGCAAAAGTTTTATGTCGTTGTTTAGAATGTAATCAGACAGAAAAATATGTTCCGGCATACCAATTAGTGACTGGAGTATCTAAAAGATGTTCAGTATGTGGGTACTCACTAAAGGAAGAAAATAATCCAGCATGGAAAGGGTACGGAAAAGTTCCTGGAGAGAAACTATCAAAAATTGCAAATGGGGCTAAATTACGTAATATAAAGTTTAATCTTACTATTGAATTTATATCTGAGATATATGACAAACAAAACGGTAAATGTTTTTACACAGGATTACCAATAACATTTAAAGATAAGTCCGCATCCTTAGAAAGGGTTGATAGTAAAATTGGTTATGAAGAATCTAATGTTGTTTGGGTTCATAAAAATGTTAACATTATGAAGAGAGATTTATCTTATGAAGAATTTTATAATGTGTGCAAATTAGTGGTTGAAAATAAAAAAGAAAAT
>Ga0265593_1001570_pt1 | contig 10511 bp, 14 predicted proteins | sample saktaG_8_FD_190136 | JGI IMG/M metagenome (GOLD analysis project Ga0265593, IMG submission 190136) | Saline water microbial communities from Sakinaw Lake, British Columbia, Canada - sak_2011_5_24_36m | ecosystem: Environmental > Aquatic > Non-marine Saline and Alkaline > Saline ...
CCTCGCAAGAGGACAGGATCCGGCTTATAGGGCGACTCTTCTTTATTTCGCTATAGTTGTAATGTGTCCTCGATGAGCGCCTCATGACTTTGTTTGTCAGATTTCAGATTCTGTTCCTTTCGGCTCTGTCAGCTCACTGGCTTGCGGGAGGAAATCTCGTAGAAACCCCCAACCTTCTGTGGCAAGCAATTGCCCTCGGAGCATTTCTCTTCGCTCTTAGGAATATAAAACTTGAAGGACCAAGTCTGGCCCTCTTGGTTCTCTTTATTCAGAGCTCTAGCCACTTTGTATTAGGTGGGGGCACTTATCTGAACGAGACAAGAATGACGTTTGCTCACATACTCTCTGGTGTTCTTGCATATACGGTCGTTACGTATTTTGAAATCATTTGGGACTTGATCACATCGGCATTTATTGCACTAGTTCCAGTGAGAAATTTTCTAAGGCTTTCGCTCCCTGGTCGCATCTGTTGCACTGCTCTTGGCACCAACTCCACTTTTCAAATCAGGCAACTCACTGCCTCCTTGAAATTTCGTGGCCCGCCTTTAACTTGGGAGAACTAAGTGACTCATGACCATGACTCTTTTTTACATGTGCATCAATGGCACATTATTGAAACAGTAATAGTTCTCGTAGTTATTGCTGCCTGGTGGTACTTCGCTAAGAAGCGCCGCTAACCCTTACCTTTATCAATCAAAGGATTTTCATGAAAAAAACATTAGCTGTATTTGGCATTTCATTTTCATTGTTACTGGGATTCATAACGCCTGCATCGGCGCATGTCTCCGCTCAATCAAAGGGCTTCACCTTGGTTGCAGGTCAATCAAGTCGCCTCTGGCTCTCTCTGGGTCACGGGTGCACCTATAAAGATCTCAAGTATCCAACGAGTGTCTTCAAGGTAGTTGTTCCTGCTTCTGCAGGTAAGCCAACTCCAGAATTCCACTATGGATATAAAACTTCAGTTGTAGCTAGCACTGAGGTTGACTCAATGAATGTTCCACTCAGCTACACAGTTACTTGGACTGCCAAAACTGTCAGCCACGCAATTGATGATGGAACCTTCTATGACTTCGGCTTGAAGATCAAGTGGAATGCAACCCCACAAACGATTGCATTTCCAACAACTCAAATCTGCTACGCCCCTGGCAAGAAACCTCTCTATTTGCAGTGGAATATCACTGATGGAAGCACTAAGCCAGGCACAGAAGATACCGAGTTTGGACCTGCTCCAACCGTCACGACAATCGCAGCCCCGATAACTAAGTAGAAAGGGATGGCCCCCAGTCGAACTCTCGATTGGGGGCTAACTCAAAATGAAGAAGTTAATCTCCGTAACAGTCTCAATACTCCTTACCTTGGCTGGCACTCAAGGTGCGCATGCTCACGCACAGGTAACCTCAAGTGTTCCTGCAAAGAATCAAATCGTTAAAGTTCTTCCATCCTTGGTCTGGCTAGAGTTCGATGGTGACCTTTTGAGTTTTGGTGATAAGCAGATTCACAAAATTACTGTTACTAGCTCAAAGAGAGCGAGGGTAGACATTGGTGGACCGATAGTCGGAGGTGCCCGCATCTCGACAAAGCTGAAGGCTGGCCTGCCAGCTGGAAAATACCTTGTTTCCTACAGAGTAGTTTCCGAGGATGGGCATCCAGTAAAAGGGAGTTACTCATTTACATATAAGCCCAAGTAAAACCCTTAACTAGTTTGTTTTGCTTTGAACTAGTTTGAGGGCAAAAGTGAGGGCACACCCCTATTTTTATGCGTAAATGGAATGTGTCCGGCTTATAGGGAGACTGTTCTATACTTTTTAGTTACTGCGAGTAACCGCGTATATATGTAATACTTTGGTCACAGTGGTTTGGTAGTAACTGGGAGTTGGCGTTATGCCGACTCCCTTTTGCTTTCTATTCATCTGTATGCACAGATGATTCACTCACCTCTTATTAGCGCCGGCATTCAATCTAACTTCGCTCTTGTGATGGGGGCGTGTTGTAATTGGCAGCCTAGTCGTTTACCAAACCACTGGAGCGGGTTCGAACCCCGTCGTCTCCACCACCGTCTTAGTTAATGCAATTCGATCTATTGGTAATGGTCAAAAGAATTGCAGTAGCTGTGCATGGGAGGGCCTCGAGAAATCGAGGCCTTTTCCAATTTCCCGGCTTATAGATCGGTTCTTCTTCTGTAAATTCGATATGTTATTTATGACTTAGGGCGAAGTACAACCGCCTTATATAGCGAGACATTACCCATAAATATAAGAGCAAGTAGAGCCCAACCCATTTTACCCATCGTTACAAGAGCAAATGTAACGAGCGTAGGGCCGATGATGTCGGAGAGCCCATTTCCAAAAGTCCAGATTCCGTAATATGCGCCTTGGCGAGTTGAGTCCGCGAGATCAAATGAGATTTGCCAGTGGATCATCGAGATTACAAGCTCTGCCATTACATGAAGTCCCATGCCAGCAAAAAGTAGTAATGATGCAATTTTTGCCGATGGTCCCTCAGCAAATGCATAGAGCCCGCAGGCTGCAGCCAGTAGCAATCCACTGAGTAGATATTGATTTGCCGAATCCTTGAGAGGTTTTGATCGTTTACTTACTTTAATTTGGAAGAGAACTACTGAAACAGTATTTAAAAGCAGGAGTGTTGAAACCCACCAGCGAGGGGCATTTGTGTACTTAACTATCCAAATCGGAATACCGATGCTTTGAATCATGAAATGAAGGTTAGTTATAGCTGCCATTATTGTTGCCAAGAGGTATCGACCATCTTTAAAGATGGACCAGTCGAACTTTTCACGTTCTCGAAGTGTTGGAGTGAAGTATGGAACAGTGCGATAGATAAGGGCACCAATTAAAAAGGTGCAAGCATTGAGAAAAATTGCGATTCGGTATCCATTTGCTGAATTTATTGCGAGTGCTATACCAGCACCAAGAGAACCTAGCCCTATGCCCAGGTTATTTACAGATCTTGTGTAGGCCCGGTTACGCGCTGCATTGGCAGCGTTGCCTACGCGTGCAATAAGCGTCAATTGACCATTTCGACTAAATACATTTGAAATCGAATCGGCGGCAAAAACGAGAACAAGCCATAGAAATTAATGGACAAAAATGAGAGCAAATATCGCCAGTCCATTTGCAGTCATAGACCAGACCACCACGGTTCGCTGACCAACGCGGTCGACAATATGCCCTGCCGGTATGGTCATGATTAGTCCGGCAGCAGCTCCAATAGAAAGCGCAAGGGCGGTCATGCTTGGTCCCAAACCTTCAACAAATGAGAAGTAAATTACCAAGATCGACGTCAAGAGACCGTTGCCAAAGCGATCTATAAGTGAAGCAGCTGAAACCTTACGAATAATTGGGTCTTCGTGGATAAGTTTGGAGAGCCTCGACGACATGTGAGGAATGTTACTCTTAAGATTTCCTTCACAGTTATTTAGCCTCAGCCGACATTATACTTTTAGGTGCCTCGAATTATCAAAGTATTTTTGTCATGCACATGTTGTCCCCACTAAGGACATATTCACCAAAGGCTTCGCACTCTTCATAACCTAAGAGTGCATAAAGCTGACGAGCAGGTTTGAAGGGCTCAGTTGCACCAGTTTCCAGGCTGATGCGCTTAATTCCTCGCACCTTGGCGAAATCTTCAATGTACGCCACCATCGCTTTGCCAACTCCATGTCCTCTGGATTTAGCAAGCGTGTGCATAGATTTAAGCTCAGCATGATCAGCGTCTAATATTCTTATTGCACCCACACCAACCAATTCACCACGAACTCGTGCTCCGAAAACGGTGATACCGGGAGCAAATAATTTCGATGCATCAAGTGCGTAAACATGTTCAATTGGAGTGGAGCTCGTGCAGAAAAGCCAATGGGCTTGGAGGACCTGGGCTAACTCATCGGTCAGAGACTTTTCCGTATTGATTTCAATCTGCATGTGCTTAAGTTTAATGCCGGAGGTCCGGTTTATATGGCGGTTCTTTTCAAGGTAACGATGTAGCCTTCTGGTCGTGAAGATGAATGCGCCGAGTGAGTTCTCAATCCTGGCGATCTTATGGGGCGGATCATTTCTCCTTGTGCTTCGAGTCGTTGATGCCTTCGATTGGGCTGGGACAGTTTCAGTTCGTGCGCTGATCGCGAGTCTTACTCTCTTTCTGATCGCGAAGTTAAGCAAGCGACGACTTGATTTTTCTATTGGGGCAGTGCCTTTTTTGATTTCTGGCGCAACAACTGTCGCACTTCAGCTCATTGGATTGTCTTTTGCGGTTCCCCGAATCGGTACAGCAATGACTGCAATTTTAGTCGGAGCCATTCCATTGTATTCAGCACTGATCGGACGGCTACTCGGTATTGAAAAATTGAAGGCCATCGGATACTTCGGATTAGCACTTGGATTCCTTGGCATTGTTCTCTTGGTCGGTTTTCCCGAAGGAAGCGCCTCTAAAGAGTATCTAACTGGAATTCTAGTCGCCGTCATTGGATGTATATCTGCTGCCTTTGGAAGTAACTACTCAAAAATAAAAATGTCATCAGTCGGTGTCTGGGAACAAGTTATTGGAGCTTTCTTTTACGGAGGCTTACTAACCGCGCCTCTATTAATTTTCGTTCCATTTCATCGTACGCCTACGGCGTTTGATTGGTTCAATATCATCGCACTTGCAGTTATGTGCAGTGTCGTGTGTTACGTAATTTACTTCAAATTAGTGTCCGAAATCGGGGCGACGCGTGCCATCAGTGTGGAGTTCCTGGTGACGCTAGTTGCTGTCCTGATTGGCGCACTCTATTTGCATGAAGATATCTCTTTGGTTCAGGTCCTCGGCGGAACTTTAGTAATCTTCGGTTGCATTCTGATTCTTGATTTGTTTGGGATGGGGAAGAGGCTATCCAGGCAAGTAATTGTTCGGTGAAGTATCGGGCATATAGCTCCGTTCAACTTTTTATTGCTAAACTCCAAACATGAGTGAGCTTCCTCCATGTCCTGAGTGCAAATCTGAGTTCGCCTATGAAATGGGAGCGCTCTTGGTCTGTCCAGAGTGTGCCCATGAATGGAACCCCGCCGAAGATGTCACTGAGGCGGCACGTGTCATCAAAGATGCCTCTGGAAGTGTTTTGGCTGATGGAGATGATGTCACGATTATTAAGGATATGAAGGTGAAGGGAAGTTCTAACACTTTAAAGGTCGGAACAAAAGTTCGTGGAATTCGCCTGGTTGATGGTCCAGGGGATCACGATATCGAAGCAAAAGTCGATGGTTTTGGTCCAATGAACTTAAAATCGAGCATTGTGAGAAAGGCCTAGGTTATGGACTTAAACGAATCAATTGAAAAATATAGGCAAGCAACCGAAGAATTCATTGTTACGGTTTCTAAATTAACAGAAGCTGAATTAGATGCAACTAAAGATCAAGGTTGGACGGCTCGACAAGTAGTCCATCATGTTGCAGATAGCGAAGCCCAGTCTTACGCCAGATTGCGCCGACTCATTGTTGAACCCGGCACGCAAATTCAGGGCTACGACGAGGCCGCCTGGGGTGAGAATAAGACCTTGGGTTATGAAGAACTTCCTATTCAGATCTCACTCGATGTTTTTAAAGCCGTTCGGACCTCTTCGTTGGAAATCTTGAAAAGGCTATCTGTGGACCAATTAGAGAATGCCGGAACACATAGTGAATCAGGGGAGTACTCGATACAAACTTGGCTTGAGACATACATAAAGCATCCAATGGAACATGCAGCACAGATTCGTTCCGGCTTATAAGGTGATGATTCATATTGCCGGAAAACAAGAATCGCTATTTCTCTAACCCAATGAATACATTGTTATCGGGGATAAGGTTGCTCTATGTACAGTGACGTTTTGCTCTTAGATGGTGGTCTTTCAACGGCCCTTGAGCAGCTAGGTAACACGCTAAATACCTCTTTGTGGTCTGGGGAATTACTCAAGTCCCATCCCGATCAAATCCGTGCTGCACACAAACTCTTTGCCGATGCAGGTGCTGAAATTTTGATAACAAGCTCGTACCAGGTTACTTATCCAGGATGTTTGATGCTGGGCTGGACCAAAGATGAAGTACATGCAGCACTTGTCGCATCAACAGAACTAGCCAGATTTCCTAATGTGAAGGTCGCTGCATCTATTGGTCCGTATGGTGCATTTCTTGCCGATGGTTCTGAGTACCGCGGGAACTACGGCCTTTCCATTGAAGAGCTCAAAGAGTTCCACAGCGAAAGATTAGTAACTCTCATCTCAACAAATCCTGATTTCCTAGCATTTGAAACAGTTCCAGAGGTAACAGAGGCCCGGGCTCTGGTTGAATTGATGAACGAGTCAAAGTCGCAAATCCCATATTGGATTAGTTTTTCCTGCAAATCAGAGAGCGAACTATGCTCTGGAGAAAGCTTTGCCGACGCGGTGAAAGTTGTGAATGATTCATCAAAAGCCTTTGCCGTTGGGATAAATTGCACCGCCCCGCAACTTGTTGCACCATTACTCAAAAGTGCGAGCTCAAAGATTCCCTTCATTGTTTATGCAAACTCTGGTCGTACGTGGGATGCCACCACGAAAAAATGGGATGGCTCGGGGGATCTGGTATTTGATTCACAGCTGATCCAAAAGTGGAGAGCGCTAGGGGCATCAATTATCGGAGGCTGCTGTGGCGTCGGGCCATCAGATATTGCTGCACTCGGGCTGATCAGCGATTGATTCTGTAGAGTATGAGTATGAACTCTCCAATCCGAGCTGAAATCTTTGACACAGGTAATCCAAAAATAAAATCTGCACGTATTGTGATTGATGCATCTGCCGAAAGAATTTTTAGTTTATTAACCAATCCACAGCGACATATGGATATTGATGGTTCCAAAACAGTTCAAGGCAATTTTAGTGGCCCCACCAAATTGGAGCTTGGATCAAAGTTTGGCATGCAAATGAAGTTGGGTATTAAGTATCGAATTCTCAACACGGTGGTCGAGTTTGAGGAAAATAAGAGAATTGCTTGGCGACATTTAGGTCGGTGGCGCTGGAGATATGAACTTAGGTCCATTACTCCCAACCAAACTGAGGTTACTGAGACCTTTGATGGCACGACTTCAATCTCGCAACTCTGGCTCAATTGGCGCAAGGCTTATCCTTGGACGCAGATAGCCGTGGCAAAATCGCTAGTCCAATTAAAAGGGATTGCCGAGGAGAGCTAGTTCGCCGTCAGCGCCAGGTTTGAAAAATTATTGCTCTCTCATTGCACCGCCGGCACCATTACAATTAGATGATGCTTTCAAAGTTTGCCCCCTTCAAAGAGTTCACTTCGATACTCAATCCACACTCGAGCCGAATAATTCTTGGAATCTCTTTGAACGCTATCGGTGGGGGTATGACACTCTCTCTTTTGATGGTTTACCTTCACGATATCCGTGGCTTTACTACGACATTTGGCGGCCTACTGATGGCCTGGGGTGCCTTCACTGGAATAGTCTTAACAGGCCCATTAGGTGCCCTCGTGGATCGAATCGGTCCAAAGAAAGTAATTATCCCTGGCCTCTTAATCGTCTCAATCTCTGCCCTCTCTTTTTCGCAAGTAACCACTCACGGCCAAGCAATATTTTCGATGACACTCTTTTCCTTGGGCGGTCAATGCATTTGGCCCTCCCAAATGGTTATTTTGACACGTGTTACACCTGAGGCTGATCGTTCAAAGATATTTGGCTTTAACTTCATGTTACTTAACTTGGGACTTGGAATCGGCGGTCTGCTCTCATCCGTAATTATTCAAGAGGGCTCTGTTATCTCATTCCAAATTATGTACTGGGTAGATTCCTTTACTTATATCTTGTATCTCTTAATTGTCCTAGGACTAAAAACTCCGCATGCAGGTAAATACATTGCAAAGGAGCATGAACCAAAGAGTGGTAGCTATCGTGAGATATTTTCGCGAAAAGATTTGACAGTCCTAACATTTGCCGGAGTCGTTCTTTTAACTTTTGGATACGGACCGCTGCAATCTGGAATTCCAATTTATGCAACCCAATATCTTGGACTCTCACCAAAATGGCTTGGTGTGATTTTCGGGGTCAATACAATTGCCATAGTTATATTTCAGCCATTTGTGCTTAGGGTTCTCGAAAGATACTCAAAATACACAGCACTTATGTCAGTGGGAGTAATTTGGATGCTCTCTTGGCTAGCCGTGGGAATCTCACCGTATGTCCCACTATTTGTAGGTGGAATTGCTTTATGTGTAAGTCAATTAATATTTGCCTTTGGAGAAATGGTGCACGCCCCAACAAGCCCCGCCCTGCTGCAAGAACTCACCCCCGAACATATTCGTGGACGCGCAAGTGCCTTAATAAGTTTGCAGTGGGGTTTTTCTGGCATCGTCGGCCCGGCGATGGCGGGAGTGCTAATCGGAGCCCACCTTGAGCAGTTGTGGGTGATTTTGATGGCAATCGGTGTACTGATTCCAATCCCGCTATTTGCATATGTGAAGAGGCTTAATTCACTTGAAAAGGGCGAAGCTACCTACTCTTCTTGAGCCATTTCTGACGCTCTGATTCTGGCAGTTTTTCGATGCTATATCGCAACATAGTTCTTGGCATTTCGTGTATATGAGCATCAAGAAAACTTCGCAGAAGAAAAGGATCCCGCTTTCCTACCTCGCGCAGTAACCAGCCAACTGCCTTATGGATTAGATCATGAGAATCACCAAGAAGTCGCTCAGAGATTTCCATCGTAGGGGCAAAATCTCCCACTCTTACAAAGGCAAAGGTGAACAAAACTGCCAATCGGCGCTCCCACAGCGATTTACTCTTGGCCAATTTCAGAAGAACAGGAAAGGGATCTTTGACCTCTAATAGGTACTCCCCGATGGTAGGCGCCGTTACATCTACTAAATCCCAGTTATTTACACGTCCCAGTTTCATCTGCTTCATGTAGAAATCAAAGATGCTCTTTTTGGTCTTTAGCTCTGCAGTCGCTTTGAATTGATTTGTAAGAATTATTAACCCGCATAGGCGAATTTCATGGAATTGCGATGCCGTCAGTTTCTCAATTTCAGATAATTCTAATCCACGAAAACCCTTAGCAATTACTCGCACTTGAGGCACGGTCAACCCTAAGAAGATGTCGCCTTCGCCATATTCACCTGGCGCAGTTTTAAAGAAGCGTTGCATATCATGAGCCCGTGTGGGTTTACGTAGCGCCCGTAACTCCGCTATGGCCTTAGTCGCAGTAGTCTCTCTTTTCATTTATCGTAGCAATCAAATCGGCTGGGCAAATATCGCATCATGTACATACTGGGCCAAGCCTCGGGCGCGATCGTCGTAATATTTTTTGAAGCGCTCATCAGCTACGTACATGAGCGCTAAGTTCTTCTGCATTTCAACTGAGCATTCATAGAACCACTTAGAGATTGCTGCGCGATGTGCGAGGACTGCAGTTTGAGCCTCGGACGAAGTAATTGCGAGGCTATTTCCAAAGGCATAAACAAAGAGTTCCGTTGCAGCCTCTTGATCTACCTTTGCTAGTGCGAAATCCTTGTGCGAGTATTTCGAAGTTTTCGCTTTAGATTGGCGGTAGGCGTCAGTATCGCCCCAACGTGCTTGGACTTCACTCTCATATTGATCCACATGAAAAGTATATAACGCAGGGATTTATGAATATTTAACACGAGAGCTCAATCTTTACGGCAGAATCTAGCCATGGGTTCGAATATCAAGGTTGAGCTGTTAACGACGAATCAGTGGCAGCGGTTGCGCGATATTCGTCTCCGCTCACTAAATGAGAGCCCCGATGCATTCGGTGGCCAACTAGAAGTCGAGAGCAAGTTTCTTGAGAGCCAATGGCGTAACAAGTTCACTACTTTGGATTATCTGATTGCCTCACTTAATGGAACGGATATCGCAGTAATGTCTGTGGAGACATTTGCTGGTGACCACGATGCAACGTGTTGGATTGGGGGTTGTTGGAGCGATCCGCTCTTTCGCGGACAAGGAGGCTTGCGAGCGTTATTTGAGTATGTAGATATCCACGTAAAGGAGAAAGGCTGGCAGAGGCAAGGTCTTGGGGTTTGGGCAGACAATGAAAGTGCAATCGCTGCCTATCGGGCCATCGGCTTTAACAATGCTGGCGGCAATCAGGCCAGTGAGCGTCATCCGGGACGTTTCTATATCCATATGGTGCGAGATAGTGTTGCCAAATGATTATCGATGTCTGGTCTGATGTTTAGAAAGTAGGATTTATCTATGAGCAAAGAGACGTTATCCGAGTACCTAGAGAACCTTGAAGCATTTATGGCGCAGGCCAGGAAGTTCGATTCTAAGAGCGTGCTTGTCGTAAAAGAAGAGGGTGAGTGGTCACCGGCCTTTGTCATGCACCATGTAGCCGATGCAGAGATGCACTTTGCGATTCGTTATTTCAATGCACTCACTATCGATTCACCGCCGATAATCCCGTTTGAAGAGGATGCTTACCCATCGGTTCTTAATTATGAAGACCGCGATTGGTCTAATTCGCTTTCCAT
>Ga0265593_1001571_pt1 | contig 10507 bp, 10 predicted proteins | sample saktaG_8_FD_190136 | JGI IMG/M metagenome (GOLD analysis project Ga0265593, IMG submission 190136) | Saline water microbial communities from Sakinaw Lake, British Columbia, Canada - sak_2011_5_24_36m | ecosystem: Environmental > Aquatic > Non-marine Saline and Alkaline > Saline ...
GGGTTTAAATCCTTGCTGGAGTTGGGTTTGGATCAATGTACGGTCATCAACGGTAAGGTGTCTGTATGTTTTTTTCATGCAACATTCTTTCATAAAAAATGTTGCACTTGGATTTCGAGCGCGCCCAAGTTTCAAAAATCCATTCGCTTTCCGAATGGACTTCGCCATAAATTAGATTTCGTCAGCGCAAACTACGTCAAAGGCGTGCCGTGGCCGGCACCCAGCGGTATAGCGTCGGCACGGACACGCCGAGATCCTTGGCCACGTCACGGGGGGTCACGCCGCTGGCCAGCAATTTCTTGGCCGACTCGATCTTGCTGTCCGTCATTTGCCGCTTGCGGCCGCCCTTGCGGCCCAGTTGGCGGGCGATTTCCAGCCCGGTGCGGGTTTGCTCGGCCGTCAGTTCCCGCTCCATCCCGGCCAGGCTGTCCATGACATGGAAAAAGGAGCAGCCCGACGGGATGCCGGTGTCGATGGCATCGGCAAGGCTCTTCAACTGGACGCCCTGCTTGTGCAGTCCGGTGGCCAGGCCAACCAAGTTTTTGATGCTGCGGCCCAGACGGTCCAACCTCCAGACGACGAGGGTGTCGCCCTCGCATAGCATTTCCAAGGCTTCGGCCAACCCGGGCCGCCCGCCGCCGATGCCATCGTCAAAGACTTTATGGCAACCCGCCTTGACCAGGGCATCAATCTGAAGGTCAAGGTTTTGGTTCTGCGCCGAAACGCGGGCATAGCCGATCAACATGCCGTTTTCCTGCGGGTGTTTGGAGCCACCATCGCTACACGGCTATCGAGTCCGGGCGGGCGACATCAAAGTTCTTCTGGATGAATTCTGCGAGATCCTTGACAGCAAGTTCGCTGCGGTACGACCCGTCCGCAAACGTAACCAAGGACTCGTAGGGCAGTTTGCGCTGGTAGCGCGTCTCCAGCGTCGCGATCAGATCGATGATGTCCATCGACGTGAACCCCAAATCCTGGATCAACAGTGTCCCGTCATCGACTTCGGCATCCAACCCCCAGTCTTTCATGATGTTTTTGACAATGTCGCAAATCGTTCCAATAATCTCTTGTTCGGACGGTAGCATTGTGCCTCTGCGTATAAAGTTGACGGACGGTTGACGGGCGGCCCCCTCGGCGAAGACCCGTCCACGAAAACATCGTGGACTTGCGATGCATTTTTTCACAAAGCGATCCCGTCTGTATATCAGCAAAAATCTGATTTTTTCATTTATTTTTTGCCGGGCGCGACCAGGCAAGGGCAACGCCCAATCAATTGACTGACACGGATTGGGGGCTTTGGCGTGGGAAAAATAAGGGGCAGGTTTTGACTTTTGCCGTGGGGAACGGGGGGCGGGGCTTGCCTTTTGCCGCACAGCCAAGCTAAACCTAGGGCGGCTAGAACGCCACCGCAAAACCGAACATACTGATGATCGATGGGGTGTACTTGGTTGTCCCGCCGCTGGCTTGACCGCAAATGGACAAACACTGGCTCGCGATCCAGAGGAAGCCCGCGCCGACCGCGTTTTGGATGGGTTCTGCTTTTGGGTCGTGGGGTATGTCGAAATCGGGCAAGCGAGGCAGCGACGTGGCGTTGTAGAAGCCGTGTGTTGACGCCGAATGAAAATTGACCCTTTAGAGATGTCTGTACCGATCGAAAATTGACCAGGCAATTCACGTATCCTGCTGGGTTTTTGGCAGGGGCAAAACGAGAGTGCATGAAATGTCTTTTGTTCGCAAAAGTAAGACGGTTGTTTCATCCTGACTGACCGGGGCATACGGACGATTCGTTATCAGACGGGTTCCGCCAAGTTTCCAATCCATCGGGATTTGCCGGGGTTTGACTTCGGGCAATCCAAAGTGGACCGGTTGCCGGTCAACCAGCTTGCCACGATGAAGTTTACGGATGCCGCGCAGAACCGGGTGTCGGTCGGGGGGACGGGCACGGGCAAAACCCATCATCACCACCAATTTGACGTTCGCGGAATGGGGCAGCGTGTCCGTTGATGCCAAGCTGACAACGGCTTTGCTGGACCGCCTGACCCATCATTGCCATATCATAGAGGCGGGTAACGAATCCTTCAGAATCAAGGAAAGCAGCGCCATTGCCAAACAAAGGATCAAGTCCTGGGAGTCCTCCAAACACTCAGCAGCAATGGTAGAAACATCTGGGGTCGAGGCTGGCGAGTAGGGTGAAGCAATAACGACACACCCCAAACAGGAGTTCAAAACCAAATCAGTCTGGATGGAAGTCAACCAATCGGTGGGGCAAGGCGGGATGTCAATGGCGGAAAGCGGTATATTCTCAGAATCCGACCGCCAATCCAAGCCACCTGTCGTGTGCCGAATCCGTTTGACCAGCAAGCCATTGATTTACATGCGGTTTAACTTGAATACCCGGCGCAGGGGCTAAATCAAGAGATCAGGTGTTCTGACCTTTTACCAATACGACGAAGCGGGCAACCTAATTCAAAAATCCGAACCCGGCAAGGTCACGCGATACGCCTATGACACCCAAAATCGGCTGATTGAAGTCAAGGACGGCGACGGCAAGCTCATTGCCCGCTATGGCTACGACCCGCAGACCGGGCGCTACATCACCCAAGACCCGATTGGCTTGGCGGGGGGGGGCTAAACCAATATACCTATGTTGATGCAGACCCGAATAATTTGTATGATCCAACGGGTGAAATCGCCCCGGCGATCATACTGATCGGCGCTGCGGCCCGTGCCTATGGGGCTTGCCTTGCCCGTTGCACGGCGCAAGAGGTAGTATTGGATGGGCTTGGACTAACAGGTAATTGTGTCGATTTAGGCAATAGCGCCAAAAATTGCGCATTGAGTTGCCTCAATCCATTGAATTGGGGTGGGAAGGGGGTAAGTAAGCTTGGGGCTAAAGGGGAAAAACTTGCAACCAATATTACTAAGCGACCTTCTACTCCCCTATCACTCCAAATTTGTCTAAAATTTAAGGTGGTGTTTTAGATGTGGGCATTACTAGGTTTCACACCAAAACACAGAACTCATATCGGTTCACAAACAGGCCGATCACGATGTCATGCATTTTCTCCAGCTTGGAGAAGCAGATTGTCTTCCTCGCCAGCCTCTTGATCCGCGTCCGCAGGGTCAGGTGCTTCCGCTCGATCTTCTGGGTGTTCCGCTTGCCGGCCACATGCTGTTCGGAAGGCAGGTGGCGCTCGTAGGCGCCCTGGCCGTCGGTGTAGAACCGGGTTATCCCAAACGGCTCCAGCAGTTCCTTCAATTCCAGGAAAACCGCGTCTTTCCGGTCGCCGAACGCATAGGCGAGGACCTTCCCCGTGGCGTGGCCAATCGCATGCCAAAGCCAGCGCTGGTTCCCTTTGTGGCGGACGTAGCTCCACATCTCGTCCAGTTCTGCATCCTCAACCCTTTGAATGTCAACGACGACGCCATCAGGATCCAGGGCTTCCAAGAGCTTGCGGTTGACGGGCTCAAGGCATGATTCCTTTTTTTTCAGTTCGTCGATGACCGTGTTGGGGCTGACCCGCAACACCCGCGCCGTGTCGCGTATGCCGCTGCCATTGAGCGCCATGTCGATTATCCGGCCTTTGACATCGGGCAGCAGCCCGTTGTAGGAGTAATCCAAGCAGTGTCCAGAACTGAGACACTACCCGGTGTCCGGGCCCGCTGAATAGGCGGTTGACTAGCCCGTTCCATTCCTGTGTGATGGTGTTCATGTTAACACCTCTTTCTTAATGTGATGAAACGTGATTGTCACCGCCGTTGTGATTCAACCAGCCAACCCCCGGCCCAGGCGACGAGAGGGTGCCGGACAAATCAATACGTCATATAACACAATAATAGGTTATATGACTCACTTTTTAATTAATATTTACTGCGACAATTTGCCACATATCAAAATAATAAATAATTTGGTATTGTATGCAGCAACTAAACAGGACTCTCTCTTCCACTTAGTTACCTCCCTTGGAGCATGTCGGAATTTTGGCATTCCACTATTTTAGGGGATAAAGGATTGTCCCCTTCTTTTTCGGCCCTCCCCCCGCTATTTATTCCATCACCCGGCACGCCGCTTGGCCTTGAAGGATTATCTTGCGCCCGGTAACCCTTGCAGAACCGCTTGACCGTGTGGCGGCGCAAATAGACCCGCAGCGAATAACCACTCAAGCCATAGGAACGGTAATACTCCCTTTGGACGGACCGCCGCTCGACCGGGACGATGCCAAAGGGCCGGTTGGCCGGCGCATGAGCCGAATAATCCCCGGCCGGCGGATGCGCGGGCACGGTCCTCGGCAAACTTTTCGACGGGTTGAACGAGAAAACCCGGTCATGCGCACTCAACGGGCCGACCCTGTCGAGCAGCAGCCACCAGTCGTCGATGAAAAATTCACCGCTGTTGTCGAGGCAGCTCACGCTGACGGCGAGGATCTGCCCGCCGACGTCCAGCAGAAAGACATTCAGCGCACCGTCCACCAGGAGCCATCCCTCCTTGCCGCCGAATTGCCGCCCGACCAGGGACGCCACCAGACACAGGCCCTCGAACACCCGGAAGCGCTTGCCCACGGGCAATTCCTTGCGGAGCCTTGTTTCCGGGACGGCCCGCCTCAGGTCGAAGCAGTCGGCGAATACCCGCCCGCAAGAAGTTTCGTGGGTGTAGACAATCCACGGCAGCAATTTTGCGAACAGGCCGGAAACCCGCATGCCCTCCCTCGGCGCAAAGAATCCCAGCAAGTCGAAAGTACGCGGCTCGACAATAATACTGCCGTCCCATCTTAGATCCCTTGAAATTATCCCGCTCATAACCCCACCCCTTGCCATTGCAGTGCGTATTTCTCAATAGTATAGACTGACGGGGGGAAGCCATCTGGAATTGGCAGGTTTTTTGGTGAACGGCGGATGTTGCGCGGCACCGGTTGCGGGCGGTTGTAGGGTAAACCGTCCACGGTGGCTTTTTTTTAGTCAATCCCAGAAACCCGCAAACGGCGCGGGTTTGCCCGGATTGTCCAAGGAGTTTTCCACAGAAACTGTGGATAGACTGCGGGGCCGCCGTTTCGTGCGGCGGGGAAGTGGCTTTGCCGCCCGCACGGGTTTGCCGGATGAGTGGCGGAACGGGCTGGCCTTGGCCTTTTCTGCTCGTCAGTGGGGATCCCAGTTCGGCCTGCCGGTGTAGTCGCCCCAACTGCCCCACGGGCCCAGCGGGCCCCAACCGTTGGCGGAACTGGCCGCCATGTCGTTGTACATCAGTTGCTGGTTGGAATTCTGCAAATCCACCGCGAGTTGCTGGAGTTTGCGGAATTCGGCCTCGCGGCCCACGTAGAGGCAGACGCAGCCGTCCGGGTCGGGGTAGATGTAATAGGCGTCGTCTTCCCTTTGTATGCGCGTGAGGGTGTCCGCCGGCAGCGAGTTGAGCATCTGTTGGCGGTCGGCCCGGTCGGCCAGCATGAGCTTGAAGCCGGCCTCGCGCAACTGGCCTTCTTCGAACCGGTTTCCCGACTGCTTGATCTGGGCGCAGGCGGCAAGGGTCAGCGCCAGCCAGGCGAGGGTGAGTGTCCGTGACAGGTTTTTCATAAGGTTCGCAAGCGTTGGGTGGGGTGGATGGCCCACCATGATAGGGCCATGCCAGGCGGTCAGGCAAGGTCGCAGCCAATTTACAAAATGGGTGCAAAACCCGGCATGCTTCGTTGTCAACCCGTCCGATTGCCGATTGAAGCGGGAAAACCGAATCAATGGCTTTTTTCAATTTCACAATTGCCACACAATTCCTCCACTTTCGAGGTTCATTATTATCACCAAGGCAGCAGCAACATAGCTTGCCGGTTTTAACCCTGAAAGTCGGGCATCACTCACACAAGCCGATGCCCCACTAAACCTCACCTATTGGAGACGATCATGTTGACTCGTAAAGCTTTACTCTTAACCGGCCTGGTTCTCGCCAGTGCATTGCCCCTGACGGCGGCGGCGTTCCCCCATCACCCGCAAAACCCGGATTACGACCTGAACGGTGACGGGCAGATCACCCCGGAGGAAGCCCAAGTGGCACGGGCCGCCGAATTTCCTAAGATTGACACCGACGGCAACGGCTTTATCAGCTTTGCCGAGTTGCAAACCTGGGCCGATGCGCAAAAATCTGTCCGTTTCAACAAACTGGACACCGATGCCAATGGTTCCTTGACTGAAGCGGAATTTGTAGCCGGCAGGCCCCAAAATGCGCCAGCGGATGTAGGCGGCAGGATATTCAAACTGCTGGATGTCGATGGCAACGGGGTGTTGTCTATGCAGGAATTCAAGACCTTGATTGGGCAAGATCATTTGATTATGCAGTTTGCCCGCATGGACACCGACGGCGACAACCAGATTTCCAATGCCGAATATCTGACGCCACCGCCTAGGCATGAATCGCGTTCGGCCCCGGTTGACACGCCCACCACCACACCGCTCACTGGACGGACGGGCAGGCGTTGAGACTCAATGCTCAGACCGTTTGGCGGCAAAGGGTTGCCGCCCTACAAATGACAGCATTGGCGTTGCAAGTAGGATGAAATGTAAGGGGCGGGTTCAGTCGGACCTAGGCGAATGAATTCGCCCCTACAGGATTATAAAATTAGGATCGGCCCAGTGCGGCAATGACCGCCTTGCGGTAACATGGTTGCATGAAATTCAACATCTTCCTCAAACTCTTCCTTGCCATGCTGCTGAGCATGATGCTTGTGGTGGGCGCCATGATGGCATCCACCTACTGGAGCTTTCGCAAAGGTTTGTCTGACTATATCCAAAAGACTGAGCTTGAGCGCGTGGAGGCGTTGGTCCCTGTATTGTCGCAAGCGTATCAAGAGCATGGTGATTGGGATTTTCTACGCGGCAATCGAGAGGCTTGGATTCATTTATTGGATCAAGGCTTGGGGAAAAGGCACGGCAAGGAGGGGGACGGGCCAATCGACATGCTAGAACCACTCCCTCCCCCACCATTGCCTGAATCCGGAAATGTCGATTTTCCCATTCTTCCGCCGCCTGAGTTTGGGGAGGGATTGTTTCCGCCTCCCCCTCCATTACTTGAAGGTGATAAATTTCCACCGCCGCCGCCCCCCAATACTGTTGAATTAAGCAATGCATTGCAAAATGCCCCATACCTTAACTCAACAACATTGCCGCCACCCCCTTACCATCATCATGGCGGGCATCATGGCGGGCCGTTGCCCAACGATCCGGTGTTTTTGGGCAGGCGGCTGCGTTTATTGGACGCAAGCCGCGATTATGTCGTCGGCCCGCCCTACCACGGCGACAAAGAATCCTTCCGCCCGGTCACGGTGGGGGAAGTCACGGTAGGCTGGTTGGCCGTCCGCCCCGTCAGTGTTTTCACAGACCGTTTGGCGATTTCCTTTCTTGAACAGCAAAAACAGGCCAATCTATTGATTACGCTGTTGGCGCTCGGCTTAAGCATATTGGCTTCGTTGATATTGGCACGGGTGTTTTTGGCTCCGATTCGGCGGTTGGCGGCGGGTGTGCAAGCCTTGTCCGCCGGTCAGTACGACACCCACATCACGCCGTCTAGCCAAGACGAACTGGGGCAGTTGGCGCACCATTTCAATTGGCTGGCGCAAACACTGAAAAGCAACGAGAAAGCCCGCCGCCAGTGGATTGCCGACATTGCCCATGAATTGCGAACCCCTTTGGCGATATTGAAAGGCGAGATTGAAGCCATGCAGGATGGCATCCGAAATCCTTCACCGGAGCGCATCCGTTCCTTGCATGGGGAAGTTTCTGCCCTGACCAAGTTGGTGGACGATTTACACGAACTGTCCGTGTCCGACCTTGGGGCGATGAATTATCGCCGGGAGCCGCTGAACTTGGCGGAGTTGATCCAAGAGGTTTGCGGCCAATTCCGCCAGCGCTTCGCCAGTCGCGGGCTTGAGTTGATAAACCGGGTGGATGCCCATGCAGACTACCCGGTCCTTGCCGATCCGGGTCGGCTATTCCAGTTGTTTTCCAATCTGCTGGAAAACAGTTGCCGCTATACCGACAGCCCCGGATTATGTGAGATTACGGTTGATAAAACCGAACAGACCTATGCCATTAATTTTTGCGATTCCGCCCCCGGCGTTCCCAATGAAGCTTTGGGCAAACTCTTTGATCGGCTGTACCGGGTGGACAAGTCGAGAAGCCGGGAATTAGGCGGTTCAGGTTTGGGGCTTTCGATTTGCAAGAACATAGTCGAAGCCCACGGCGGGACGATCACCGCACAGCATGGCGAGCATGGCGGGGTATGGATACGGGTGACTTTGCCAAAATATTTGTAACGTATTGGAGTGGCAAAGCTTGCTTTGCCAGTCAAGGCAAGCCTTGACACTCCCTTATTAATATTGAAAGACGACATGAATAATACTATTGATGGCAAGAAGATTCTGATCGTCGAAGACGAACCCAAACTGGCGCAATTGCTCAAGGAGTACCTGCTGCAATCGGGTTTCGTTCCATTCGGTTTGAGTAACGGGCTGGATGTCATCCCGTGGGTAAAAGACAACGAACCTGATTTGATTTTGCTGGATTTAATGCTACCCGGCAAAGACGGCATTGAAATATGCCGCGACCTTAGGCGGTTTTCCAATGTGCCGATTATCATAACGACCGCACGAGTGGAGGAAATCGACCGGCTGCTAGGCTTGGAGCTTGGTGCGGATGATTATGTGTGCAAGCCGTATAGCCCCAGGGAGGTTATTGCCAGGGTCAAGGCCATCTTCCGGCGGATTGAAACATCCCAAGCCGGGGTTAATTTGGAAGAGGAATTTTCCATAGAAAAAGAGCGCATGGAAATCCGGTATCTTGGGATATTGTTGGATTTGACCGCCGTGGAATTCAGGCTACTTTCAACATTGTTAAAAAAACCTGGGCGATTGTTTTCCCGCGACCAATTGCTGGATCAGCTATACGAAGACAACCGCATTGTGACCACCCGCACAGTGGACAGCCACATCAAAAACCTCCGCAAGAAACTCTCGGTCATCTCCAATGAGCTAGACCCCATTGTTTCGGTGTATGGTGTGGGGTATAAATTAGAATTATAAAATTGATCGTTCCCACGCTCTGCGCCAAAGGCATCAAGTTAAGCCAAAGTTGTAGGAGCCGCGCCCTCGCGGCGATTGGGATTAAGGCCAACTTCCAAGCTATTCAATCGCCGCGAGGGCGCGGCTCCCACAATTAAGTGTAAAGTTATGCTACGCGGTAGGCCGTGGCAGGCAGACTTGCTACGCTCCGCCCCGCGTCTGCCTGACCTCGACCTGCCTTGCTTGCCTTGCTCACGCCTGAACTCGGGCGCAACGGAAGCCAATGCTGCTTGCCCTGGAAGACGGGCGGGGGGTCGTTACGGTACGCGGAACGGCAGAGCCTCGCGTAGTTGTACCAAGACCCGCCGCGCAGCACACGGCCCGCGCCAGCCGTCGATGCAGCCACCTCATCAGGATTGTCAGAAGGCATTCTGACACCATTCCCACACCGTGCCGGAAAGGTCACAGACACCTGCTGCTGACATCCCTACGGCGGTGGAACGTCCCAAGTTGCTTTCACTCGATCTTCAAGTTTTTAGTGGGTTCCACCCCCCTTGAAATTGGGCGGAAAGTATAATTGACTTTTTCCGAAGATCGAATGTTTAGGTGGACAGCCATTTTTACCGTACACGTTCACCTCCCCTACACCCGTCATTCCGCACCCCCTATCCCGAATTGGCATATACGGCGACATAGCGTTCGCCGAGTAGGGCGAGCAGCACCCGGTGGTGGGCCTTGAGATTCGGCACGACCTCGGTGAACGGGGCGACCAGCAAGACGTGGATGTCCATGAATGACTGGAACGCCCAGCGGGCGGTTGGGCGTTCCGTGGGCTTGCCCTTCTGGTTGGGGAAGGTCTGCGACTGTTGCGCCAGGCTTTGCCGGATGCGGTGTTCGAGCGCGGCATGGACCATCAGGCACAAGATCATTATCGCCATCAGGGCCATGATGCGCCGTGGCATCTTGAGGAACAGCGTGGAGGCCATGAACAGGGGGGCTTTGAGGAAGCGGAAGCCGCGCTCGATTCCGGTAGGCTTCGAACACCTCCTCGTCGCCAAGGACGATCCCTTTGGTGTCGTTGGTGGCGACGATGTAAGCGTTCACTCCCCTCTGCCTTTTCCGGCGTGGTTCAAATCAAGGTAACACTTTTGCCGGGATCGGGGGGAAGAACCAAGAGTCTGGCGAGTTGTTGAAGCGAGTGGATTCATCTAGGATACTCGGCGTCCCTAAACTTCCCTTGGATTCCGGTTCCGATGACATCTTCTTCCCTCTCCGTGGCGGCCAACCTTCCTTTCGAAACCCGCAAGCACTTCGCCATTCATGCCTTGGCGGGGAGCGAGCCGGTTTCCCGCGTTGCCGAACGGGAAGGCGTCAGCCGGAAATTCATCTACCATCAAAAGCACAAAGCCGGCATCGCACTGGACCAGGCGTTTTCCCCGCCCGGCGAATCGCCGGACGTGCTTTTCAATCTC
>Ga0265593_1001574_pt1 | contig 10493 bp, 7 predicted proteins | sample saktaG_8_FD_190136 | JGI IMG/M metagenome (GOLD analysis project Ga0265593, IMG submission 190136) | Saline water microbial communities from Sakinaw Lake, British Columbia, Canada - sak_2011_5_24_36m | ecosystem: Environmental > Aquatic > Non-marine Saline and Alkaline > Saline ...
TATTGTTGTCCATTCTGCCACTAAATATTTAGACGGGCAGGGACGTTGTGTTGGGGGCGCTGTCGTGAGCTCTCATGAAATTATAGAAAAGTCTATATACCCATTTTTGCGCACGGGGGGCGCAACCATGAGTCCATTTAATGCTTGGGTTTTCTTGTCAGGCTTAGAAACGTTAGCGATAAGAATGAAAGCGCATTGCGATAATGCCGCCAACATAGCTCACTGGTTAACTAAGCAATCCCAGATTACAAAAGTACATTACCCAGGCTTAACGAGCCATGCACAACATACCTTAGCCACGCAACAACAAAGCCAGTTTGGTGGCATTGTCAGTTTTGAATTGGCAGGTGGAAAAGAGGCGGCATGGCAACTCATTGATGCCACAAAAATACTCTCTATCACTGCTAATTTAGGCGATGTTAAATCAACCATTACGCATCCTGCTAGTACCACACATGCTCGATTAACCCCCGAGCAGCGCTTAGCCGCTGGCATTAGCGATGGTTTAGTGCGTGTTTCTGTAGGCTTGGAAAATAGTGAAGATATTAAAAAAGACTTGTCAGAGGCGTGGTAGAAAGTTAGCTACCAACTCAATGTAGAACACAGGTTTTTCCATCAACAAGGTTCACCTGAGCGTTGCCTCAGAACGAACGGACAAGCCTTTTTGAGTGCTCAATGTTAACTTAGTAGTCTGAAATACCCGTAATAACGGTGTTGGAAATATTGTGAAATATCGTGGTGTGGATTGCACATCGCACGGAACTTATGCGACGTCTTTATGCTTACAAGCAGCCTGTAGGGTGGGCAACGTTATTTATCCCCACCCTACTGAACTTAGTTTAATTTAAGGTGATATTTTTTAAGCTTCACCATCCACTGGCATGGTGGTTAATTTCCAGATATCACGATTGTATTCTTGGATTGTTCGATCAGTTGAAAATTTACCACTTGCCGCACAGTTTAAAATGCTCATTCGTAGCCATTTATCACGATCTTGAAAAGCCGCTTCAACACGTTTTTGTGCTTCAACATAACTTCTAAAATCAGCAATTGTCATCCAAGAATCATCAGAGCTTTTAAGAGAAGCAATGATTGAATCAAAAATTCCAGGTTCAAATTGGTTAAAATGCCCATCTTCTAACAACAGCATCACGCGTTGTAAGCTACTGTCCTTACTGATGATAGCCATAGGGTCATAATGTGGACGCAGTGCAGCGACCTCTTCTTCAGTTAAACCAAATAAAAAGAAATTATCGTCGCCGACTTCTTCGCGTATTTCTATATTTGCGCCGTCTAAGGTGCCAATCGTTAACGCGCCATTCATCATAAACTTCATGTTACCCGTACCTGATGCTTCTTTACCTGCTGTGGAAATTTGCTCAGATAAATCGGCACCCGGACAAATTTTTTCCATCGCAGACACCCTATAATTGGGTAAAAAGACTAATTTTAATTTATTACCCACATCAGGATCATGGTTGATCACATTCGCCACATTATTAATAAGCTTAATGATACGCTTCGCCATGAAATACCCAGGCGCGGCTTTACCACCTATTAAGACACAGCGGTTTGTCCAATTTGCGGTATCACCTTGCTTAATTCGATCATATAAATGAATAACATGCAGGACGTTTAATAGCTGACGTTTGTACTCATGAATACGTTTTACTTGAATGTCAAAGATGGCATCTATTGACAAATCTACCCCAAGCTCTTGTTTTTTATAACTGATTAAACGTTTTTTAGCATGTTGATGAACATCATGCCATTGTTCACGAAAGTTGGCGTCCTCAGCAAAGGGCTTTAATTTAGTTAACAGTGATAAATTAGTTAACCAACCGTCACCAATTGTGTTGGTAATTAATTCAGCTAACTCTGGATTACAGGCCGCAAGCCAACGACGTGGCGTTACTCCATTGGTTTTGTTATTGAATTTCTCTGGCCATAGCTCGTAAAAATTACGAAATAAACCTTGTTGCAATAATTTAGAATGCAACTCCGCTACGCCATTTACTGAAAAACTACCTACAATAGCCAAATATGCCATTCTGACGTGTTGTTCATGCCCCTCTTCAATTAACGACATTGCTCGTAGACGCTCTTTATCACCTGGATAATGCGCAGAAACTTCTGCCAAGAAATGGGCATTAATTTCAAAAATAATCTCCATAATGCGTGGCAATAATTGTTTAATTAAGACCACCGACCACCGTTCTAAGGCTTCGGGCAATAAGGTATGATTTGTGTAAGCCATGGTGTTTTTAGTGATTTCCCACGCATCATGCCAGGACATATCATGCTCATCCATTAATAAGCGCATTAATTCTGCCACGGCAATACTGGGATGCGTATCATTTAATTGAAAGCAATTTTTTGCTGCAAAATTAGTGAAATCATGACCATGTTTGCCTATCCATGAATCTAATACATCTTGTAAACTTGCAGAAGTTAAGAAATATTGCTGACGTAAACGCAACACTTTGCCGTTTTCATTGGCATCGTTTGGATACAACACCATGGTAATATTTTCAGCCGTATTTTTAGCTGCCACGGCTTCGGCATAATCACCTGCGTTAAAATCTTGTAAATCAAACTCTTCAGTGGCTCCCGCTTTCCATAAACGTAAGGTATTTACCGTACCATTTTGGTAACCAGGTACTGGAATATCATAAGGAATTGCTAGCACATCATGCGTATCTACCCACGATATTTTTTTATTACCGTTTTTATCTGTATGCGTCTCTGTACGCCCACAAAATTTAATACGTTGCGTGTATTCACTGCGCTCGATTTCCCAAATATTACCACTACGTAGCCAATGGTCAGGCTTTTCTACCTGCTCGCCATTACAAATATCTTGACAGAACATGCCGTATTCATAACGCAAACCATAGCCCGTGACGGGTAACTGCAACGTAGCACAACTATCAATAAAACAAGCGGCTAAGCGACCTAAGCCACCATTACCTAAGCCTGCATCAGATTCACTTTCTAGCAATTCTTCTAAATCCAACCCTAAGTCGTACATCATTTTGTTAACCGTATCATTTAGCCCTAAATTTAACATGGCGTTACTTAAGGTTCGCCCCATTAAAAATTCCATAGATAAATAATACGCACGCTTACAATCCGTATTTTTATAGATGGTATAGGTTTTTTTCCAGCGTTCAATGAGACGATCACTGATGGCTAAGGATAAGGCTTGGTACGCATAATGAGGCGAACGACACGCTTCATCACGACCTAAGCGATGCCCATAATAGCGTTTAAAATCAGCAGTTAAATGTGCTTCATCCATACCTAATTCAGGTAAAACGGTGATGTCTGCACTAGGATGGCTTGTTTTGAAAGTTCTATTTGTCATAGTTATGTTTTCGTAAACTAAAAAGGAAAAAAAGGAGTGAATAAAAAAATTAGGTTAATTGTCGATATTTTCCTGAAAAATACAGCAGAGGTTGCCCTGTGCTAACGACCGTATTGACAACTTCAGCAATAAGAATCCAATGGGTTCCGGCGCGGACTTTATTCACCACTTGGCATTCTAAGACCATCAATGCGTCAGATAAAATCGGTACGCCTGTGGTGCCCACTTGCCAAGCAACATTGGCAAAACGTTGTTGTTGACTCGCGCCGCCAGCAAACTCGTTTGATACCGCTTCTTGCGCTTCGGTTAAGACATTCACCGCAAAGTATTGCGTAGTTTGAATCGTGTCACCGGTTTCGGCCTTCTCATTAAGGCACACTAAAATTTGTGGTGGCTCAACAGATACGCTGGAAAAAGCCGTCACTGTCATGCCTTGATTACCCTCTGTTTTTGAATGTGTAGTCACTATCGCTACACTACTTCCCCATAATTGCAATGCTTGTTTAAAGTCTTCAGCACTTACTGTCATATTATGCTCACCTATAATTGAAATTTATTTACTTAACTGATGTTACGCAGACCTTCACTGCGGCTTGAAAACAACGTGTAAAGTGTCACTATCGCGACGGCTTGTTAAGCGGGTTCTCGCACCCGACGGCGAGATACTTTCTGTTGCGCCGCCAAAAGAAAGTATCTAAAGAAAAGGCGACCCGGTTGCCACTTCATCCTTGCGCTTCTCGATTTTGCTTGGGGTCTGCAAAGAGGTCTTCTTGCCCACCTGCTGACGCGCGGCATCTCTGCCGCGCTCGACGCGGCAAACGGGAAGCAAAACACGTTACTGCGTAATGTCAGTTACTTGATACTGTGTCTTAAAAGTATAACACTGATATTAATTACCATAAGATTTAGGGGTTAATCCCAGCAATGCTCATTATAGCTGGATGCTTAGGATGTCGTGCCCTAAGGAAAAGATCAAACTTGTGTAAAGGCACGATTTATCGCGTTTCTATACCACGCCACAATTTGTGTATTAATCATTACTATAAGCTTGATTTAACAAGCATAAAATTAGTTACTCGCAACGCCAGATAAAACGTTTAACACGGTACTCAATAAAAAATTTCACGCCCTTATTTTTAAGTGTCTGATATTCCGTTACACTTAAACCCTGATACCCTTAATAATAAAAAAGTACACGCCCAGATCACCCCAACCTCAACGCTACTTTACCCGTTAATTTATAACAGACAATTTATCATCCGATTAAACCTTATCCCCTGTTTACATTCATCACTTTTTTATCACTTAGGAGAAAAACCATGTACACCATTACATTAATCAAAGGCGACGGCATTGGTCCATCAATTATGGATGCTGCGGTTAAGGTTATCAACGCAACCGGTGTTGCTATTCAATGGGAAGAGGCCTATGCAGGATTAACCGCATTTGAGCAATTCGGTAACCCCTTACCTGAAGAAACACTCGCATCTTTTGATAAAAACCGTATTGCTTTTAAAGGCCCTTTAACAACCGTTGTAGGCAGTGGTTTTCGCAGTATAAACGTTGCCTTACGTCAGCAATATGATTTATACGCGAATGTCCGACCAGCCAAAAGCTGGGCTGGAGTTAAAACGCGTTATGACAATGTTGATATTGTTATCGTCAGAGAAAACACCGAAGGCTTATATGCAGGCTTAGAGCATTACCTAACCCCTAAAAAAGACATCGCCGAAAGTATTGCTGTCGTCACGCGTTCAGCTTCAGAACGTATTATTCATTATGCGTTTAAATATGCCCAAGATAATCAACGCAAAAAAGTCACTGTTTGCCACAAAGCTAACATCTTAAAATACACACAAGGTTTATTTTTAGATATTGCCAGAGAAATTGCACCGCATTATCCAGACATTCAATTTGATGAAAAAATAATCGATGCGTCCTGTATGCACTTAGTGATGAACCCTCAACAATTTGATGTCATTGTCTGCACCAATATGTTTGGCGACATTTTATCAGACTTAACCGCTGGTTTGGTGGGTGGCTTGGGGCTTATTCCTGGTGCCAACATTGGTGCTGACGCGGCGTTATTTGAAGCCGTGCATGGCAGTGCACCTGATATTGCAGGCAAAAATATCGCCAATCCAACAGCAGTGATTATGGCGGGTGCCATGATGCTGGCGCATTTAGGTGAAACAGAAGCAGCACAACGTGTTGTCACAGCGGTAGAAACAGTGATTAACGAAGGCCTGCACGTCACCGCCGATTTAAACCCGAACAGCACAGCAGGGACTATTGAAATGGGTGAGGCCATCGCTAACGCAGTTGCTGCCGCCTAAGCTAAGAGCATTACTCAGAAGTCCATTCGTTACTGACGCTATTGCCAGCCCAACGATGGACTTCAAAGTTTTAGCGTGCATTAACGACACCAACTCAGTCGTTGTATCGCCTCACAGCCAATACATTATGCCTTACCGTTTTTGAATTAATTATGTACAAAACCCATCTTGCAAACGTCAGCTACGATTTTAAAACGCTGCGTAATTTACTCGCCAAAGCTTCGCCTCCGCGTTCAGGAGATTTTTTAGCGGGTGTTGCGGCAAGCAATTATCGGGAACGTGTCGCTGCACAATGGGTCTTAGCCGACGTCCCCTTAAGCCAATTTTTAACTGAAGCACTCGTGCCTTATGAACACGATGAAGTGACGCGCTTAATCCTAGACGACCATAATGCCAGTGCATTTGCCCCCATCAGTCACTTCACTGTAGGAGAATTTCGCAATTGGTTATTATCACCGCACGCCAGCACTGAGGCCTTAACCGCACTTGCACCTGGGCTCACCCCTGAAATGGTTGCCGCGACGTCCAAACTTATGCGGATACAAGATTTAATTCAGGTGGCAAAAAAATGCCAAATAATTACGCGTTTTCGCAATACCATTGGCTTAAGCCAGCGTTTATCAACACGTCTGCAACCTAATCATCCCACTGATAACCCACAAGGCATTACCGCCAGCATTATTGATGGCTTAATGTATGGCTGTGGCGATGCTGTTATTGGCATTAATCCCGCCACCGATAATATGTCAGCCACACTGCGTTTACTGCATTTAATCAGTGATTTCATTGAACGCTACCAGATACCTACGCAAGCCTGCGTATTAGCCCACATCACCACCACCCTTGCTGCCATTGAACTGCACGCCCCAGTTGACCTAGTTTTTCAATCGATTGCTGGCACCCAACGCGCAAATAGCAGTTTTGGAATTAACCTCAATTTACTCACTGAAGGCTATCAAGCGGCGCAGGCATTACAACGCGGCACCCTTGGCAAGCAGTGCATGTACTTCGAAACCGGCCAAGGCAGTGCCTTATCAGCCAATGCCCATGAAGGGCTCGATCAACAAACCTGTGAAGCACGTGCCTACGCCGTTGCACGAAAATTTGATCCCTTGTTAGTCAACACCGTAGTAGGTTTTATTGGTCCAGAATATCTTTATGATGGCAAACAAATTATTCGTGCTGCCTTAGAAGATCACTTTTGCGGCAAACTGTTAGGCTTACCGATGGGCTGTGATATTTGCTATACCAACCACGCTGAAGCCGATCAAGATGACATGGACATGTTACTCACGCAATTTGCCGTAGCAGGAGGCACTTTTATCATGGGCGTACCCGGTGCAGATGACATTATGCTCAATTATCAATCCACATCTTTTCATGATGCTTTGTATTTACGTCAAGTCTTAGGGGTAAAACCCGCCCCAGAATTTGAACATTGGCTGATTCGTCACGGTATTTTTAATACAGAGAATACCTTAGCAGAGCGCAGTGAACTCCCAAAACTCTTCCAATCATTAACGCTTTAGGTTTGAATGATGACGCAACTTCCTACTACGCCCAACCAAACTGATCCATGGACACACTTACGCCACCTCACTCCAGCACGCATTGCTTTAGGTCGCGCAGGCACCAGTTTACCCACCCACGCGCAGCTTGAATTCCAATTAGCCCATGCCTTAGCACGCGATGCGGTACATATTCCCTTGGATTTTTTAGCACTCAGTCAGCAATTTACACAACACGGAATCAAAACGCTGCAATTACAGACGCAAGCAGAAAACCAACAGCTCTATTTACAGCGTCCTGACTTAGGCAAACAGTTAACAAATGCCTCTATTGAACGCTTACGTAAGGAGAGTAGTTCCTCTCATGATGTCGTGATTGTTATTGCTGACGGCTTATCGTCCAGTGCAATTAGCCACCACGCCGCAGCCCTAGTCACACACTTAATTCCGCACTTACACCAACAAGGTTTGCATCTTGCTCCCGTGTGTTTAGTGCAGCATGGACGGGTTGCCATTGGCGACCCCATTGCTCAACAGCTAAATGCCACGCTGTGTATAGTTTTAATTGGTGAACGCCCGGGCTTAAGCTCGCCAGATAGTTTAGGTATTTATTTTACCTATCAAGCGCAAGCGGGAGTCAGCACCGATGCCGATCGTAACTGCATTTCTAATATTCATCAGCACGGACTAAGTTACTCCGATGCGATAAAAAAATTACTGTATTTACTCAGCCAAGCAACGCAGCGCAAATTATCGGGCGTGCAGTTAAAAGATGAAACCACAGACGAGGCCTGCTTAACCATGTCACAGCCCCGTGCCTTACTTGACCACTAATGACCTCAACATTGGCGTTCACTTACCAGCTTAGACGCAGCACCAAAGCGTCTTACTTGCGCATAATCGTCAGCGCACAAAAAATTGAAGTGGTCGCCCCCCTGGCTGTCTCAGAAACAGAGATTCAGGCTTTTGTTCATGCAAAACAAGCGTGGATTCTCTCTTCTCAAAAAAAGTTAATGCTCAAAACCCAAGGCATAGCCAACAGTTTTGATTACCAAACCACACCCATCTTAGTGCAAAACAAACCCTATGCCCTTGAACTGCTTACTAGTCCAACTAACCGAATTAAACTTGACTTTACCGATCGTTTTATCGTGCACCTGCCCAGCACCCTAAACACCACAGAGGAACGCAATAGCCTCATTAAAAAAACGCTTTTAACGTGGCTGCAACAAGCAAGCTTACCGCAGGTTAACAAACTGGTTGCTTTACATTCTCCACGATACCAACTAAAACCAACCTCAATTAAGATAAAAATTCAAAAAAGTCGTTGGGGCAGTTGCGGCATTAATAATGACATAAGTATTAATGGCTTACTGCTAATGATGCCACCAGAAGTGCTGGAATACGTGGTCGTTCATGAACTGTGTCACATCCAAGTAAAAAATCACTCCGCTGACTTTTGGCGCTTAGTCCATACGCATTTACCCCACTACCAAACCCACAGAAGCTGGCTTAAACAGCATGGTCATAGCTTGATGAAGCAATGGCTATATTAAAAAGCTGCAATGCACACAAATAGCTGAGCGCTGCGATACCGTGCTATAACCCAATGATCACATTTTCCTGAACTTATCAAACAAGATTAAGCCGTTCGTGGTGAGCGTGTCGAACCATGAGCGGCTTAACCGACAAGACGAAAGGGCAGGGCAAACGACTGAAGTGCTTAACTGTAGACAACTAAAAAAAGCCTGCATTCTTTATTTTTGTTAAACACCATAATCAACAGTGCTCAACCATCAAGCTCAGCATTCAATCAAACGCTTTAACTGGGTATAATGACATTATTTTTTATAAGAACTGAAGCAACATATGAGTAAGCAAAGAAAAGCAGTCGCATTAATTTCAGGTGGTTTAGATTCAATGTTGGCTGCTAAAACAGTCATGGCGCAAGGCATTCATGTTGAAGGCATTAATTTTTACACAGGTTTTTGTGTAGAAGGGCATACCCACGCCATTCGTAACAAAGATAAAGCCAATCCAAAACGTAATAACGCCTTATGGGTTGCCGAACAATTAGGCATTAAACTGCATATTGTTGATGTGATTGAAGAATACAAAAAAGTATTAATTAATCCAAAGCATGGCTATGGCGCACATTTAAATCCTTGTTTAGATTGTAAAATTTTTATGGTCAATCGTGCCAAACAATGGCTAGCAGAAAATGACTTTGATTTTATTATTACGGGCGAAGTGATTGGGCAACGTCCCATGTCGCAACGTAAAAGTACCATGCCGATTATTGCCAAACAGTCGGGTGCAGAGGATTTATTACTGCGCCCCTTATGTGCTAAAAATTTACCCGCCACCCTGCCTGAACGCGAAGGCTGGATTAATCGTGACAAACTGCATGACATCACTGGACGCTCCAGAAAACCACAAATAGCCATGGCGGAACAGTTTGGTTTTGAGGACTATTCACAACCTGCGGGGGGCTGTTGTTTTTTAGTGGATAAATTTTACTCAGCAAAATTAGTTGATTTGTGGAAAGCACAAGGTTCAAAAGAGTATGAATTAGATGATGTCATGCTACTTAAAGTGGGTAGACATATTCGTCCAGCCCCCCACTTTAAATTGATTGTCGCTAGAGAGGAAGGCGAGGCACGTTTTTTAGAAGGCTATAAAAAAGACTTTATCAGTCTACTTACTGTCAGCCATAACGGACCCTTAGTATTACTTGACGGCGAAGTCTCTGCCGAAGACCTGCATTTAGCAGCACGCATTACCGCACGTTTTGGTCAAGGCAGAGAAGCTGAGCAGGTAGAGGTGGCTATTCTCGATAAAACAGGTATTGAACACGTGCTTACCGTCACGCCCTTAACAAAAGAAGAATTCCCAAAATCTTGGTATATTTAAACGCCGTTACGCGCGTTACAACTGAATTTAGCGTTACGTAGCACACGAGACGGTAAAAGTATTGGGATGTGAGCACCCCCTGTGTGAAAAGGGACGCGCTTGCGAGGGGGAGTAAATCATAGATGACTGATTAAAAAAAATACGTTCATCGTCTCAAATGCGTTTCAACCAGCGCTCAACAAACTTCTTAAGCTTGGCTCTATGTGATTTACAGTGGGTGACATAATTAAAAATATCAGCGGGTCATAAGAAGAATTGATATGACTACACGTCCCAGAGCCGTCATTCCGGCATGGATCGCCGGAATCTAGTTGCCATGGAGGGCACTTACAAAGCATACAACTAGCTAATTTATAGTTTAATGTTAAT
>Ga0265593_1001576_pt1 | contig 10489 bp, 10 predicted proteins | sample saktaG_8_FD_190136 | JGI IMG/M metagenome (GOLD analysis project Ga0265593, IMG submission 190136) | Saline water microbial communities from Sakinaw Lake, British Columbia, Canada - sak_2011_5_24_36m | ecosystem: Environmental > Aquatic > Non-marine Saline and Alkaline > Saline ...
TTTTTTGAAAGTGTAATATTCCATATCCGTAATGATGGTGGTTGTGAGTTTCTGCATTGCTTTGAGTGCAAGAGGCCCCTGAACGGCAAGCTGCGCAATTTCATCGGACGCATTATAGAGAATTGCGCCAACTTTATTCTGGCTCAGCATCCATTCCCAATCCTTCTGCATGTTCGAAGCATTTACAACCAGGAGGTATGTTTCGGCATCGACACGGTAAACGAGTAAATCATCCACAATTCCCCCATTTCCATTCGGAAGACACGAATACTGAACTTTTCCATCCTGCAAAACCGAAGCATCATTGGTAGTAACATATTGGATAAAAGCCAAAGCATTCGGTCCTTTCACCCATATTTCGCCCATATGCGAAACATCAAAAACGCCAAGTTTGGTCCGCACGGTTTCGTGCTCATCGTTGATACCCGAAAATTGGATCGGCATATTGTAACCGGCAAAAGGGAGCATTTTGGCTCCTAAAGCTTCATGTATCAGTGTAAATGCGGTATTTTTCATTTAAATAAGAATTAGTAAGTTCGGATAGGTTTATCTGGTTGAATAAAAGAAATTTTCTTCAAAAGGGACGTTGTGAAAACAAGTTTATAAATCACCTTTCATGCGGCAAAAGTAAGAAATTGGAAACATCCGCAACAATAAACATGCACTAAGTATCAGAAATATATCAACTATATTTTTTCAGGTTATGCTATAAAATCAGCGGTTGTGATTAGCCTGTAAAAGGCTTGCTCTGAAGATTTGCAATAAGGATTTTCAAAAATTTATATTTTTTCAATAAACAGTTAAAATTACCTTAATTTCCGGTTGGCTTTTCTCTACTTTTGTGGAAAATATGTAAGCATGCTGAAAATTGGAGTTATTGGCGCCGGCCACCTGGGTAAAATTCACATTAAATGTATTAACGAAATTCCCGAATATGAACTTGTAGGTTTTTTTGATAACGATGTAGCTAATGCCAAAGTCGTATCTAAGGAATTCGGAATCAAGAATTTTGCTTCTATCGATGAATTGATAAATGAAGTAGATGTTATAGATATTGTAACTCCTACAATTGCTCATTTTGAACATGCGGCCCATGCATTAAAACAATTCAAACACGTGTTTATTGAAAAACCGATTGTTGCTTCGCCCGAAGAAGCTTTAAAGCTGATTGAGATCGCCGGCGAGGCAAATGTAAAAGTTCAGGTCGGCCATGTTGAACGATATAATCCTGCATTTATAGCTGCAGCACCGTTTATTGATAATCCTATGTTCATTGAAGTGCACAGGCTTGCCAATTTCAATCCGCGTGGCACAGATGTACCGGTGATCCTTGATCTGATGATTCATGATATCGACATAGTTTTACATACTGTTCATTCCACTCTGAGAAAAATAAGTGCCAGTGGCGTTGCGGTTATGACTGATACACCGGATATTGTTAACGCCCGCCTCGAATTTGATAACGGATGCGTTGCTAATCTCACTGCCAGCCGCATATCGTTAAGTCCAATGCGTAAAGCCAGGTTTTTTAAACGTGATGCTTATATTTCTGTCGATTTTCTGAATAAGAAAGCAGAGGTAGCATTTTTGAAAAGTATTGAGCCTGGAAATACAAATCCGTTTGCCCCAATCTGGGACCCTGGAAACGGGAAAGAAGCAAAACAGATCCATTTTGAAAGACCTGAAATCAAGCATAGTAATGCTATTCAATCTGAACTATCAAGTTTTGCACAGGCAATCATTGGAAATACCACACCTGATGTTACGATCAACGATGGTTACCTCGCTTTGAAAGTTGCCCACCAGATACTCGAAAAAGTGGAATATGGTCTGAATAAATTTAACCCTGAACCGGATTGAAACTAAATAGGAATTTAGTTCTGATTCCTGAAAAATCTTGAATATATCGTGAAACCATTTGCTAAAGACGCATCCTTTTTTGAAAAAGCGTTAGCACTTCCGACAGTTAACTAATTCATAATGAACAAAAAAGCACAAACTGCCAAATTTGTTATTGCCGACCTGTTTTCAGCTTTTCTTGCGTGGAGCATTTTCTTTTTCCTTCGCAAATCTGCTGAATTGCAACAGATGAACGATACGTTACAGATTGTACTCAACGACTATAAGTTTTACATCGGGGTAATTGCGGTTCCGGTTTTCTGGCTTTTTTTGTACGCATTATCCGGCTCATATCACAAAGTCTATCGCAAGGCCCGGATGCGCGAACTGGGGCAAACCCTGTTTATTTCAATTATCGGAGTCATCATCATTTTTTTCGCCCTTATTCTTGATGATGTAATCCATACGTATAAGAATTATTATAATTTATTCGTCACACTGTTTCTTTTACATTTCCTGATAACTGTAACGTTTAGACTTATACTCACTTCACGCAACCTATACAAACTTAAACGCGGTTTAGTCGGGTTTAACACCATTATTGTGGGCAGTAATGGAAACGCAATTTCCATTTATAACGAAATTGAGAGCCAGCCTAAAGCTTCCTTCAACCGCTTTGTCGGGTTCGTGCATGCCGCTAAATATCCAGGCTATAAACTCGAAAAGTTCATTCCTAACCTTGGTCATTTCTCCAATCTTCGTCATCTGATCACCGAGTTGAATATTGAAGAGGTGATCATTGCTACCGAACGTTCTGAGCACAATACCATTGAACAGATAATCTCTGCGATAGAGGATTCAGATGTACTGATCAAAGTGATTCCCGACATGCAGGACTTCGTTCTCGGTACTGTAAAAACCACTTCCCTTTTTCAGACACCACTCATACAGGTATCCTTCGATTTTATGCCTCCATGGCAGTTCAACCTGAAAAGATTCCTGGACATACTATTGTCAATTATTGCAATTATTATACTGGCTCCGGTTTTCGTAGCGTGTATCATTGGAATAAAAATGTCATCAAAAGGCCCGGCTTTTTATTTCCAGGAACGTATTGGTATAAATGGCAGAGCTTTTATGATTCCAAAATTCCGATCTATGGAAGTTGATGCTGAGAATGGCACGCCGATACTTTCGTCGAAAGATGACCCCCGTGTAACTTCTTTTGGCAAATTTATGCGCAGGACCCGACTTGATGAAATACCCCAGTTTTTCTCCGTCCTGAAAGGTGATATGTCGTTGGTAGGTCCAAGACCTGAGAGACAATACTTTATTGATCAGATTGCTTTACGCGCTCCTCACTACCGTTTATTATTGAAAGTTAAACCGGGAATTACTTCCTGGGGCCAGGTAAAATACGGTTATGCCGAAAATGTAGATCAGATGATAGAGCGCCTGAAATTTGATATTCTTTACCTTGAAAACATGTCTATTGCTATGGATATTAAAATTATGGCTTATACGTTACTAACTGTAATAAGGGGAAGTGGTCAGTAGGTTTTGGGGATTGGATTTTTAGAGATTGAGAATTGGGAAGACAAGGCGGAAAACCGGGCAAGATTCGATTTTTATAACTGTATCAACTTGCATTTTTTAGTTTTACTATTAAATAAATTTCAATTCTGATAATAATGAACCAGTTTGAGATTATTCCGATTACTAGTCCGGACGATCAATATTTTGCTGAATTCTGGCTTATTTATAATTCAAGTTTTCCACTTAATGAAAGAAGGATGATTGAACAGCAAACGGCTATTTTCAATAAATCAGGATATTCACTAAATATTTTTATCTCCGATAATCAAACAATTGGATTTATTTCATCCTGGGCGACGAAGGAATTCATTTTTATAGAACATTTGGCAATTGCTCCTGAATTCAGAAATCAGGGACAAGGAAATGCCATTTTAAAATCTTTTATCAAAAGCAATCCAATTACTATAATTCTAGAGATTGAACTTCCTGTTGACAAAACCACCAGAAGCCGGTTACGCTTTTATGAATCACTTAGTTTTAAAATGAACGATCACAATCATTTTCAACCTGCGTATCATATTGGGGACGAACCTGTTCCTATGAAAATACTTTCGTATCCTGATGGGATAAGTGATTTCATCTACCAACAATTTACCAGGTTCCAGAAAGAAATAGTGATGAGCTAACTTCGAATTTTTTAAATTTGTGATTACCGAATTTTATTGCTGAACATCATGAAAAGCAAGCTTATATTGCTACTTATAATTCTCGCAACCATGTTTCTACGTTGTGAAAAAATAAAATTTGAAAATACTGCTGTAATTACCGGTGCAGATATGGCAATGTGTGCATGCTGTGGAGGATATTTTATTGATATTGAAGGGATTTCGTACCGTTTTGAAAAGTCAGAATTACCAGCAGACTTCACTTTCAACGATACTGAGCTGCCATTAAAAGTTGAACTGAACTGGAATTTGAAACAGAACCAATGCACAAGTTTTAATTATATTAGCATTTCAAAAATAATAAGAGGATAAACGCGCTGAATCCGTTTCAAATACTTGCCCGGAACATTATAAAAAACACTATGAAAATAAAATCACTACTTATTATTTTAGTATCATTCTTGCTTATAACTTATTCCTGTGCGAAAGAAGAAAAATACATAATTCCTCTTAGTGGTGAGTATCTCCCAATGCAACTTGAGAATTACTGGGAAATCAAATATGCCGGCAAAATAACTATTACTGGCACTAAAGTACTTGATAACAAACAATATTATGTATTTTCAAATGGAACTTTTGATACGTATTACAGGAATGAGAATAATAAAATATATACCCTTGGTGCTTTTGGAAATGAATATTTAATCTATGACCTTACTGCTTCAATAAATGAAATATGGCAGTATCAGATAGATGGAACAATATGGAATGCTCAGCTGCAGAGTAAAACGGATACGATCACTATTAATAATACAAAAATCCCTAATTGCTATAGATTTTATTTTGACAGTCCCCAGATGGAAGATGAGGAGAATACTGTCTGGCTGGCCCCGGGAATTGGTTTTATAAAAATAAAGTGTATGTATTGTATTTCCAATGATCAAACTCTTATAAATGCAAAAATCAATAACCAGCTTATCCGGTTTCCTTAATACTGATTAAAAGATTCTATTATTGTACTGATTTAAATGGCACCACTTTCAATCATGAGAACTATCCGCTCAATATCAGCATCTGTGCCAAGCGGATCGTATTTTACTTTAAGATTGTATCCAAATAAACGGGCAAATGACTGGTAGAAAAAAGCTCTGAAATGCCCCCTGAAATCCACAACAATATCGTACGAGCAATTATTAGTCTGCCTGTCAATTAACTTCAATAATATCTTTCCTTGGGTAATGGTTAAATCCTTTAATTCGTTGCCAAACTGAGCCTCTATTTCATCCTCAGCCTGCTTCATCATGTCTTTCTTAACCTTATCGCTCTTGACATTGGCAATTTTTTGGTTATATTCATTAAATTTAATGCCAGCCAGTTTTGCATATGGGTAAGCTGTCTTAACATTTCGTACAAGGCGTTCCCATTGCTTTGCTTGCGATGAATTACGGTATGCTTTATTTCCCCAGATATAGACTTCATCAATATTCAATATTGGAATTGTATCACCATCGACAACAATCCCCGAACAATGATACCCGGCGGAATCATGAGGATTAACAATGATTTGAGCAGAAATAAGGAATGGTATTAGTGCCAGTAAGCCAACCAAAACGAACTTCATGGTATTGTTTTTTTTGAAATTATTCAATAATTATACCATAGTAATAACAACTTTAAAGGCATATTTATTGGATTACCAAAAAGAAAATTCTGATACAAAAACCGGAAGAACAGTTAGGCTACTTTAAGCCTTGCAATATTGGTTTTTCCAAGCTTTTCAGCTGCATAGGCCCGGTCAATGATCAGATCGGAATGTTTTGCCTGCGAAGGAATATCAAACATTGCATCCGTTAGTATTGCTTCCAGTATCGAGCGTAGTCCACGTGCGCCGGTACGGAATTCAAGAGCTTTATCAACAATAAACTCATACACATCGTCCGTAAATGTCAATGTAACATTGTCCATCTCGAATAAGCGTACAAATTGTTTTATAAGTGCATTCTGCGGTTCGGTAAGTATGCGGATAAGCACTTCGCGGCTGAGCGGATTAAGGTAAGTTACTACAGGGAACCGACCAACCAGTTCTGGTATTAATCCGAAACTTTTTAAATCCTGGGGTGCAACGTATTGCAAAAGGTTATGGCGATCTATAAAATCTTTCTCGCGGTCGTTGGTATATCCGATGATATTGGTCTGCATACGTGCAGCAATTTTTTTATCGATGCCATCGAATGCGCCACCCGAAATAAACAGAATATTCCTGGTATTAACCAGTATCATCTTTTGTTCGGGGTGTTTACGTCCACCTTGAGGAGGAACATTTACATCAGCCCCTTCCAGCAATTTGAGTAATGCCTGTTGCACGCCCTCGCCCGAAACATCGCGGGTAATTGAAGGATTATCACTTTTGCGGGAGATTTTATCAATTTCATCAATAAATACAATACCTTTTTCGGCAGCAGCAACATTATAATCAGCAGCCTGAAGCAAACGGCTCAGAATGCTTTCAACATCTTCACCTACGTAACCGGCTTCGGTTAATACAGTAGCATCGGCAATACAAAACGGAACTTGAAGCAAACGAGCAATAGTACGGGCAAGAAGTGTTTTTCCTGTACCGGTTTCGCCGACAAGAATAATATTTGATTTATCAATTTCAACTTCATCCTTATTTTTCGAGACTGGCTGGTTAATACGTTTGAAATGATTATAAACTGCTACAGCCAAAACACGTTTTGAATCATCCTGTCCGATAATATATTTATCAAGGTATGCTTTTATTTCCTGGGGTTTCGGCGTATCTAACGGTTTAGCATCACTATGTTTGGTATGCTTTACCTCTTCACGCATTATATCCTTGGCCTGATCGATACAATAATCGCAGATGTGTGCTTCGAGGCCGGCTATCAGTATGTTTGTTTCGCGTTTAGGTCTTCCGCAGAAAGAGCAACGTTCTTCTTTTTTTGTCATAGTTTCACTAAATTATAAAAACCTGTAAATGCTTTAATTGGCAAGAACAAGGCAATACTAAAAGACTGATTAATTGTTAATAGCCTTCCTTGTGTAAAGTTACAAAAATTTCCGGCAAAAGTTGAAATTTCTCCTACTTTTGCCGGAAATTCATAGTCATTTTATATCTATTTTATTTCTTTCGGTTCTCTTACAAGCAACTCATCAATCATACCATATGCCTTGGCTTCTTCAGCAGTCATCCAGTAATCGCGATCTGAATCCTTCTCAATTTTCTTGAACGTCTGCCCACTGTGGGAAGCTATAATATCGTACAATTCCTTTTTCAGCTTAAGTATTTCACGGGTAGTGATTTCAATATCTGAGGCCTGTCCTTCGGCACCGCCCATAGGCTGATGAATCAGAATACGTGAGTGACGCAAAGCAGTTCGTTTGCCTTTTTCGCCTGCACAAAGTAATACAGCGCCCATTGAAGCAGCCATACCTGTACAAATAGTAGCAACGTCAGGTGCTATATATTGCATGGTATCGTAAATACCCAAACCGGCATAAACTGATCCTCCCGGAGTATTCAGATAAATCTGGATATCACGTTTTGAATCTACCGATTCGAGAAAAAGCAATTGTGCCTGTATAATATTAGCAACATAATCATCGATTGGAACACCGAGGAATATAATACGATCCATCATCAAACGGGAGAAAACATCCATGGTAGCGATGTTCAGCTGGCGTTCCTCGATAATGGTTGGGGAAATATACCCTTGTGAAACAGAAGCGTACCTGTTAAGTGAAGTACTGCTTATACCGCGATGATGAACGGCATATTTGCGAAATTCGTTGTGCATGTTCATATGTTAGTGTTTTTCGGAGTCTAATTTAATAAATTCGTCGTAACTGATTTCTTTATTATTCAGTTTAACTTTCGATTTAACGTAAGAAGCAACACGCTGGCCGTATAATGAATCGACAATGCGACGTACTTCGTTAGGTTTATCTTTAATGAATGAATCAGCAATGGTTTCAAGCCTGTCGAGCAGATCTTCAGTCAGTTGCAATGTACGCCATCCCTGTAGGTAGTAATCTTTTACATAATCCTTAATTTCCTGATCTTCAACCTGGATACCGGCATCCTTGATGATCTTATTTTCGATCAGTTGCCATTTCATGCCTTCGGCATATTTGCTGTAATCGCGTTCTACATCTTCAGCAGTCAGTTTACCTTCGTTGCTTTCGATCAGCCAACGTTTCATAAATTCATCTGGCAGAGTAAGTGAAACTGACTCAACCAATTTATCTTGCATATGATGTGTGAACAAATGGTCGCTATCTGCAACAAAAGCTTTTTCTGATTCATTGCGAACCTGATTACGGAACTCTTCTTCAGTTTTGATTTCCGCAGCTGGGAATACTTTATCAAAGAACTCTTCGTTCATTTCAGCAGGGCTCATTGTGCTGATTTCGTTGATGGTGAATTTGAAATCAGATTCCAGTTCTTCAACTTCTTCCTTAGTTATACCAAGCATTGCAGAAGCTTCAACAGCATTGCCGGTAGCTTTTAGCGGGTTGAAAACAATAACATCGCCAATTTTTGCTCCTACAAGTTTACTTTTTACATCCGCATCAGCAATCAAATTGAGTGTGATTTTGGATGAATTGGAAATTCCGCTTTCCAGTTCGTTGCCCTCAGCGTCAAGCTGGACAAAATCGCCTGTAACAACATCTTTCTCGGAGGCAACTTCAGGATTTGTCAACGTTCCGAAACGCTGACGCATATCGTCCAGGTATTTGTCAACCATGGTATCATCAACTTTGATAACGTGGAAGTCGACAGCAATATTTTCATCGAGAACAAAATCGAAAGCCGGTGTCATTCCCAGATCGAAAAAGAATTCTATATCATCTCCTTCTTTCCAGTCGAATTCCTGGGTAAGAGAAGTGTTTGGTAGTGGCTGACCCAGGATATCAAGTTTTTCGTCCTGTATATATTGATGCAGTTTGTCGGAAACCAATTTATTCACTTCGTCAGCAAATACGGCACCTCCGTAAAGTTTTTTAATCATTCCGAAAGGTACATGACCCGGGCGAAAACCCGGCACATTTGCTTTGCGCTGATAATCTTTTAAAATCTTAGTTACACTCTCGTTGTGGTCAGCAGGGCTGATCACCATTTTGATGGTAGCGGTTAATTCGCCGGTATTTTCCCTGGTAATTTCCATTGTACTAAAAAAGATGAGTTTGAATATTCTGTATTAAATTGATTATCTGACACTTATTCTAATTGCCAAAGCACGATAAATAAGGCTGCAAAGGTAGTATTTTTAATGATTTATACTACGAAATCGTATAAATAAAGGCTAAATCTGCTAATTTAAATTTTGAAATGAGGAAGAAGGTCACATCTCGTTTTGATAAAATCATTATTCAATTGATTACTTATTATCCTATGATTCCATTTAAAATGAAAAAAGCTACCCAAAGGCAGCTTTTAACAATATTGTGCGGATGAAGGGACTCGAACCCATACGTCTCACGACACCAGATCCTAAGTCTGGCGCGGCTACCAATTACGCCACATCCGCAAAAGCATATTGTGGCGCAAAGGTACAATTAAATTCGGGTTGGCAAAATATCCTACCCAGATTATTTCAACGAATCCAAGGCTGGCTGATAGTCAGGTTCTTCTGTAATTTCAGGAACCAGCTGATTGTACAATACTGTTCCATCTTTATCGAGAACAACAACGGCGCGAGCCAATAATCCTTGCAAAGGACCATCAGTAATCATGACTCCAAAACTTTTACCAAAGTTATTGCCACGAAATTCCGATGCTGAAACTACATTTGTAATTCCTTCGGCAACACAGAACCGGCCATGAGCAAATGGCAAATCCTTTGAAATACAAACAACAGCAGTATCAGCCAATTTTGCTGCTTCTACATTGAAACGCCTTACGGAAGCAGCACAGGTAGCTGTGTCGAGGCTTGGAAAAATGTTTAATACCACGCGTTTGCCGGTAAAATCAGTATTCCTCACATCGGCTAAATTGCTTCCAACCAATGCAAATTCAGGTGCTTTTGTTCCTACTGCTGGTAATTCCCCGATTGTGTTTACAGGGCTTCCTTTTAACGTAACTTTTGACATGTTTTTAAATTTTAATGATATTTATAGATTGTTATTATGATGTTGATATTCAGTTACATATTAGCACTGTTCACTTTTCGTTTTTCACTTTTCACTCAGTAACAGGTTTACGCATAATTTGCTGCCCAGGTTTCAGACTTCTGTTCAGTGCACGATAAAGTGTCTGCTGAATTTGGGTGCGCGTTCCCAACTGAACAAGTTTATTAGGTTCGGCTTCAGGATTAACACGATTCGAAAGAAAAACAATTAGCAAGTCGTTATCCGGATCAGCCCAGATATAGGTTCCAGTAAAACCGGTATGACCAAAACTGTTTGCAGAAGCTTCTTCACAAGCC
>Ga0265593_1001578_pt1 | contig 10479 bp, 8 predicted proteins | sample saktaG_8_FD_190136 | JGI IMG/M metagenome (GOLD analysis project Ga0265593, IMG submission 190136) | Saline water microbial communities from Sakinaw Lake, British Columbia, Canada - sak_2011_5_24_36m | ecosystem: Environmental > Aquatic > Non-marine Saline and Alkaline > Saline ...
CTCAAGTTGATCCCGGTTTATGGCATTACGAAGCTCGGATATTAAGGTCAACCGTTTTGGGCTGTACTTATCAAATGCAGGTTCGTAGATGCAATAACCTTTACTTGATTTTTGAGCCATGTGCAGTGCTACTCCGGCTCTTTGAACCAAGGTATCAACGTCATCACCGTGATCCGGAAAATGAACAATGCCAATGTTGGGATGCACAGAGACTTTAAGGTGACTAATAAGGAAAGGCGGCTCCATGACCTGCCCAATAGCCTGAGCGAGCCGCTCGGCAATCGCTATATTGACAATGTTGGTTAAAATAAAACCGAAAATATTGCTGTCAATTTTCGCAATGGCATCCCGTTCTTGACTAACTCCCTTTAACCGGGATGATATTTGCTTGAGAACTATATCGCCGCTACTACGACCCAAGGTATCGTAGACATCTTTGAAATTTTCAATTTCTATCAGTAAAATGGATATTAATTGATTTTGGGCATCTGCCAAAAAAATAGCTTGTTCTACCCGGTCATAAAACAGCGCTCTATTAGGCAGGTCGGTCAGAGAATCATGGGTGCTGTCATAATCGAACTTTTTTTCCAGGCTATCCGCTTTGCTGCGTAATTCCTGAGTCTGATCAAAAATCATGACCCCGGCTTGATAGGCAATCATGGTACTGGAGTACTGCCCCCAAAAACCAAACACAAAAGGAATACAATCTAAAACCCAAAGTGCCACATTGTTCTTTTGCGAGGCCAAAATACCCGCGAGAGACAGGGTGCCGGTGCTAAAATAACTCGCCATAAAGGTGGCAATAATAATAGCGGAAACCGCTATTAAAACGCCCTGATAGGCTGTTTTTGAAGCCTCGCTCTTAAGAATTTTGACGTTATCGCCGAGTAAACTTTTTGCAATCGTTAAAATCATGACGCTCTCCAATACCATAGATATAATCATTCAGCCCTCTTTAACAAAGAGGGGTTGAGGGAGATTTTATTAGATAAATCTCCCTCAACCCCTCTTTGTTAAAGAGGGGTTGAGGGAGATTTTATTAGATAAATCTCCCTCAACCCCCTTTTTCAAAGGGGGGAAGTGAATACTTACCAAATAAAAGCTTCTTCTCGCTTGAGGGAGAATGAAGCGAGGGTGCCCGATTGGGAGGTGAGGTATAACTAAGGAACGTGCATGAAATAGAATGGCCAATGAATCATGCGTGTAGGGGCGAATTCATTCGCCTTGGGCGGATAAATCCGCCCCTACAGATGCTCAACTTATTTCATGCTCATTCCTAAATGATATTATTGTGCCCCAAAACCCTCTCCAACAGAAGAGGGCGCTTGTTCCCGATGTAACCCATTTTTTATTGAGCATGCGGGCAGTGTAGATACCCATGCTCCTTTAACAAAGAATTATAATCCCACTGCCGTTAAGTTAAGTAAAATAACACCGTATACACTTTCAGATAAATAATTTCCATGTCGATAGATACCATCCCTTTAAGGGATGTTATCTATTTGAGCTTAGGCAACTCGCAATAAATAAGCCCCACTTTACCGTCGCCACACGCTTAACTTAATGGCAGTGATTATAACCCTTTTAACAGATCATTTTTAATATCGTTAATGTGTTCCAGCCCCACGGAAACTCTAACCAAGCCGTCTTTAATACCTGCTGCCGCCCTGGCTTCTGGTGTTAAGCGGCCATGTGTTGTGGTCGAAGGATGCGTTATAGTAGATTTAACATCACCCAAGTTGGCGGTAATTGATATCATTTCTGTTGCATCAATTAATTTCCAGGCTTGTTCTTTGCCGCCGTTTAATTCAAAACTAACAATGCCGCCAAATTGGCTTTGTTGGCGTTTTGCCAATGCGTGTTGTGCGTGCGATTGCAAACCGGGATAGTGTACTTTAGCGATGCCGGGCTGTTGTTCCAGCCACTTGGCTAACTCAAAGGCATTGTCGCAATGGGCTTTCATGCGGATGGCCAAGGTTTCCAATCCGGACAAAAATACCCAAGCATTAAACGGACTCATGGTGGCACCACCGGTACGCAGGTAAGGATAAATCGCTGTTTCAATAATTTCATCACTGGCGATAACCGCACCGCCTACGCAACGTCCCTGTCCGTCCAAGTATTTGGTTGCCGAATGGATAACAATATCCGCACCTAACTCAAAAGGTTTTTGCAGAATGGGGGTGCAAAAGCAATTATCAACAATCAGCAAGCAATTATGCGCATGGGCAATATCGGCGAGAGCAGAAATATCAGCAATTTCAATCAATGGATTGGAGGGTGTCTCCAGAAATAAAAATCGGGTGTTGGGCTTGATAGCCGATTCCCAGGCAGCGGTATCGATTAAATCAACAAAATTAGTTTCAACACCAAATTTTGCAAAATAATTTTGGAATACCAATACCGTATTACCAAATACACCACGAGAACAGACTACATGATCGCCTGATTTAAGCAGACCCATACCCACTGCCATAATCGCAGCCATGCCCGATGCAAAAGCCAGGCAACGTTCGCCTTTTTCCATCAGAGCCAATCTTTCTTGAAAGGCATTGACGGTTGGATTGGTAAACCGGGAATAGATATTGCCCGGTTTTTTTCCGGTAAAGCGCAAAGCCGCTTCTTCAGCACTTTTAAACACATAACTGGAGGTCGCAAAAATCGGGATACTGTGCTCGTCTTCATGAGTGCGCTTATGCCCCGCTCTGATTGCCTGAGTTTCGAGAGAGTAGTCGTTCCAGTTAATGTCGTTCATAGATAAATAGATTCAAGGTTCAGGGTAAAAGGTTCAAGGGTAAATACTAAAGGCAAGCAGCGATTACGTTGAATGTCAGGTTTTTCACCTTTCTTCTTTCGCCTTGAACCTGCTACAACATTTCAATAATGGATTTTTCGGAATTGCGTTCGGCTTGGGCATTGTCGTTACGTAACGACTCGGTACGCTCCAGATAGGCATCATCAATATCGCCGGTAATGTATTCTTTACTAAAACATGACGTATCAAAATGTTTAATACTGGGGTTACCTTTACGAACCGCTTCAATTAAATCACTCAGATCCTGATAAATCAAGCGATCAGCACCAATGGCCTCACAGACTTCATCCTCGGTACGATCATGGGCGATCAGTTCATTGGCAGCCGGCATGTCAATGCCATAAACATTGGGATAGCGAACCGGTGGCGCAGCAGAAGCAAAGTATACTTTTTTGGCACCCGCATCCCTGGCCATCTGAATGATTTGTGCAGAAGTCGTTCCTCTCACCACCGAATCATCAACCAGCAAGACGTTTTTACCGCCAAATTCAAGACCAATGGCATTGAGCTTTTGTCTGACCGATTTTTCGCGCATTTTCTGGCCGGGCATGATAAAGGTTCGACCGATATAACGGTTTTTCATAAACCCTTCGCTGTATTTAACGCCCAGCTTGTTGGCCATTTGCAGTGCGGCGGTTCTACTGGTATCCGGTATCGGGATAACCACATCGATATCATAATCAGGCCATTCTTTAATGACTTTTGCGGCCAGTTTATCACCCATGCGCAGACGCGCTTTATAGACCGAAATGTCGTCAATAATTGAATCCGGGCGGGCAAAATAAACATATTCAAAAATACAAGGACAATGATCAACGACTTCAGAGCATTGCTGGGTATGTAAGATGCCGGACTCTTCAATAAAAATGGCTTCACCGGGTTCTATGTCTCTAATAAGCTCAAAGCCCAGTACGTCCAGCGCAACACTTTCTGAGGCAATCATAAAATCAGGGCCCAGTTCGGTTTCTCTCTTACCAAAAACCACGGGTCTGATGCCGTGGGGATCTCTAAAACCCAAAATACCAACCCCTGCGATCATAATAACCACCGCATAAGCGCCACGGCAGCGACGATGGACTCCTCTGACGGCCTGGAAAATATCATTGACACTTAAATCCAGTTTACCCAGGCTTTGTAGCTCATGAGCAAAAACATTTAACAGGACTTCAGAATCAGAATCGGTATTAATATGGCGTTGATCCTCTACGAACAGGGCTTTTTTCAATTCCTCGGTATTGGTTAAATTACCGTTATGAGCTAGCGTCAGCCCAAAAGGCGAGTTGACATAAAACGGTTGCGCCTCGGCAGAACTGGTGCAACCCGCTGTTGGGTAGCGAACATGGGCAATGCCCATGTTGCCTTTTAGCTTTAACATCTGAGCGTTGGTAAACACATCACGGGTCAAGCCGTTATCTTTACGCAAATGCAAGCGCCCGCGCTCACAGGTGACTATGCCGGCAGCATCTTGGCCACGGTGTTGCAAGACGGTCAGTGCATCATAGAGTTCCTGATTGACAGCTTGATGTGAAACGATAGCAGTAATACCACACATAATTTTTTATTAAATCTAAAAGTTGTTAACGATAATGAATATATTCAGCCAGTGCTGACGGAATATGGTCTAGTGACCATATCGCACAGGTTTGAAAAGATGGCAGCAATTTTGATTTTTTCCACCAAACATCATTCGGCAAGGTGGTTAGCCCTGCCAGCATGACTAATACCACAACAACAACCGTGCCGCGTAAAACACCAAAAACCATGCCTCCCAAGCGATCTACAACGGTTAATGTTGGTTTTTTTATGGCTGCACCCAACAGTCCCTGGATTAAGCGACCCACCAGCAGGGTGATTAAAAGCAACGATAAAAAAGACGCTAGGGTTTTAAGTGAAGGATGGGGGATAACGGATTCCAAGAAAACAGAAAAATCCCGGCTAAAATTTAAACCAATCCCGATTGCCAACAGCCAGCATACAAATGAAAAAAACTCCAAGCTAAAGCCTTTCAGGAAGCCTGTTACCAAGGCAATGAATACCAATCCGATAATTACATAGTCTACCCAGATCATTTTTAAAATTTAAATTGATGTATTACTCGGCAACCAGGAGCGATTGTATTTTTTGACTATCCATTTTTGCCTTCATTTCTACCGCGCGTTTCTTGTCGAGCGTAGGCCCCACTTTAACGCGATAGAGGGTTGCATTACCGGCGCCTTTAGTCGTCTCCATCGTTACAGGCAGACCTTGTTTACGTAACTTTTCCACCAGTAGCCCGGCATTTTCTTTTTTACTAAAAGTACCAGCCTGAAGCGTCCAGCGACCCAATTCAGATTTTGATGTGATGGGCTTAACAACTGTTTTATCCGTAGTGTTATCTATCGGCGTCATTAAAGCGTTTACTTTTTCAGCCGGTTTAGTCCCGGGTACTTCAGTTTTTTTTACTGATTTTTTAGGGGTCTCAATACCGATATCCGATTCCGCCTCTAATGGCGGCTCCAGAGCCGCTTCAGTGCCGGAAAGCGCTTTGCGGTTTTTTACCGATTTATTGGTTTTGTTTGCAGCACCGGTATCCAAAGCGGTTGATGAGCCATCATTGATGGGCTCGTCACTCGCGGGTTCATCGCCTTCTGCCATATCGGCTTCGGGTTCATCATTTGAAGACGCGTCTTGGGAAAGCTGATTATCTGCTGATAGCTCTGCTTCTTCTTCGGTATTGACCACCTTTTCAGAACCCGAATCAGGCGCATTCAAAACATGATTGGCACTGGTCGGTAATTTATTGGCTGATTCTTCGCCGGTGTTAACCGGTGTCGCTGGAATAACCAGTTCACTGACGGATTGACCGCTATTATCAACCGGGTCATCAAACAGCATGGGAATAAAAATAGCCGCCAGAGCCGTAACCACCAGAGCGCCGATCAACCGTTGTTTTAATTCTTGATTCATTTTCTCAACTCACCTTTTCTCAAATTCATTTAAACAATCAGATACTAAAAAAAACGATCCAAAAACCAGTAGTAAATCATCGTCTAGTGACTGGCTTTTTGCCGCGTTATAAGCTTGCGCAAAACCGCTAAAACCAAAGCTTGCCCGTGCCACTGAACTTTGTGAAAAAAGCTCCCGCATAACCGGCTCTGTCACTGTTCTTGGGTTGGCCAAGGGGGCAAAAAACCAGTCGTAGACTATCGGATTCATAATCTCCAGCACACCCGCTATATCCTTGTCTTTCATCATTGAAAAAATCGCGTGTATTCTTTTTCCCGGGAAAGTCGTCGTTAGATAATCAACTAATGTCTTGACGGCCTCCGGATTATGCCCTACATCTAACAGCACGGGGATTTTATCATTAATCAATTGAAAGCGACCGAGTAAATGGCTATTTTTAATGCCGGCTCTAATAGCATCATTGCTCACCGGCAGGTTTTTTGACAACAGATCAACCGCCAAAATAGCGGCTGAGGCGTTACGGTATTGATGTTCGCCTTTTAAACCAGGTTCCGGTAATTGATCAATATGTCGGCCATTTGCAAACCAGTCCCAGGTACAGGTAGCTGCCTGCTTGGCATAAGAAAAATCCTTGTTAATACAATAAAGTTGCGCGTCTTTATTAAAGGCACTTTGCAACAATGAGTCAGGTGGATTGCAATCACCCACGATAGCGGGCGTTTTTACCCGGAATATACCGGCCTTTTCCCAGCCTATCGCTTCGCGGGTAGCCCCCAGCCAATCAATATGATCAATACCGATGCTGGAAATTAACGAGACATCAGGATCAATGATATTAACGGCATCAAGACGACCGCCCAAGCCGACTTCAAGTAATTGAATATCCAAACCCGAACGCCAGAATATATCAAGTGCAGCCAGTGTGCCAAATTCAAAATAGCTTAATGAGGTATTGCCCCGGACGGCTTCTATTCTTGCAAAGGCTGCGCAAATCAGTTCATCAGATACCGGTTTACCGTTTATTTTAATTCTTTCGTTATATTTTAAAATATGGGGGGAAGAATAAGCGCCTACGCGGTAGCCCTGCGCTTTGTAAATAGTCTCAAGATAAGCAATACAGGAGCCTTTTCCGTTGGTTCCGGCCACAGTAATCGTAAGTGGCTTGAGGCAGTCAGGATTAAGCGCATGAAAAACGTGTGCCGCCCGTTCCAAGCCCATGTCTATTGCCAAGGGGTGCAAGCTTTCCTGCCAATTCAGCCAGCCCTTTAGTGAGTCAAAACGCATCATTATGAGAGTGTTTTGGGTACAGGTATTTACGCAAGTGGAATCCTTTTGCCTTTGAAAAATAAGGTTGATGGGGATTTAAATAATTGATTTTACCTTCCTCGACACACCGTTACGCATGCTTATGCATCCCTGCTTTCTCTCCAAAACCTTCTGCACGGCATAAGGCAGGCTTCTCCGGTAGGAGAGGGTTGATAGTTTCAGTGTAAATCATTTTTTTATCAGGCAGAAAAACTCAGTATAGTTTTCAGATAAATAATTTCCATGCATACGGCTACCATCCCTTTAAGGGATGGTAGCCGTATGGGCTCCAAACTTCATGTAATGAAAATTTAATTTCTGAAAGACTATAGATGCCCGGTAGTATTTCGTGAGCCGGTTATTCTTGAGCAGAAGGATGCTCGACAACGACTGCTTCTTCTTCAGCTTCTAAAATAGGTGCAATTGCTGTCGATGCTTTGCCTCTGCCCGCCATCAATAGTGTCAAAATGCTGAAAATTTTAGTGCGCATTTCACGTCGGTCAATAATCATGTCAATCGCGCCATGCTCCTGTAAAAACTCGCTGCGTTGGAAACCTTCCGGCAGTTTTTCACGAACCGTTTGCTCTATAACCCGTGGGCCTGCAAAACCAATCAAGGCATTGGGTTCAGCCACATTAATATCGCCCAGCATCGCTAAGCTGGCTGATACGCCGCCCATCGTCGGATCTGTCATAAAAGAGATATACGGAATTCCGGCCTCGGACAATTTGGTTAACGCCGCGCTGGTTTTTGCCATTTGAAACAGGGAAAACAAGGATTCCTGCATTCTGGCACCGCCGCTTGACGTAAACACAATAAACGGTATACCTAACTCAACGCTCTTGTTGACGCCCCGAACAAAACGTTCGCCGACTACTGAACCCATTGAGCCGCCCATAAATTTAAAGTCAAAGGCAGCAACAACAATATCGTTACCGTTAAGTTTTCCTTTCATCACGACCAAGGCATCATGTTCTTTGGTTTGTTTTTGAGCCTGGGTAATCCGGTCTTTATATTTCTTGGTGTCTCTAAATTTTAACGGATCGACAGGCTTAATATGCTTGCCGATTTCTTCGCGGCCTTCTTCATCCAGAAACATATCTAAACGTGTTCTGGCTGAAATACGCATGTGATGCTCGCATTTTGGACAGACGCTGAGATTTCTTTCCAGTTCGGTATTATAAAGAATCGCATTACAGCCAGGGCACTTAGTCCACAAACCTTCAGGCACCGTGCCCTTTTTATTGGACCCTTCGGTTCTGATTGTTTTGGGTAGTAATATTTCAAACCAACTCATTTATATGCTCCATCGTGCTTTATCATGACACGCCTTAACTATCCAGTGCTTGGCGTATGGATACCAACAATTCAATAATGTCGTTACCGGCCTGTTCCAGGTTATCCAGGTTGGCTTCTATTTTACTAATCAGGGCGCTACCGATAACCACGCCATCACCTATAGTAGCAATAGTTTTTGCTGTTTGCGCATCTTTTACACCAAAACCAATCGCAATCGGTAATTTTGTAATAGCCTTGATTTGTTGTAGTTTGTTTTCAACATCGGTAATATTCAAATGGCCGGCACCGGTTACGCCTTTAAGAGACACGTAATAAATATAACCACTACCCGCTGCATCCATCTTTTTAACACGTTCATCGGTGCTGTTGGGTGCCAACAGAAAAATAGGATCAACGCCGCGTGCCTTTAACAAGGCACCGCACTCAACGCCTTCTTCCGGCGGTAAATCAACGGTTAAGACGCCGTCAATGTCTGCCCGTTGTGCGGCATTGGCAAAATTCTCGTAACCCATTGCTTCAATCGGGTTTAAATAACCCATCAGCACCACCGGCGTTGCCTGATCGGTTTTTCTAAATTCAGTGGCAATTTCCAGGGTGCGTCTTAAGCTCATTTTATGAGCCAATGCGCGTTCGCTGGCACGCTGAATAACCGGGCCATCAGCCATCGGATCAGAAAAAGGTACGCCCAGCTCAATCACATCAACGCCGGCTTTTACCATGGCATGCATCAGCGGCACGGTAAAGTCGGGATGTGGATCGCCCGCCGTAACAAATGGAATTAATGCCTTACGACCTGTTTTGGCAAGTTCTTCAAATCGGGCAGCTAAGCGGCTCACAGTTCTATTCCTTCACGTTTAGCCATCGTCTGCATATCTTTATCGCCACGACCGGACAGGTTAATAATGATAGTTTCGTCTTTACGCATAGTCGGTGCAAGTTTCATTGTGTAAGCCATTGCATGGCTGGACTCCAGGGCAGGAATAATGCCTTCCATACGCGTTAACGCATAAAAGCCTTCCAGCGCTTCGGTGTCGGTTATATTGACATAAGTGGCCCGGCCGGTATCTTTTAACCAGGCATGTTCAGGGCCAACACCGGGATAATCCAGGCCGGCTGAAATAGAATGGGTTTCGATAATTTCACCGTCATCATCCGCCATTAAATAGGTACGGTTGCCGTGTAATACACCGGGGCGACCTGCGCATAATGGCGCAGAATGCCGTCCCGTTTCCACACCGTCACCGGCGGCTTCAACGCCATACATTTTCACGGATTTATCTTCAATAAAAGGATAAAACAAACCGATGGCATTTGAACCGCCACCTACGCAAGCCACCAGTGCATCGGGCAAACGTCCGGTTGCTTCAAGAATTTGCTCTTTGGCTTCACGGCCAATAATTGCCTGAAAATCCCGCACCATCGCCGGATAAGGATGGGGGCCGGTAACCGTGCCAATAATATAAAAAGTATTATCAACGTTGGTGACCCAATCTCTAAGCGCTTCGTTTAAAGCATCCTTTAGCGTTTTAGAACCGGACTCAACCGCCACTACCGTTGCCCCCAGCAACTTCATGCGATAAACATTTAAAGATTGTCTGGCAACGTCAACTGCACCCATGTAAACCACACATTCCAGACCCAATCTGGCGGCAATGGTGGCGGTAGCAACGCCGTGTTGACCGGCACCGGTTTCCGCGATAATACGGGTTTTACCCATGCGCTTGGCCAATAAGGCCTGACCCACGGTATTATTGATTTTATGAGAACCCGTATGATTAAGGTCTTCACGTTTTAAATAGATTTGTGCACCGCCCAGTTCACGACTCCAGCGTTCAGCATGGTATAAAGGCGACGGTCTGCCGACATAATATTTTAAATCAGCATCCAGTTCCGCTATAAATTCAGGGTCGGCCAAGTAATGCTGATAGGCAGCATTTAATTCCTGAATAGGGGGGATTAATGTTTCAGCAACAAAAATTCCACCGTAAGGGCCAAAGTGTCCCCGCACATCGGGCATATTATATTTTTCGGTCATGTTGTTATTCTATCAGCCTCATTAACTTGTTTTATAAATGCCGCTATTTTAAGCGAGTCTTTAATACCTTTTGCAGTTT